>Ga0213866_10000764_pt1 | contig 25013 bp, 26 predicted proteins | sample PICome_11_FD_160079 | JGI IMG/M metagenome (GOLD analysis project Ga0213866, IMG submission 160079) | Coastal seawater microbial communities near Pivers Island, North Carolina, United States - PICO284 | ecosystem: Environmental > Aquatic > Marine > Coastal | place: USA: North Carolina...
GAAGCGGAACCGCCATCATAAGGAGCATTCCCAAAAAAAGCAGTGGCCGCAAGCAGGGAACTAAGCACAACCCTCATCGTTATCCACACAGCACGTTTTGAATGATGCCGTCGAATTCATCGGTCGTCACGCAACGTTGTCAACCGGTCTTAGGTGCCCAGCCCATTACTTTCTGCCAAAGCAATGCATCACCCCAACTGGAATACATCGGTTTTGGCAACGGGGTTAGCGGTCCCAGCGGCGCCTGAGCTGCGGGATCACCAGAAAATCCATCACGGCGAAGCTAATCAGGCAGGGCAGAAACCCCTTCTCAACGAAGCCGCACACCAGCCGCCTCGGATCCAACACGCAGACCACCAGCTGAGCCATGCCAAAGATCGTCAGCTTGACAGCAAAGGACGTGAGGGCAAAACGCCGTTCCGCTGAACTAAGACGAAACAAAGCCAGCAATCAACACAAGACACACAATCGGCTGATTCGCCCCTGAAAGCAATGCGCTAAGTCCGCAAGGTCCTGCTGCTGCCTCTGTGTACCCACTTACGACGACACCGCAATCAGGACGCAAGCCGTAGAACCTAAAACCGCCAGATGTCCATTCACGTCTGATCACTCAAAAAGGCGACAGCTGAGATCGTCTGACCTGGAATGGTTAACGGTGTCTTCCACCCCCGAGAGTCAGGGGGAAACCTCTACCCGCCGGAGCCGTTTATCCAGGCCGATGCAAAGTCCAATCCCTCAGTTGAGGGAGAAAAGCCACGACAACCATCCCCCCTTTGGGGGATGTGAAAGTCGCCTAGCTGGAGAAGCCTTGACCCAGCACGGTGAATCGATGAAACAACTCCTGTTACCGCTGGCCGTCGTCCTGCTTGTCCCAACAACAGCGCTGGCTCAGGTGGATCCCGAGGTTGCAGCCCAGTGCAAGAACGCAAGAGATTTCTATGGCTGCGTCAGGGCCTACACAACCCCGGCCCGGCGCTCCGAGGACTTTGCCCCTCTTGCTGGTGTGATGGACCAGGTGGCTGCAGGTCTGATCTCAGGCCCGACCTACCGCAACACACCAACGAACTTCTCCCAGGGCATGAATCCTGCCGGACTGGTTGAGGGAATCCTGAGGGGTGTCCTGCGCTGAAGCGGAGCACACCCCCGTTCACTTGTGGCCGCTCGCCCGGAACCGATCGGAGCGGCTGGTGGCGGCATGTTTGGTTTTGCGACCGCTTACCCGCTTGCGCCAGAGCTTGAACGACGACGGTTTCATGGATTGCCGCATCAGAGCGATCACCTGCGGCTCGGAGAGTCCGAATTGAAATTCAATCGCCTCGAAGGGGGTGCGGTCTTCCCAGGCCATTTCAATGACCCGATCGAGGTCCTCGCTGGGGAGCGTTGTCAACGACGCGATCAACTGGATTGAAGAGGCTAACGACGTTTCAGGTCACGCAAAGGTCACCCAGGGCCGCGAGCCGCGCCTGCAATTTCGACCAGTCAAAACTGCGTGGATCACCCCGCTCCCCGCCCAGATCCACATGGCGATGGGTGGTAATGGCAGCCGGAGGCAGATTGAAGGAGCGAATCCAGCCCGACAACACCAAGGCCAACGCGTCGTATTGCTGGGTGGTGTAGCCCGCGTGGGCGTCGTAGGCGTGCGCCCCCGACGGCGGCGTTTCCAGGCTCAGATGCAAAGCGAAGTTATTGACGGAGCCCTTGAGCTTCTTGTTGGTGATCGCCCACTCCCCCAGAAAAGCCGAAAACCCGGCGCCGTAAGCGCGATTCAACGGGTCCACCAGATCCAGAACGCGCCCGTCCTGGCCCACCAACGTGTGATAGCTCACCTGATCCTCATCCCGGGGATGGGGCGTCATGAAGGTGTTCAGGGCAGAGCTGAGCGAGTACACGGTCTCGTGCAGCACCACCACCCGAGGCGTGGCGTCAATCCGACGGCCATAGGCGTCCTTGTCGTAGCGCTCTCCGAAATTGGTTGAATCGATCTTGACGAACGAACGCCAGGAACTCGAGCGGGCATCAAGCTTGTTCAAACGCGCCCGCACTGCTGTGTCCACACCCGTGCACTGACGGGCCAACGGCGAACGCCATGAGCGCGACTTCGGCGGCAACGGCACCGAGGAGGAGGGGTTCTCTTCCCGTTGACGACCGCGTTCCCTTCCAACCTCGTCGAGCAGTTCCATCAGAGACGGGCGAACATCCGCATGGGACAGCTCCCCTTGATCCACCACCACCCAGCCGATGAGTCCCAGGGCCAACGATCCTGCTGCTGCAGCAGTGATCGAAAGAAGGCGATGCTCCTGAATGCGGTTCCGCAGACCGCTCCAACAACGGATTAAACGATCTCGAACCATCGATCCCGCAACTGCCGTTGTTCCGCTGTACACCCAGGATCCCAATCCAATGCCCAATGGTCCACACCCGTGTCAGGAATCAGCTGGGTCTCCTTCAGGAGGCTGCGTCGTGCATAGGTGACGTTCACGCATTCCTGCTTTTCGAGCAGAACCGGGAGATCACGACTGCAACGCACCCGGTAGCCATTGATCGCCAACAGCTCATCACCCACCACCAGGCCAGCCCGTTGGCCGGGGCTATCGCGCCTCACACGCTGAATCAGAGCTACGCCCTCTCCATCCTTAAAGCTGAGTCCATGGTCGGGATGCTTCAGCGGAACGGGGTCCATCCGTAGCCCCAGCGCCTGCAAGCAATCCAGCAGGGGGAGAGACTCGGGCTGATCCAGCCACTGATCCAGATCCATGGCTAGATCGGCATCCCATCGAGCCAAGGCGGCCTTGATGTCATCACGGCTATAGCCCCGGGCCTGACGGCCAGGGCCCTGCCACAGCTCTCGCAGGATCGCAGCCATGGAGTGACCACGTTGGCGAAGGCGCACGTCCAGGCAGAAGGCCACCGCAGCACCGAGGCGGTAGTAGCTGATCTGGCTGTCCCGCGACGCTGGCGTTGCCTTGTAGAGCTTGATCCATGCCTCACGTGCGCTGGCCGCGAGCGACTGAATGGAACATCCGGGTGACATCAACACGCTGGATAGCTCCTCACCCAGATCCTTGAGCAGGGTCGGTCGATCCGAGCATCCCGCCAGCAGGGGCAGGCTGAGGTCGTAGTAACTGGTGATGCCCTCGGCAAACCACAGCCCCTCGGTGATCACCGCCTGCCCATAGTCGTAGGGACGCAGCTCCACGGGCCGCAGCCGCCGCACATTCCACTGGTGCAGGTATTCGTGGCCGATCAACTGCAACAGCTGCCGGTACCCCTTGGGCTTAGCCAGCTCAGACCAGCTGAACTGCAACACAGCGCTGTGGTCGTGCTCGAGGCCGCCATACCCCTGATCGAGCAGTTGCAGAACCAACTGGTAACGGTCGCCTGCAGGAGGAGGGGTTCCCAGCAGGCGACAGGTGGCGCTGCACACCTTCTCGATGTCGCTGATGAAGTTCGTAGGCCAACCCATTGGCGGCGTGCCCATCAGCAACAGCTCATGGGTACAACCATCAACCGTGAAGGGTTCCGCTTCAAAGGGCCCCGCATGCAGCGGGCTGTCCACAAGGGCATCGAAATCGACAGCGACCCAGCCCTCAGCGTGGGCATCCAGCGGCAGATGCACACTCCAGTGCTCCGGGGCCGTCACCGCAACGTGGTGTGGTGACCAGCGGCAGCCATCGATGTCCATCGCCACAGCGGCGAGGCAGAGTGAGGCGAAATCGGGATCCAGCAACCCGGTGCGAACGGTTAGATCCCGGGCTTCCAGCTGATAGTTCAGCGTGAGCGGGCTCAGATCGGGCAGATCGCAAAGCCACCGGTGCGGCGCCAAACGATGCACCGCAAGCTCCTCACCGTTGGCCAGCAGCTGCAGGCTATGGAGGTGCTGGGCGTGATCGCGAACCGTGTACGACCCCGGCGTCCACACCGGCAATTGGAAGGTCTGCCGCTGGGTCTGGGGTGTCCATTGAATCGACACACCGATGGTTTGCGTTTCGGGACGGCTCAGATCGAGCCGGATCTGAACCGGTTCGAACACGTCAGTGGGTGTGCAGGATCAGGTCTGCGGATCCCAAAGCACCAAGGCGCACCTGGTCCATGGCATGGAGCAGGGCATAGCGGCGGTTCAGCCGCTGCAGGCGCTGTTCAAGCCCAGGCTGGCGGCTGATGCGTTGGATGTCGCCATGCATCACGATCGTGCCGTCATCCCGCTGGGTCCACCCCAGGGGCATGGCATCGCCGTGTACGGCAAGCACATCAACGCCATGGGAGTCGTCGGCAAAACCCTGCAATTCGGTCGATCGCTCCACGCGGAAGCCCTCCTCTCCCAGGGCCTGAACCAGTCGCTCGAGATCGGTGAAGACAGTCGGCAGGATGGAGAGATGGGACATGGACCGAACCCCGCTTTGACAGACCCTAGCCACAACAATCGAGCTGACCAGACCCCTTTGCAGCTGGGGGTGATGGCATCCGGAAACGGCAGCAACTTCGAGGCCCTGGCCCAGGCGATTCAGGCAGGCGATCTCAACGCACGGATTCAGCGCCTGGTGGTGAACAATCCGGGCTGTGGTGCCCAGCAACGGGCGGAGCGTCTCGGCATTCCGGTTTCGGTGCTCGACCATCGCTTGATCAAGGACCGGCGCGAACTGGACGCCGAACTGGTTCGTCTGTTTCGCGCCGACCGGGTGGAGCTGGTTGTGATGGCGGGGTGGATGCGGATCGTCACGGAAGTGCTGGTCAGCGGCTTTTCCGATCGCCTAATCAACATCCACCCCTCACTGCTGCCCAGCTTCCGTGGCCTGGATGCCATCGGTCAGGCCCTGCAAGCCGGGGTGAAGGTCACCGGCTGCACGGTGCACATCGTCACCGAGGAACTGGATGCTGGCCCAATCCTGGCCCAGGCCGCCGTCCCCGTTCTCGACGGTGATGACCACGCCACGCTGGCCAAGCGGATCCAGGAGCAGGAGCACCTGCTCCTGCCCAAGGCCCTGGCTGGCCTGAAGCCAACCTGGCGTCAGGGATAGAACGACTGCAACGGCAGCCCCGTCTCCGGAGCGAGGCCCGCCATCAGGTTGAGGCACTGAACGCCTTGCCCCGCCTGGCCCTTGATCAGGTTGTCGATCGCACTCATCAACACCAGCTGGCCCGTGCGGGTGTCCACCTGAACCGACAGCAGGGCACGGTTCGTATGGCGCGCCCATTTGGTGGCGGGATAGGTGCCCACCGGCAGGACTTGAACACAGGGGTGGTGGCGGTAGATCGCCTCCAAAACTGTTGTGCAATCTTCAGCGGTGAGGCCGGGGTCACGCAGACGGGCGTAAACCGTCGAGAGCAGGCCGCGCACCATCGGCACCAGGTGCGGCGTGAACTGAAGGCGGATCTCCTGCCCAGCCACCTCCATCGCCATCTGTTCGATCTCGGAGGTGTGGCGATGGCCAATCACGCCGTAGGGCGCGATGGATTCCGAGGCTTCCGCCAGCAGCATCGCCTCCTTCGGCACGCGCCCCCCACCAGAGGTGCCCGTCTTGGCGTCAATGATGATGCCGTTGGTCTCAATCAACCCCTGCTTCAGGAAAGGCAGCAGCGGCAACAGGCTGGCGGTGGGGAAGCAACCAGGGGCTGCCACCAGCTTCGCTTCAGCGATGGCAGGACCGTTCCACTCCGGCAGTCCGTAAACAGCACTGCTGCAAAGCGTCGCGTCCGTTCGATTGAGGGAGCCGGCCTCCTTGGCATAGACCTGCAGCCACTGCTCCAGGGAGCGGTAGCGGAAGTCGGCGGAGAGGTCCACAACCCGCACACCCCGCTCCAGCAATTGCGGCGTCAACTGACAGGCCAGGCCGTTGGGAAGGCTGAGAACAGCGAAATCAGAGCAGGCTGCAATCCGATCGGGATCCGCCGATTCCACCGTGGGGTCGTCCGGCAGCGGCAGGAAGGAGCAGACGGAGCTCCAGCGTTGACCAGCACTGCGTTCGCCGCCGAGGAAACTGACGGAAAGGCCGGGATGGCCTTGAAGCAAACGGATCGTCTGCAGTCCTCCGTAACCGGAGGCACCGATCACCGCAACCCGACCGCCCTTGCCCATTGCCATCGATTCAACCGCCGACGCTGTCTTGCCTGCCATTGAACCAACCAGCCAACGGTCGATCGTACAGAGATCAATAATGAACGTATTCACCGGCGACCAGGCTCCTGAACCCCAGTTCTCTTGACCCCGCGAACGAACCCATCGCGTTTGATGACATCAGCGACGCCCTTGCAGCGATCCGGAATGGGGAGTGCGTTGTGGTGGTGGACGATGAACAGCGGGAGAACGAAGGCGATCTGATCTGCGCAGCCCAGTTCGCCACTCCAGAAGCGATCAACTTCATGGCCACCGAGGCGCGGGGGTTGATCTGTCTCGCTATGGAGGGCCAGCGGCTGGACGAGCTGGATCTGCCGTTGATGGTGGATCGAAACACCGATGCCAACGAAACGGCCTTCACCGTGAGCATCGATGCCGGCATTGAGCATGGGGTGACCACCGGCATTTCCGCCGAAGACCGCGCCGCCACGATTCAGGTGGCGCTCAACCCGGCCACGCGCCCGGCGGAACTGCGACGCCCCGGTCACATCTTTCCCCTGCGCGCCCGCCCAGGCGGCGTGCTCAAACGGGCCGGCCACACGGAAGCCGCCGTGGATCTGGCCCAGCTAGCCGGTCTCAGTCCTTCAGGGGTGATCTGTGAAATTCAGAACAGCGACGGCTCGATGGCCCGCCTGCCAGAGCTGCGCAGCTATGCCGATCGCTGGGGACTGAAGCTGATCAGCATTGCCGATCTGATCCGTTACCGCCTCGAGAACGAGCGTTTCGTCCGCCGGATGGCCCAGGCCAAGATGCCCAGCCGCTTCGGCACGTTTCAGGCGGTGGGCTACCGCAACGAACTGGATGGCTCCGAACACGTTGCCTTGATCAAGGGCGAGCCCAACGCTCTGCGGGAACCGGTGCTGGTTCGCATGCATTCCGAATGCCTCACGGGGGATGCCTTCGGCTCACTGCGCTGCGACTGCCGGCCCCAGCTGGAGGCGGCCCTGCGCCAGATCGAAGCCGAAGGAGAGGGTGTGGTCGTCTACCTGCGGCAGGAAGGCCGGGGCATCGGCCTGATCAACAAATTGAAGGCCTACAGCCTCCAGGAAGCAGGGCTCGACACCGTTGAAGCCAATGAACGGCTTGGCTTCCCGGCGGATCTACGCAACTACGGAGTGGGCGCGCAAATCCTCTCCGACCTCGGCATCCACCGGTTGCGCCTGCTCACCAACAATCCCCGCAAGATCGCTGGCCTCGGCGGTTATGGCCTTCAGGTGGAAGAGCGGGTGCCACTGGTGATGGACCCCGGCGCCCACAACGCTGACTACCTGGCAGCCAAGCGGGAAAAGCTCGGGCACCTGTTCGAATCCGAGAGTCCCTGTGTGGTGCTGGCCCTGGCGGTGAACGTCGGCCCGGAAAGCTGGCCCACGATTCGCCACGAAGTGGAGGGAATCGCCCAGCGCCATGGCTTCAGCCTCGAGGCCCTGCACGAACCGCGCTTGTTGGCGCTCTGGGATCGACCGCAATTCGTGTGGAAACTGGTGACCGACGGTGTTGACGCGGCCCCCCTGCTGAAGAGCTTGGCAGGCTTGGCGGCAACCGAACGGGTGGGGCTAATGCGCGTTCCTAGCGAGCGGATGGCCCTGCATCCACCCCAGACCCTCGAACGGGTGGAGCATCAACTCAAAGAGTTGATCAATTTGGGCAGTGACGGGCTGGTCGAAAACGGCCCGTCACTGCTGCACTGGACCCGAAGCTGATCAGCCTTCCTGGATCGTCACCTTATTGATCTTGGAGCCATTGGCCAGCTTCAGCACCACATCCATGTTGCCGGTGAGGCCGAACACGGTGTGCACGCCATCGAGGTGGGGCTGGGCCGCATGGCAGATGTAGAACTGCGAGCCACCGGTGTTGCGACCGGCATGAGCCATGGCCAGGGTGCCGGCCTGGTGCTTCTGCTGGTTGATCTCGCAATCGATCTGGTAGCCGGGACCTCCGGTACCAGCCATGCCCCGGGCGCCATCACGGCTGTTGGGGCATCCCCCCTGGGCCATGAAGCCGGGAATGACACGGTGAAAAGCCAGGCCGTCGTAGAAGCCATCCTTAACCAGCTTCACAAAGTTGGCGACGGTGTTCGGGGCATCGGCCTCGAACAGCTCGAGCTCGATCAGGCCTGCTTCGGTGTCCATCAAGGCCTTGGTCATGGTGGCGCGAGCAAAATTGGAGTGTAAAGAGACGCCGCCCATGCCCGACCTCTCCCAAGCCCGCGTCGGCGTGATCGGCGGCAGCGGCCTCTATTCGATCCCCGGATTGCGCCAGCTGGAGGAACGCACGGTCGACACACCCTTTGGAGCACCGTCCGATCAACTGCGAATTGGGGAGCTGGAGGGGGTCGAGACCGTCTTCCTGGCCCGCCACGGCCGCCATCACCATCTGCTCCCCAGTGAGGTGCCCTACAAGGCCAACATCTGGGCGATGCGATCGCTGGGAGTGCGCTGGTTGATCTCCCTCTCGGCGGTGGGATCCCTGCAGGGGCATCTGCACCCCCGCGACATGGTGGTGCCCGATCAGTTCATCGACCGCACCCGAGACCGCCCCGCCAGTTTCTTCGGCGATGGCTGCGTAGCCCACGTCAGCCTTGCGGAACCCTTCTGCCCCCGATTGAGCGCGCTTCTGGCCGATGCCGCGGAGCAGGGCTTGCCGGAAGGTCGACAACTGCACCGCGGTGGCACCTATCTCTGCATGGAGGGTCCTGCCTTCTCCACCCAGGCCGAAAGCAAGCTTTACCGCTCCTGGGGCTGTTCGGTAATCGGAATGACCAATCACACCGAAGCCCGCCTGGCCCGGGAAGCCGAACTGGCCTATGCATCTCTGAGCATGGTCACCGACTTCGACTGCTGGCATGAGGACCACGACGCCGTCTCGGTGGAGATGGTGATCGGCAACCTTCAAGCCAATGCCTCGGCCACCGAACCAATCCTGAGTGGGTTGATGCAGCGGCTCAAACAGGAGCCTCCCGCCTCGCCAGCCCACACCGCTCTCGCCAATGCCCTGATCACCCCAAAGGATCAGGTGCCGCCCGAGACCCGCTCGAATCTCGATCTGTTCACCGCCCCCTACTGGGGACCGTTCGATCAGGCCTCCGCCAGCTGAGCACCGCAGGCGGCCAGGGCCGGCCGCAACTGTTGGTCGTGCTCGAGCAGGAGGGCATTGGCCTGATCGAACGACAACGCGCCAGCGGCCATTAACAACGCGAGTTTCACCGATCCGCCGGCCTCCTCCAGCAGCGTCAGGCCCCGCTCCCGCTCCACGCCGGCCAGATCACGAAGAATCCGCAGTGAGCGGTCCACCAGCTTGCTGTTGCTGGCGGCCACATCCACCATCCGGTTGCCGTAAACCTTGCCCAACTTCACCATCACAGCGGTGGAGAGGGTGTTCAACGCCAGTTTCGTAGCGGTTCCGGCCTTCATCCGGGTGGATCCGGTCAGCAGCTCAGGGCCCGTGAGCAAGCGAATGTCGATGTCGCAGGGCAGTGGTGCCTGATCCGTCGGAACACAGGCCATGGCGATGGCCAGAGCACCGATTGTTTTCGCAAACGCCAGCCCACCGCGCACGTAGGGGGTGGTGCCACCAGCAGCGATGCCCACCAGGCAGTCCTTGGAACAGAAGTCCCGCTCCTCCAGATCAGCGCGACCAGCGGCCTCAATGTCCTCAAGTCCTTCGGAGCTACGCAGCAGCGCTGCGGAGCCGCCGGCAAGAACGCCCTGCACCTGCTGGGGATCACTGCAGAAGGTGGGCGGACATTCCGCGGCGTCCAAAACCCCCAGCCGTCCGGAAGTGCCAGCACCGAGATAGAAGAGGCGGCCTCCGGCACGGAGGCGCTCGGCAACGCCATCTACTGCCTGAGCCAGGGCCGGGGCCACCGCGGCGACCGCTTCCTGGGGGCGGCGATCCTCGTCGGCAAACAATTCAACCAGCGCCAGGGTGTCGAGTTGATCCAAGCGTGAACTGCGCTGGTTGCTCTGCTCGGTGAGCAGGTGGCCGCGGTCGTTGGAGGGCTGCAGATCAGGGTCAAAGACGGCCATGGCTCAGAGCAGACCCTCCAGGCGCCGCCGCAGCTCATCCAGCTCAGGATTCGATTCCGGTTCGGTCTCCAGTCCCTGGCGCGCCGGCTCCGCGGCCTGCTGATCTGCCATCGCGTCGTCAGAAAGAGACTCGTCCTTCCAGTTGCTCACATCGCGGTTGCTCTGGGGCGGCGCCATGAACAGACGCTCCTCGTCATTGCTGGGCACAAAGCCCGACTCGATCAGCCGGGCCTCGTAGCCGGCCTCACGGCAGAACAGATCAACGTCTTCTCGATCGAGGGCCTCCACCGTGGGAACCGGAAAGTCCTGGGCCTCCAGAAGACCGGCATAACGCTCGGCATCGTCGGGGTTCTCAAACAGAAGAACCACGGTTCGTCCGGCGATTTCAAGCGAGTGGATGCCTTCGCTATCCGTACCGGCATCAAAGAGCAGGACGTGGACGCGCATCGGGAAAACCGTCAGATCAACCGGACCGGAGTCTCACCCATCGTCAACCACCCTGCTCGGATTCGCTCGCCAGTTCCTGCAGACGTCGATAGAGGGCCCGTTCCGCATCACCCAGATCCGACGGAATCACCACAACGATCTCCACCAGCTGGTCCCCCCGCTCATCGTCCAACTGCAGCCCACGCCCCCGCAGCCGCAGCAAACGTCCGCTGGATGAGCCTGGAGGAACCTGCAGCGTCACAGGGCCATCCAGGGTCGGCACATCCACAGCGCAGCCAAGGGCCGCATCCGGCGGGAACAGCATCAGCTTGTAGAGCACCCGCAGACCATCAATCCGCAGCCCGTCGTCGGTCACAACGCGAAGCTGCAGAAAGTGATCACGGCCACCGGGGGCGACGCCCTCAAGCCGCAGGCGCCAGCCATCTCCTGCAAAGGGGGGGGTGTTCAACTCGATCATCGTGCCGTCATCGAGCGTCAGTTCCACCACGGTTCCCTGGAGGGCCTGATCCGGGGTGAGATGAACCACCGACTCGAGATCCTCCACAGCACGCACCGGGGGCGGCGGCGGCGGTGCAGACACCGGACTTCGGAAGGGGGGATCAGGCTCCACCTCATCCTCAACGTGGGCCTCAGCCGCCGATCGCTTTGATCCACCTCCGAAGATCACATCGAGGTAGTCCTCAAAATCGGGGAAACCGTGCGCGAAGGGATCGGCGACATCAGCGCTGGAGCCACCCCCCCGCTGCCAGGCCTCACGCCGGCGGGGATCGCTGAGCACCGCATAGGCCTCGTTGACCAACTTGAAGCGCTCTTCAGCAACGGGATCATTGCTGTTCAGATCAGGATGCCAGCGGCGCGCTTCACGGCGAAACGCCCGTTTCAGCTGCTGATCCGTGCAGTCGGAATCGACCCCCAGCAGAGACCAGTAATCAGGCTCAGCGGTAGATGTCATCGTCCCAAGGTGCAGGATCACGACGACTCAGGCCACGGCCGCGTTCACCCGGACGGCTAGGGGGACCCCAGGGGTCGTCGTCCCAGTCGTCGGCAAACAGCTCATCCTTAAGAGAGCCCAGGGTGTTGCGAATCCCCTGAAGCGGACTGCCATCGGCCTGACGTTCCGCTGAAAGACGACGGTTTAATCCGAACAACGCCTCCTCCAGACCACTCACGCAGAGATCAAGCTCCTGGAGATCGTCGTTGGCAAGACAGTCCTGCACGTCGCGCATGGCCATTTCAACGGAGCGTTGCTGCCGTTCAGCTCCATAGGGGCCCAGCTCGAGCGAGGCATCCCGCAGGCGCCGTTCCGCCTGAGCGAGCAAGGTCTGAGCCCGGTTGCGGCGCTCGATCTGATTGCGTTTGCGCCTGTCCTCATCAGCCTTGGCCTCGGCTTCTGCCAACAGGGCGGTCACATCCTCCTCATTGAGGTTGGAGCCACCCTGGATCGACACCGACTGCTTGCGGCCCGTGGTGCGGTCGGTGGCACTGACCTGCAGCAGGCCATTGGCATCGATGTCGAAGGCCACCTGCACCTGGGGCACCCCCCGCGGCGCCGGTGGAATCCCGGAGAGCCGGAAACGACCGAGGGATTTGTTGTCGCTCGCCATCTGGCGCTCCCCTTGCCACACATGGATTTCAACGGACGACTGATTGGCTTCCGAGGTGCTGAACACATCGGACTGGCGCACGGGGATCGGCGTGTTGCGGGGAATCAGCACCTTCATCAATCCACCGATCGTCTCCAGTCCCAGCGACAAAGGGGTGACGTCGTTGAGCAAAAGATCCCTGAGTTCACCGGTGAGGATCCCCGCCTGAACGGCGGCACCGATCGCCACCACCTCGTCAGGGTTCACCGATTGGCAGGGATCAATCGGCACCAGGGTGCGCACCAGTTGCTGCACCATTGGCATCCGCGTGGCGCCTCCCACAAGCACGACGTCATCGATGTCGTCAGCCGACCAACCGGAGTCGCGCAGGGCCGCCTGGACCGGACTAAGCAGACGATCCAGTAGATCCGGGCAGAGTCCCTCAAAGGTGGAGCGATCCAACCGGGTTTCGATGTGCAGCGGCCCCTCGCTGCCGGTGGCAATGAAGGGAAGCGAAATCGGTGTGCTGAGCACACCTGAGAGTTCCTGCTTCGCCTTCTCAGCCGCCTCCGTCAACCGCTGCAGGGCCTGGCGATCGCGGCGCAGATCAACCTTGTGCTCCTCCTCAAAGGCATCAGCCAGCCAGTTGACAATGCGTTGATCGAAGTCGTTGCCGCCGAGTTGCGTGTCGCCGTTCGTCGCCTTGACGTCAAAAACGCCATTGGCGATGCGCAGCAGCGACACGTCAAAGGTGCCTCCACCGAGGTCGAAGACCAAGACACGTTTGACGGCGCTGCGGTCAAAGCCGTAGGCCAGAGCAGCTGCGGTGGGCTCATTGAGAATGCGCTCCACCGAAATGCCCGCCAGGCGTCCGGCGTCGCGGGTGGCCTGACGCTGCGCATCGTTGAAGTAAGCGGGCACGGTGACCACCGCCGCTTCCACCGGTTCACCCAGATAGGTGGACGCATCATCAACAAGCTTGCGGATGATGCTGGCCACCAGTTCTTCGGGCGCGTACTCCCGCTCGGTGACCGGACAAGGCACCCGAACCTGCCCCTGGTCGTTGGCACGCACGGTGTAAGGAACCGACAGGCTGCTGTCCTCCAGTTCGTCCCAGTCCCGGCCGACGAACCGCTTCAGATTGGAAAAAGTGTTGCGGGGGCTGAGCACCAGCTGACGTCGGGCCAGCTGCCCCACCAGCAGTTCCTGATCTTTGGTGTATCCGACAACGGATGGGGTGGTTCGGCCGCCCTCGGCATTGGCGATCACATGGGGACGACCTGCCTCCAGCACAGCGACAACCGAATTGGTGGTCCCCAGATCGATTCCGACGATCCGCCCCATATCCCTGAAAACTTGATCCCCAAGCTAACGGCAGGTTCAAACCGGCTCCAGCCCCTGCTTAAGCCGCTCTTAATGACCTCAAGCGGATCGGGTCATACCTTGTAAGGGCGCGCCATTGGATGCATGTCCGACGCGGACAGTCGTTACTTGCTCCGAAGACGTCCACTAGCGGAAAAGCTGGTGGACATCAGTTTCAGAAATCTCGCCATCGCCATGGCCTCCGTCGTGGCGATCGTTCTCTTCACCATCTTTGTGGTGGTTTTCCAGGGGAGCCTGGATTCCATGGCTCGCTACGGCTGGCAATTTCTAGTCACCTCAGACTGGAATCCCGTGGACGATCAGTACGGGGCCGGGGCCGCGATCTACGGCACCTTGATCACATCGCTGCTGGCCTTGTTGATCGCGGTGCCCCTCGGGGTCGGCACAGCCATCTTCATCACCGAAAACATCATCCCCAAACGGATCCGTGACGTGGTCGGCCTGATGGTGGAACTGCTTGCGGCGATTCCATCGGTTGTGCTTGGCCTCTGGGCCATTTTTGTGATGGAACCGTTCATCAGACCTGGGCTTGAACTTCTCTATCAGCTGTTCAATTGGTTCCCCCTGTTCAGCACCCCACCAATGGGTCCAGGCACCATTCCTGCGGTGTTGATCCTGGTGGTGATGATCTTGCCGATCATCACGGCGATTTCCCGTGATTGCCTGAATCAGGTTCCACCGCAACTCCGCCAGGCCGCCTATGGCGTGGGTACAACACGCTGGGGAGCGATCATCAATGTGATTCTCCCTGCAGCGATTTCCGGGATCATTGGTGGTGTGATGTTGGCGTTGGGCCGCGCCATGGGCGAGACCATGGCCGTGACGATGATCATCGGCAATTCGAACAACTTCAGTGTGTCTTTGCTGGCACCCGGCAACACCATCGCTGCGATGTTGGCCAATCAGTTTGGTGAGGCGGATGGCTCGCAGGTGTCATCACTGATGTACGCAGCGTTCGTGCTGATTGTGCTCACCCTGTGCGTGAACATTTTTGCCCAGTGGATCGTGAAGCGTTTAAGCCTGAAGTACTGACATGACGCAAACGCTCACCAACAACCAAGTTGAGTCTGCACCAGATCTCAGCTACAAGGCCTTTGAACGCAGAAACATCAGCAGCGGGGCGCTCTCGTTCCTGGCGGCACTATTTGCCGTGATTGCTGTTCTGCCCCTGATTCTGGTGCTGGGCTATGTGCTCGTGCAGGGGGGCAGCAAAATCAGCCTGGCCCTGCTAACTCAACTTCCACCACCACCAGGCCTCGAAGACGGCGGGATCGCCAATGCCATCGTTGGAACGCTCGTGGTGACGTCCATCGCTGCGCTGATTGCTGTTCCGGTGGGCGTTGGTGGAGGCGTGTTTTTAGCTGAATACTCCCGTTCGGGATGGTTCGCTCAGTTCATTCGCTTCGGCACCAATGTGCTGGCCGGGGTGCCATCGATCATCGCCGGTGTGTTCATTTACGGAACCATCGTTACCAGCCGAATCCTGTTCGGAAACGCCTATAGCGCCGTCGCCGGTGGGATGGCACTGGCGGTGCTGATGCTGCCCACAGTGATCAAAACCACCGATGAAGGCCTGAAACTGGTGCCCGATGATCTCCGGCGTGGTGCTCTCGGCGTGGGGGCGTCCCGGTTCGTCACTGTGGTTCGAATCACCCTCCCTGCCGCATTAACTCCGATTGCAACAGGGGTTGTGCTTGGCATCGCAAGAGCAGCAGGGGAAACAGCTCCGTTGATCTTCACCGCTCTGTTCTCACCGTTCTGGTCGGATCTGCTCACACCGGAAGGGATCTTCGCTCCAATCGCGACCCTCTCGGTGATGATCTACAACTTCGCGATCATGCCCTACGAATTTCACAACGAGTTGGCGTGGGCCGCATCGTTTGTGCTCGTAGTGATGATTCTGGCCCTGAACCTCTTCTCTCGCTGGCTGGCACGATTTGCTGCCAAATAAACCATTTCTACGTAAAACAATGACGACTCTTCAACAGCCTCAAGCCACCGAGTCCAAAAGTGCAGACGTCGCCCTTTCCCTGCAGAACGTCACGATCAGCTACGGCAACTTCGAAGCCGTTAAAAACGTTTATTGCGAGATTCCCCGCGGCAAGGTGACGGCCTTCATTGGCCCATCCGGCTGTGGAAAGTCCACGGTGCTTCGCGCGCTGAATCGGATGAACGATCTGATCGAAGGCTGCTCACTGCAGGGAAGCATCCTGTTTGGAGGCGTTGACCTCTACGGGCCCAGGATTGATCCGGTGGAAGTGCGCCGCCGGATCGGGATGGTGTTCCAACAGCCCAACCCATTCCCGAAAAGCATCTACGAAAACATCGCCTTCGGCGCTCGCATCAACGGCTACACGGGAGACATGGATGAGCTTGTTGAACGTTCCCTGCGCCAGGCGGCGGTTTGGGATGAGTGCAAAGACAAGCTGAATCAGAGCGGTTATTCGCTTTCCGGCGGTCAGCAACAGCGCCTTTGCATCGCCCGCACGATCGCGATCCAGCCGGAGGTGATCCTGATGGACGAACCCTGTTCAGCCCTCGACCCCATCTCAACGTTAAAGATCGAGGAGACGATGCATGAGCTCAAAAAGAGCTTCACCATCGTGATCGTGACCCACAACATGCAGCAGGCCGTCCGCGTCAGCGACATGACCGCCTTCTACAACGCAGAGGCCGTTGAAGGCGGAACCGGAAAGGTGGGTTACCTCGTGGAATTCAACAACACCGACAAGATCTTCAACGCCCCCCAACAGCAGGCCACCCAGGACTACGTCTCCGGTCGCTTCGGCTGATCGTCTGCCAGCCGGCTCCGACCAAAGCCGTCGTGGGCTCTCAACCCTCGAAATGGGCAAAAAAAATCCGGTCCCTCAGGACCGGAGAAGCGGAGAGCGAGGGATTCGAACCCTCGATAGAGTTGCCCCTATACAGCATTTCCAGTGCTGCGCCTTCGACCACTCGGCCAGCTCTCCACCGGCTAAATGGGGCAGGTGAGAATGTAGCAGGGCACTGCCAGCAGACCTTCATGCGTCCCAGCCACAGGATCACGATTCACTGGCGTCAGGAGGGTCGCACCATCACCCACGACGTCCCTGAAGGGGACTACATCCTTCACAGCTTCGAAGAGCAGGGCGACCCACTTCCCTTCTCCTGCAGGAACGGATGCTGCACCGAGTGCGCCGTTCGCGTGCAGAGCGGCAGCCTCGACCAGCACGAAGCCATGGGTCTGTCGCGTGAGCTGAGGGCCAAGGGCTACGGCCTGCTCTGTGTGGCCCGGGCCATCGGCCCCCTGGAAGCTGAAACCCAGGATGAGGATGAGGTGTACGAGCTCCAGTTCGGACGCCACTTCGGCAAAGGGCGCGTCACCGCCCGAATTCCCCTTGAGGAGGAATGAGCATGCGGGAATCGATGTGCAGCCGGGCCGCCCGCGAGGGAGGTCTCACCCCAAACGATCTGGAGCGCCTTGTCGGCGTGGCCCGCTCAGCGGCCGATGCCGGCGGCCAGGAATTGATGCGCCATTACGGACGCCTGTCGTCCATCGAAAGCAAAGGGCGTGTCGGCGACCTGGTCACCAATGCCGACGTTGCAGCCGAGGGCATCGTCTTGGAGCTGCTGGCAGAGCAAACCCCTGAAATTGCTGTTCTGGCAGAGGAAAGCGGTGCAGCCGGACAGCAGGACGGTCTCAGGTGGTGTGTTGACCCCCTCGATGGCACAACGAATTTCGCCCACGGCTATCCCTTCTTTGCGACCTCAATCGGGCTGACCCTGGGCCAGCAACCGATTCTCGGGGCGATCGCCGTGCCCTTTCTCAAGGAGATGTACTGGGGAGCACCGGGAATCGGAGCGTTCTGCAACGACAGCCCCCTGCAGGTGAGCAGTTGCGATCGGCTCGAAGACTCCCTACTCGTCACCGGGTTCGCCTACGACCGGCACACCCGTCTCGACAACAACTACGCCGAGTTCTGCTGGTTCACCCACCGCACCCATGGCGTGCGCCGGGGCGGCGCTGCAGCCGTGGATCTGGCGTTTGTTGCCGCTGGCCGTCAGGACGGCTATTGGGAACGGGGCCTGTCTCCCTGGGATTTAGCGGCCGGAGTGGCCTTGGTGGAGCTGGCGGGTGGAACCGTCACGGGATATGGCAATCAACCCTTCAACCTCTCCAGCGGCAGGGTCGTCGCCGCTGGTGCGAGCTTGCATGCCGAGATCATCGATGGGTTGTCCCAGGTGAAGCCGCTGCCCGGAGCCGCCTTCGGTGCCCCCGAGGTCACGGCCATGGGATCCTGAGGCGTGGTCGAGAGAACGTGAGATGGCGCTGCAACCCGCAGCTGGCGCAAAGGATCTGAATCCACGTCAGGTGGAGACCAACCGACTGCTGACGGAACGTCTGGCATCGGTCTACCGCCTCTGGGGCTACGACGAGGTGTCGCCACCCCGGGTGGAACGGCTGGCCACCCTGATGGCCGGCGGTGCCATCGACAGTTCAGACATTGTCCGTCTGGTGGCGGATGATCCCCTCGGGCTGCGACCGGAGATGACGGCATCCATCGCCAGGGCCGCCTGTACGCGATTCGCAGGTCGCCAGCGCCCCCTGCGGCTTTGGGCCTCCGGCACCGTGTTTCGCACCCGTGCCGCCGATGAGGGGGGACAGTGCATCGAAGAGAACCTCCAGAGCGGCGTTGAACTGTTCGGCATCAGCGGTAGTGAAGCGGAGATGGAACTGCTCAGCCTCTTGATGGCTGCTGTTCAGACCCTGGAGCTGGAATCCAGCCAGAAACCAAGGCTGTTGCTGGGCCATACCGCCCTGATGGATCTGGTGCTCAGCCCGTTCAGCGGTGCGATGCGTGATCAGATCCGCACAGCCCTGATCGATTTCGACCGCTTGGCCCTCGAGAGCTTCGATCTGGCCGACGGCGACAAGACCAGGCTCCTCTCCCTCCTGGACTGCAGGGGCACCCCAGACCAGGTGTTGTCGCAGCTGGCAAGCCTCTGCGGGGAACAAACAGTCTTCGACGAGCTGCGTCGCCTCTGTGCCCATCTCGCCCAGGCAGCTGAGGATCAAGCGGTGACGATCCAGCTGGACCCAACCTTCCAACCCCATTTCGAGCTGTACACCGGACTGGTGTTCCAGTTGGTCTGTGATGGACGCAGCTCACCGGTGGTGATTGCCCGCGGTGGTCGTTACGACGATCTCGTCCGGCGTTGTGGTGCGACTGACGACCAGGCCTATGGCGCTGGATTCAGTCTGGCGATCGATCCGATCCGAGAACTGATCTCGGACCTGAATGCTGCTGAACAGCAGCAGAGCGATGTTCTTGTGGCCTTTTCACATAGGTCGAGCCTGGAATCGGCGATGGAGCGACAGCGCAGCTGGCATCAGCAAGGCCGCACGGCCGTGATGGCCCTTGAACCGCTGGCATCGCGACAGAAGGCGGAACAGCTGGCCAAGGGCCAGGGTGATCTACAGCTGGATTGGGTTGATCCTTAGGATCCGGCAGTTCAGCAGGTCTTCCATGGCTCATTCCATCGTCACTGACGTTTGTGAGGGCATCGCTGACTGCGTTGATGCCTGTCCTGTGGCCTGCATTGACCAAGGGAAGGGAAAGAACAAAAAGGGAACCGACTTCTACTGGATCAATTTCGACACCTGCATCGATTGCGGCATCTGTCTGCAGGTGTGTCCCGTTGAGGGGGCCATCGTTGCCGAGGAGCGTCCGGACCTCCAAAAGACGCCCTGAGCCGAAACGAGGTTCGGAGAACCCCCTGATCAGGGCGTTGAGCTGAAGTGAAACCGGTCTCTAGTGTCTGGTTTTTCGCAGCAAAGGAATGGCGGTGCTGGAGGAACAGGGTCAGATTCAGATCCACACCGAAAACATCTTCCCGATCATCAAGAAGGCCGTCTATTCCGGCCACGAGGTGTTTCTGCGGGAACTGGTCAGCAATGGCGTGGATGCCATCAGCAAGCGGCGCATGGCTGCGATGGCCGGCGATTGCAGCGAGGGTGATGACGGAGCCATCCGCATCACTGTGGATCGGGAGGCAAAAACCGTCACCATCAGCGACAACGGCATCGGCATGACCGCCGATGAGGTGAAGCGCTACATCAATCAGGTGGCCTTCTCCAGTGCCGAGGATTTCCTGGAGAAATACAAGCAGGAAAACGACGCCATCATTGGCCACTTCGGCCTGGGCTTCTACTCCAGCTTCATGGTGGCCGAGCGGGTGGAGCTGCTGACCCGTTCAGCCCGACCCGACGCTGAAGCCGTGCGTTGGAGCTGTGATGGTTCTCCGAACTTCAGCCTCACTGGCGCCGAGAAGGAGCAGCCCGGCACGGACGTGATCCTTCATCTGATGGAGGACGAGCTCGAATATTTGGAGCCGGCTCGCATCCGCACCCTGATCAACACCTACTGCGACTTCATGGCAGTACCGGTGCAACTGGAGGGTGAAACCATCAACAAGATGGATGCCCCCTGGCGCAAAAGCGCAAGGGATCTGAGCGATCAGGACTACATCGATCTCTACCACTATCTCTATCCCTTCCAGGGCGACCCCCTGCTGTGGGTTCACCTCAACACCGACTATCCCTACAACCTCCAGGGCATTCTTTTCTTCCCCAAGCAGACCGGTCGTGCCGACTGGGAAAAGGGGGAAATCAAGCTGTACTGCAACCAGGTGTTCGTCAGCGATTCGATCAAGGAAGTCGTTCCGCGCTACCTGTTGCCCCTGAGGGGGGTGATCGATTCACCCGACATCCCCCTGAATGTGAGCCGCAGTGCTCTCCAGACCGACCGACGCGTTCGCTCCATCGGCAATTTCGTGGCCAAGAAAGTGTCGGACCGGCTGCGGAACCTGAAAAAAGAAGATCCCAAGGCCTACGCCGAAGCGTGGGATGCCCTGGCACCGTTCGTGAAAATCGGCGCCATGGAGGATGAAAAGTTCGCCGAGCAGGTGTCTGAATTGATCCTGTTCGCCACCACCGCCACCGCTGGTGAAGGTGACGACGCTGACCCGATCGCCTGCGATGGCCGTTCCTTCACGACTCTGGAGGGATACCGCAGCCGACTGGCCGAAGATCAGAACAAGCGCGTGCTTTACAGCACCGATGATGTTGCCCAGGCCGGCGCGCTCAACCTCTGGACCTCCCAGGGAGCGGAGGTGCTGAAGCTGGAGACGGTGATCGACACCCAGTTCATCCCATGGCTGGAGCACCGCCATGAGGAACTCACCTTCCAGCGTGTCGACTCGGAACTGGACGAGAGCCTGAAAGACAACGATGCCGAACTCACCGATCAGGACGGCACCACGGAGTCAGACCGACTGCGGAACTTGATCAAGGAAGCTCTGGCCAACGACAAGGTGACCGTTCAAGTGCAGGCCCTCAAAGCTGAAGGGGCACCGCCGGCCATGATTCTTCTGCCGGAACAGATGCGCCGCCTGAACGACATGGGTGCCTTGATGGAACAGCGCCTGCCGGGCCTTCCCGAGCATCACGTTCTGTTGGTGAACCGTCGTCATCCGCTTGTGGAGGGGATGCTGAAGTTGCGCGCCGGAGGCGTGCTGGTGGGAGCGGCGGAAACGTCTCCAACCGCAAGCCTGGCCGAGGATGTGGCTCGGCATCTTTACGACATGGCGCGGCTGGGCGTCGGGGGGCTGGAGCCCAATGAGCTGGCCGGATTCCAGACGCGCAGCGCTGAATTGATGGGTGCCTTGATGCAGAGAGGCCTTTGAGCTGAAGGCGTTTTGCTAAGTTGATTGTTTGGAACTGGTTTCTCAGCTCCAAACAACCTCTGAATAGAAGGACATCGTCATGTCACGGGTGTGTCAGCTCACCGGTACTCGCGCCAACAACGGCATGGCCGTGAGCCATTCCCACATCCGCACCAAGAAGCTGCAGCAGGCCAACCTGCAGCAGCGTCGCCTCTGGTGGGCGGAAGGCAACCGCTGGGTGAAGCTGCGCGTCACCACCCGTGCTCTGAAAACCATTCAGAAGAAAGGCCTGGGCGCCTACGCCAAGTCTCTGGGCATTAACCTGGCCAAGATCTGAGATCTTGAACGGGTGAATCGGCGGGAATTACTAGTCAAGTCCGGCCTATTCCTTTCAGCTCTAGCGCTTTCACCCTCGCGGGCTTCGGCCCTCGGGGGTGTTGTTTTGGAAACGGGTACGACCGTTCCCGATTTTGATTTGCCCGGATCCAGCCAGTCCGAGCCCGATCGAACGCAGTGGAGCAGCCGTGATCTGCGTGGCCGCTGGCTCGCGGTTTACTTCTATCCAAGAGATTTCACCGGCGGATGCACCATCGAAGCCCGGGGCTTCGAAAGCCTTCACAACGACTTCCTTCAGGCCGGAGCGGAAGTGATCGGCATCAGCGCCGACAGCATTGACGACCATCAATCGTTCTGCGAGAGCGAGGGGCTGAGCTTTCCCCTTCTCTCCGATCCCGACGGAACCGTGAGCAAGTCCTACGGGTCCTGGATGGCGCCCTATTCGCTGCGCCACACCTTTCTGATCGATCCGGATGGCATCTTGCGTGAGCGTTGGGTGGCGGTTCGACCCAACGGTCACGCAAGAGAGGTGCTGGATTCGTTGACGTCACTTCAGAACAAAACCGCCATTTGACAAAACAGGGCTTTTGCTGAATGGTGGACCGAACGCAGCGTTGTTCGAATAAATGGGTGCTGGTCAGAGTTCTTTCATAATCCTCTACCACCGCACGCCGTTCGACGAATCAAAAGATAAGAACGGGAAAAGAATATGGGTTGATCAGAAAAGCCCTAATGGCATTATTCCAACCCTTCGCAATCTCTTTCGCAGTTGCGAAAAGGGAACCTGGATCGCCTGGAGACGTGTCGACAATCAGTCGAGAGAGGGCACAGAACGGTTTGAGATGGACAACCCATCGTCGTTCACTCTCTGCCGGATCCCGCTCGAAGACGAACAGATTTCCAGTTTTTATCACATCACTTCTAAGGAATGTTTCTGGCCAATCCTGCACACTTTTCCCACTTACTTCAATGTCAACAACGCCAATTGGCAAATTTTTGAAGAGGTCAACAAGCAGTTCGCCATGGCGGCCTGTGAGGAAGCTGCCGAAGGTGCAACGGTATGGGTGCACGATTACAACCTCTGGCTGGCTCCGGGATACATCCGAGCGGAACGTCCCGACCTGAAGATCGCCTTTTTCCACCACACACCATTTCCAGGAAATGATGTGTTCGCCATTCTCCCGTGGCGTGAGCAAATTCTGGAAAGCTTGCTCTGCTGTGATGTCGTCGGCTTCCACATTCCCCGCTACACGGAGAACTTTGCCCGTGCCGCCAGCACCCTGGTGGGCGCCAAACGTGGCTCCAAAATTCCTGTCGACAAAAAATTCATTGGAGTTGGAACCGCCCTGTCGGAAGGCACGGTGACCAGTCACCTCGAGCACAACGGTCGCACCATCCAATTGCTCAGCTCTCCGGTGGGCACATCACCGGATCTGATTCAGGAGTTGTGCTGGAGCCCATCCGTTGAAAGCCATGGTGAATTGATCGTTCAAGACACAAAGAAAGGTCGAAAACTGATCCTCTCCGCCAGTCGAGTGGATTACACCAAGGGCAACGAAGAATTGCTACTGGCTTTTGAACGTCTGCTGGAACGACGCAAGGATCTGCACGGCCAGGTGGTGTTGATGCTGGCCTGTGTGGCCGCTGCCAGTGGGATGAAGATCTACGAAGACACCCAACGCTCGATCGAAGAAATGGCCGGGCGGATCAATGGCCGCTTCAGTCAGATCGATTGGGTCCCCATCCGTTTTTCCACGCGCCGGATCCCCTACGACGAAATGATCGCCTGGTTCTGCCAAGCAGACGTTTGCTGGATCACACCCCTGCGGGATGGCCTGAATCTGGTCGCCAAGGAATATGCGGCTGCGCGGCGGAACCGCGGCGGTGTTCTTGTGCTCTCGGAATTCACTGGCGCGTCAGTGGTGCTTGATGGTGCCGTTCTGACCAACCCCTATTCGAACCGCCGCATGGATGAGGCGATTGAATTGGCATTGGGAATGGACGAAGACGAACAACGCGATCGGATGAGTCGCATGACCAATGCCGTGGAGAGCTACACGGTTCGCGACTGGGCTGAAGAACAAATGTCTGGTCTTTCACCCTCGACCCCTCAATGAAGCTGCGCCGTTGGCTCGCAAGCGGCGCCTTGGCGCTGGCCATGGCCCTCGGCTGTCTTGTTGGATCAGCCTCCTTCCAGGCGGAAGAGGTGAGCATTCTCATGCCCTCCTCCTTCACTGATGCGAGCGCTGATCTGGTGAAGACCTTCAACCGTGAGCATCGCGGACGAATTCATCTCAAGTTGATTCGAGGTCCGCTGAACACGGAATCCATTTCCGACCTGGCGATCAGCAGCCTTCTCCTGGGGGATGCGCCCTTCGATGCGCTGCTGATGGATGTCACCTGGCTGCCGAAATATGCCGCTGCCGGATGGCTCGAACCGCTGGATCCCTGGTTCGATGAGGCGGACGAAGAGCAGCTGGTGCAAGGCGCACGGCTGGGCAATGACTACGACGGCCATCTCTACCGCTGGCCGCTGGTGGCCGATGTGGGACTGCTCTACTGGCGGACGGATCTGATGGATCAACCACCAACAACCCCCGATGAGTTGGTGGCCGTTGCCGGAGATTTGGTTCAGTCCAAGGCTGTGGCCAACGGTTTTGTCTGGCAGGGGCGGCAATACGAAGGCCTGAGCTGCGACTTCCTTGAAGTGCTGCAGGGCTTTGGCGGCGACTGGATGGACACCACCACCAACACCATGAAGCTGGATTCGCCTGCAGCAACAGCCGCGGCGGGCTGGTTGAACGATCTGATCAGCGAAGGGGTCAGCCCCTATGCCGTAACCAATTACGCCGAAGCAGAGTCGCTTCAGGCCTTCAAAGCCGGCGATGCCGCCCTGATGCGCAACTGGCCCTACGCCTGGGCTGAACTACAGAAGGACGACAGCAATGTGAAAGGCAACGTCGGTATCAGCCTGATGGTGGCCCAACCGGGTGAACGTCCCGGAGCCACCCTCGGCAGCTGGGGACTGAGCCTGATGCGGCAATCGCAGCACCAGGAGGCGGCGGTGGAAGCGATTCGCTACCTCACCAGCGAATCAGCCCAGCGTGCACGCTTTCTCAACAACGGCTACACCCCCATCCAGGCAGAACTGTTCAACGACCCGGAGATGTTGAACAGTTCTCCAGTGCTGCCGGAGCTATTGACCGCGTTGAACCATGCGGTGGTTCGTCCACCAACACCCCTCTACGCCCAGCTCAGCGATGTGGTGCAGCGGGAACTCAACGGCTTGTTCACCGATGCTGGTTCTGCCGATGAGTCCATGGCGTCCAGCCAGCAACGAAGCGAGACCCTGCTCCGTGCAGCTGGAGCCACACCATGATCATCTTTCTGGCTCTTCCAGCACTCCTGCTGATCGCCGTAGTC
>Ga0213866_10000765_pt1 | contig 24997 bp, 25 predicted proteins | sample PICome_11_FD_160079 | JGI IMG/M metagenome (GOLD analysis project Ga0213866, IMG submission 160079) | Coastal seawater microbial communities near Pivers Island, North Carolina, United States - PICO284 | ecosystem: Environmental > Aquatic > Marine > Coastal | place: USA: North Carolina...
TTAAAATCTGTTGACCATTAAGGTCGTGGGGGTTCAAGTCCCCCCACTCCTATTGCCCTTGTAGCTCAGTGGTAGAGCAGCTGTCTTGTAAACAGCAGGTCGTCCGTTCAAATCGGATCGGGGGCTTATTAGCTAAATAACATATAGAAAAAACCTGGTCGTAATACAATGGGTCTCAGCAGACTTCAAAACTTTTTAAAGAACGCCAAAGGCAATATTTTATATGTAAATCCCAATGATCTTGATGCTACTGACAGTATTGAGAACCAGGGTAACTCACTAACTAGACCCTTCAAAACGATTCAGAGGGCACTGATTGAGGCAGCAAGATTTTCATATCAATCAGGTCTTGATAATGACAGATTTGGAAAAACTACAATTCTGATCTATCCTGGTGATCATGTTATTGACAACAGACCAGGTTGGATTCCATATGATGATGGAACTGGAACAGCAAAATATAGAAATAGAAACGGATCTTCTGGTTTGATCCTTTCTCCATTTAATCTTACCTCTAATTTTGACCTTACTGTTGCTGATAACGACCTTTATAAGTTAAATTCTGTTCATGGTGGCGTCATTATCCCCAGAGGCACCTCTCTGGTTGGTCTTGATCTGAGAAAAACTAAGATCAGACCCAAATATGTCCCAAATCCTGAAAATGATGCGATCGAAAGATCTACTATTTTTAGAGTAACTGGTGCTTCTTACTATTGGCAGTTCTCGATCTTTGATGCGGATCCAAATAGCACCTGTTATAAAGACTATACTAATAATATCTTTGTTCCAAACTTCTCTCACCATAAACTCACTTGTTTTGAGTATGCTGATGGTGTGAATAATGTTATTATTGATGACGGTTTCCTGAACATTGCTGAGACCAGGACCGACCTTGATATGTACTATCAGAAGATTTCTGATGTATATGATGATGCAACTGGCAGACCTATTTCACCAGATTATCCTGCTGGTAACGTTGATATTCAACCTAAGATTGATGAATATCGTATTGTTGGTTCTAAGGGTGCCGAAGTTGGTATTTCTTCGATTAAAGCTGGCGATGGTGTAACTGCTACCACCACCATTACGGTTCAAACTGATGCCTCTATTAGAGATGTTGGTATTGACGTAGATACTCCAATCCGAATCAGCGGAGTCACTGCTTCTGGTTATAATGGTAACTTTGTTTGTGCTGGTGTCACAAGTACAACTGAATTTACTTATACTGTTTCTAATGCTCCTACTGTGGCATTAGAAAATCCTGCCAATGCTAATGTTAACGTTGTTGTTGATACCGTAACCTCAGCATCTCCTTATATCTTCAATATTTCACTGAGATCTGTCTTTGGCATGTGCGGTATGCACGCTGACGGCAATAAAGCAACTGGATTTAAGTCCATGGTTGTTGCCCAGTTTACTGGTATTGGTCTCCAAAAGGATAATAACGCCTTTGTAAAATATAATTCAACCACTGGTTCTTATGATGATGCAACAACAATTGCAAATCTTTCCAGTGATTCACGTGCTGTTTATAAACCAGCATATGAGAACTTCCACATTAAGTGCTCTAACGACTCTGTTTTACAGTTAGTCTCTATCTTTGCGATTGGTTATGCACAGCACTTCATTGCTGAGTCTGGTGGTGATCAATCAGTTACCAACTCCAACTCTAACTTTGGTGCCAAGTCTTTAATTGCTTCTGGATTCAAGAAAACAGCTTTTGCCAAAGATGATGTCGGATACATCACGCACATCATTCCACCAAGAGAACTTGAAACAACAAATACTTCGATTGAATTTGATGCTGTTGATGTTTATCAAACTGCTGTTGGAGTTGGTTCTACTGGTAGACTTTATCTCTACAATAGAACCAATGTTGACCAAAAACCCCTCAGCGTAATTGAAGGTTATAGACTTGGTGCAAAAATCAATGATCACCTTAATGCTCAATTGAGTGTTGGTGGCACTGCTACTGAGTATAAAGCAAGAATTACGATGCCAATTAATGGTATCACGACATCTCAATATACATCAGTTAAAACTGCATATGTTGGAAGAGCTGTTGGATTTAACAGTGTAAGTTCCAACATTATGACGCTGACAAGTGATCATAACTTTATTAATGGCGAGTCAATTCGTATTATTTCTGACAGTGGAGCAATTCCTGATGGTTTAAGACCAAACAGAACATATTTTGTTATTACCAAAGAAAATGCAAATGCTGGATTTAGTGGTAATAATCAGATTCAGGTTGCAACTTCTTTAAACGCTGCTCTTGCTGCTGATGCCATCGGTATTAACAGTCTTGGTGGAAACCTGAGAGTCGAATCCAGAGTATCTGATAAGGTTTCTGGTGATCTTGGACACCCAATTCAATACGATACTTCCGTTGGACAATGGTATGTAAACGTATCAACATCATCAACTGATAATACCTTACATGCACAAATTGTCGGTCTTGGTACTGCAAACCTTGGTGATGCAACTCCAAGAACTTACATCACCAGAAGACAGGATGATAGAGCACTTCTTGATACAATCTATCGTGCAAGATATGTAATCCCTGCTGCATCTGGCATTACTTCTGCTAGACCTCCTGTTGATGGATATGTCCTGCAAGAATCAACTGCTACTAATCCCACCACTGATGCAGAAGTAGCAGTTCTTTACTCTAATTCAACACAAACTCTTAATAATGTTAATGAATTAAGAAATCCATCTTATATCTCAACATGTACATATTCCTCCCCATTTGCTTATATTGACACTGAGCAACCACATAGACTGACAGTTGGTTCAAAAGTTACTCTGGAAAACATTAAGAGTAGCAGTAATACAACTGGTGTGGCTGGAACTGGATTTAACAGAGACTACTCTGTTGTTGGAGTTACAAGTGCTAAACAGTTTGTTGTTGGTCTCAGCACATCTCCTGGTGTGTTCACTAACGCAACAAACGTTAGAACGACAGAACTTCCTAGATTCAAGAGATTTAAGAGTAATGAAACTCTGAGTCTTTATAGATCGACTGAGATTACAAGATATCAGGCAGGACAGCAAGATGGTGTTTATCATCTACTGTTAACAAAGAGTTCTGTTTCTCCAACTGCTGCTCCATTTAGATCTAATCGATTTAATCAGAACATTCAGTTCTTCTATCCACAAACAAATAGAGATAATCCAGTTTCTGATGCCAATGCAGCAAGATCTCATGCTCTTTCGTCACCAATTGGTGAAGTAACAATTAATGATCCACAGAACAGTATCACCAAGGAAACTGAATATGCCAAAATTACAGAATTTGGTGATGCAATTGGTCTTGGTATCACAAATATTCAATCAAACGCTGCTGGAACTGCTCACACTATTTTTACTACCATTGATCACGGACTGAACAGAATTGTTTCAGTAAGCATTGCAAGTAGTGGAGCAAATTATGGTGTTGGTTCTGGTATTACCGAAACATATTATAATGCTAGATTGGTAGGATTTGCTGGATCCACTGTCGGTAAGAACGCAACTGCAAGAGTCACAGTTGAACCTGCTGGTGGTATTAGTAACATCAAGATTATTGATGGTGGTTCTGCTTATGGTATCGGTAACACACTGACTTTGAACAATCTGCCAAAACTTGCTGGTGTAACTGATGCTGTTATTCAGGTTCAGAAAATTTATGATGCCACCAATGAGGTATTAGATGTTCAGGGCATTGGATCAACTGGATTCCAATCTTACAATACTCTCTACAAGATCAGTGGTATTACCATTGGACAGGAAAAGGAAATTAAAGTTATTTCTTCCACAACGGTTGGTTCTGCACAAACAATTGGTATCGGATCTGCATCTTGCGAAGACGCGATTATTAAGGGTTCTGGTCTAAGTGTTCCTGTTTCTGGATTTAGTTATGATGCTGGATCTGGTATTGCTACTTTCGCAACAATTGGTCAGCATGGTCTGAGTGTAGATAATAAGATCAGAATTGCTGAGGCAGCAAGTTCTCTTTATAATGGAGATTTTGTTGTTAAAAACATCATTGGATTAACATCATTTACTGCTGCTATTGGAGTCGGAACTACAACTCCTGCAACTGGAACTGCCAGAATCTATCGTCACGCACTGTCCTCCTTTGGTGGAGTTGTGACAGGAGACGATGAGAATCTTGATGGTCGCATGATTTATAATTATGCTGGAATTACCACAACTCTCTCTGCTGCTATTGCAAACTCCACAATTGATACGATTTCAATTCAGAATGTAGATCAAACTGACTTCGAGGTTGGTGACTTTATTCAGATTGATGAAGAGTTGATGCGTATCAAGTCAACAACTGCCACAAGCAGTGTTGATGGATCTTCTGGTGCTCCTTCCAATCCAATCGCTGTATTCAGAGGTGTACTTGGAACCAGAGCATCATCTCATACAATTAATAGTCTTGTTAAGAGAGTTAAGTGTTTGCCATTTGAACTCCGTAGAAACTCAATCATTCGTGCATCTGGTCACACCTTTGAGTATGTTGGTTTTGGTCCTGGTAACTACTCAACTGCTCTGCCAGAGAGAAATGACAGAAAACTGAGTCCTCAGGAAGAACTGTTAGGACAATCCACCAAATATGACGGTGGTATCAACGTCTACACTGGCATGAACAACGATGGAGACTTCTTCATCGGTAACAAGAAGGTCAGTTCTGCAACTGGTCAGGAAGAGGTATTTGATGCTCCTATTCCTTCCGTAACTGGTGAGGATGTTGGTGATACTGGTGTTAGTGTTGGATTTGACGTTCTGACTCCACTTGAAGTTACGATTTCAAGATCGATTAGAGTTGAGGGTGGTCCTGATGGCAATATTATCTCTGAATTTGATGGTCCTGTTATCTTCAACAACAAGGTAACATCAACTGCTGCTGGTGGACTGGAAGCTAATTCACTGTATCTGCAAGGAACAACCACCGTTTCCAGAAACTATACCGTTGGCATTTCTCAACCAACACTTGCTGGTAATGCTGGTGATGTTGTATTCAATGCAAATCCTGCTAGGGGTGGATTTGTTGGTTGGGTTTATACCACTGATAATGGTTGGTATAGGTTTGGTAACGTCAGTGCCTCTTCCACAGAAAATGTTGGCATTTTTGATCGTATTGGTATTGGAACAACTACTGCTGGTTCTGCCGAATTGTTCATTAATACTGGTGACACAGCAGTTGTAACTCTGGGTGGTTCGTTTGGTGTAGGAACTACAAATCCACAGTATGACTTGCACGTTGAACAGAATATCTATGCCTCTGGATTCATCACTGCTGGAACATATCTCTACGGTGATGGAAGATTTATTACTAATCTTCCAACAGACTCTAACTGGGACGCTACAAGTCAAGCATCTGGTGCCAAAGCTGGTATCTTTACTGGTGGTGAGTCAAGTGATATCTTCGTTGGTATCGGAACGACAACCCCAGATGCACTTCTGACGGTTGGTGTTGGTACAACTACCACAGATAAAGCATTCAAGGTTCAAAGTTCTAGTGGAACTGAACTTCTTGGAGTTACCACAACTGGAAGACTTGGTATTGGAACAACCAATCCACAAGGTCTCTTAGATGTTAACGGACAATTAATTTCTAATCAGTTTGCGCTATCAGGTGTTGGTACTATCAATGCTGGTATCATCACTGCAACAACAACTCTTCGTGCTGGTGTTGGTGGAACTGTCTTCCATGCCTCTGGATCCGCAGTTGGTGTTGGTACAGTTACTCCACGTGCAACTTTGGATGTTGATGGCAGCACTAGATTTAAGACGTACTTTGAAGCAGTTCAGAGTGTATCTCCTACTGCTAATGTCGTCACAATTGATCTGTCACAAGCACAAACCTTTGACGTTGATGTAACTTCAACAATTACACAGTTTACCATCACTAACATTCCTTCTGAATCTTCCTCCTTCACCTTGAAGGTAACACAAGATTCAACTGGTGGGTATGCTGTTGGTATAGATACATTTAAGGATAGCGGTGGTGCTGCAATTCCTGTTTACTGGTCAGGATCTGTGATCCCAATTGTTACTACAACTGCTGACAAGACTGATATTTACACCTTTATTACTTTTGATGGCGGTTCATCATTCTACGGTGTATCAGGAGGACAGAATTTCGGATGAGTCCCTTAGCGTTTTATCGAAAGATTCAAACTAATGTAAGGTTAAATCCTCCTTTCATTACGTATGTAACTCAACCAAAGTCAAGTGGAACCATTGCTCACCTTGGTTCCACTACATTAATTGGTGTTGCTACGGTAAATTATCCTGTTGCTGGAATTGGAACTCTTGGATATGAGTGGAGAGATAGCACTGGTGTAATTGGAGTTGGTACTCAATTAACATTATCCAATTTAACTGCTGTTTCTGATAATGACAGAAAAATAACTCAACGTGCTATTTTCTATCCAGATCCAACCAGAGTTGGAATTCAAACTTTCCAACCAGGAGCTTCCAACTCTCCTTTATCTTCTGATACAGTCACATTATCTGTAAGATCAGTAATTACAATTGTAGAACAACCTGATTCGGATACACCATAATGGCAATCACGAAAGAGTACGCAGCAGGAACCGTTGTTGCGATTCAAGCAAGAGCAACTATTTCTGTGGGAGATTCTGCCCTTTTAGAATATTCATGGTTTAGGGACGATGTATTGCAAACAACTGTGCAAACATCAGGCACTGCTACATTATTGACTACAACAGCTGGTGTATATAAGGTTGTTGTAAGTCATCCAAATGCAGATAGTGTGACTTCTGAAACATTTACCTTAACACTAAGAGCATCGAGATCTATTTTAAGACTCATCTACCAAACTGGTGGATTCCAAAATATTAATTCTTCAACTGGTGATTTCACATCATTTCAGGTTGTTGATTGGAATATTGCAGAGAATCAGTATGAGTTTGGTGTTGGATCGCCAGAAAGTCAAAGATTTGGAACTCCTGCGAGTGGTTGGTGGAGAATATTTGCAAAAGAACGAGATTTAAGTTTAGATATTACTCTAAGAGGATCAAATGGACAAGGAAGTTCCACAACAGAAGGAAGAGGTGGTGTTGGAACTTTAAGAAAAGTTTTCCAACAAGGTGAACTTCATAGTATTAGAATTGGTGATAGAAGAACAGGAACTGTTGATGATACTCAGGGAAACGGTCCTAATGGTGGTAGAACATTTGGTGGCAGTGGTGGATTTGGTGGTGGACAAACGTATCTAAAACGAGGAGGATCTCTTCTTGCTGTCGTTGGCGGTGGTGGCGGCAATTCCTCAGGTGGAAGTAAAGGTGGCGATGGCGGTGGATTTAATGTTGCTGGCGAATCTGGTCAAGGCAATGGTAGACCTGGTGGTAGAGTTGTAAATCCAGGTAGTCAATTCTATTTCCCAGGATATCCTGGTAATTATGGTGTTCGCATAATGACAAGATGTGGTGATAATGGAAGTGGTAATTTATCGTGTGGTGTGGAAGTAAGTGATAGTGATAACCAAAATAACGGAGGATTCGGTGATAACAATGGTGGTGGTGGGGGATCAGGAGTAGAAGGTGGATATGGTGGTCGTAGTTCTTCCGAAGCAGGATGTGGAGGATCTGGATGGGCAAACAATTCTGTAACAGTTCTTGGTTCTCAACTTGGCGGCAATTTTGCTGGACATAATGGAAGTGTAAGAATTCGCCAAACTGGATTTGTAAACTACATTGCATCCTGGTTCCATACAACTGGTGTAAGACAAGGAAGAACACCAACTTTCCAATTAACAAATACTGGTAACTTTAATCTTCAAGTGATTCCACAAAATGAAGGATTTGAAACTGGACAGGGACCAACTTCTGATAAACATTATTATGTTGTTTTCCCAGAGGCATTTTCAAGTACAAATTACACAATTGATTTTACATATGTGAGTAGATTAATTGCTGCTCAAACAGAATTGCTGACATCTGATCCTATTCCAAGAATCTTTGATAAACAGCTAGGATCTTTTAGAGTGAAATTCGAGAATCTTTCTGATGGTGGATATCCTCATATTAATGAGGTTGCATTTAGAGTATACCCAGGTTAAAGTATTATAAATAAAAGATAGACTGGGGGGATAGTGAACTCCGATGGCAATTAACAAAAATTTTGTTGTCAAGAACGGTTTAGAGGTTAATACTAACCAAATCTTTGCTGATTCTGCCACTGGCAAGGTTGGTATTGGAAGCACACTGCCCACTGTCGAACTTGACGTACAAGGTGCCATCGCAGCAACGGATGTTGTATCGTCTCTTTTAAGAGTTACTGGATACGCAACGTTTTCCCAAGTACAAGTTAATAACGATATTAATGTCAGTGGATTTTCCACTGTTTCTAATGAACTGAATGTTCTTGGAATGAGTTCTGTTACTAACTTTAAGGTAACAGGAGTTTCTACATTTAATGAAAATGTAACTTTTGATAAAGACGTAAGAGTCGCTGGATTCTCTACTTTTGTTGGTGTTGGTACTTTCCAAAGTGACCTTTATGTTGGTGGTGATCTTTATGTTGCTGGTATCGTTACTGCAACTTCATTTAGTGGTAGTGGTGCTGGATTAACAGGAGTCACTGCTTCTGGTGGTGGTACGATTGGTATTAGAAGTGATACTAACGTTATTAGTACAGCAACTTCCACGATTGATTTTAAATCAACAACTGGAACTGCGATTACTGCGATTACTGACGTAACATCTGGAATCACAACAGTAACGATTCAACCTGGTATTTCAATCGGTCTTGCTATTGCCCTTGGCGGCTAAATACACAAAGGAATTAAAGAACAATGGCAGAGTCATTTGCAAATGCATCATCTAGGGCAATAGGTGTTACCAGTTCGGTCACCACTGCTTCAATCGGTGCTCAGGCAACTACGATTACTAACATTTCTACGTTTAACGTAAATGCTGGTATGTTAGTTGACCATCCAAACTTTATTGGTGGTACGAGAGTTAAATCTGTTGACGTTGCTTCTAACTTTGGAACCAGTGGTCAAATCACTGTTGATCAAACTTCATCTAATACAACTGCTCTTACCAGTCAAATCGTTGGATTTCATACTGTAACAAGTATTGATACGCCAACTGAGAAAAGTATTCTTGTTGGCGGGACTCTTTCCAATAATACAACTGGACAAGTAAGAGCATCTGTCATTCTTTCTCAACATAATAACGAGCATATTAATATCATTCATGATGCACCTATTCCTGAGGGTTCATCACTTGTTATTTCTGATGGTGGTAAGTTAGTTGTTGGAATTGGTAGCACGATTTCTGTTTCAACTAACACTGATAATGCACTTGACGTAAGTTTGAGTTTCCTTAGAGGAGTTAGCTGATGGCAAAATACGGATATATTGGCAATAATCCTGACAACACGCCAGTTATCATTGCCCGTCAGGTCTACAATCCAACAGGAGTTCAAACAAACTTTACATTTAATGTTGGATATACGCCAGGATATTTGGATGTATATTTAAATGGTGTTAAGTTGCTTAATGTTTCTGATTATAGTGCCACAGATGGTAGTGTAGTTGGAATCACATCAGCAGCACAAAATGGAGATTCTGTTGAAATCGTTGCATATAAAGCCTTTACGATTGGACAGTCAATACTTGGTATTTCCTCTGCTGGCACATCAGTAAGAAGCACTGGTGTTAATGTTTTAAACTTTGTTGGTGCTGCTGTTACTGATGTAGGTGGCAATCAACTTGACATTTCTATTACTCCTGGTATTACCACTGCTGATGTCAGCACTAGTTCTCTCGTTGTTGCTGGCATTTCAACTCTTGGAAATGTAACAGCAGGAGTTGTTACTTCTACTCAGTTTAGTGGAAACATTTCTGGTGTAGCAGCAACTTTTACTGGAAATGTTTCAATTGCTGGAACACTGACTTATGAAGATGTAACAAATATTGATTCAATTGGTTTAGTTACTGCGAGAAGTGGTATTGAGGTTTCTGGAATAATAACTGCAAGAGCTGGATATGCTGTTATTTATTATGGAGACGGTTCTGGTCTTACTGGGGTAAGTGCTTGGGATAGTTATGACTCTTGGTTATTCGGCGGCGGCGGTTGATTATAAATAACTAAAAAAGAAAGTCATGGCATTAGAGAGAGGAAAACTTAGCAACGTTGTAAGAGTTGCTGCTGGAACGACAGTTGGAATCATTACTTGTGCCTCTTCAAAAAAGGTTTATGTAAAGTCAATTATTTGTCATGCATCTGGAACTGGAGCGGGTGCTATAGGAACTGCCACAGGTCAAGTTTACTTTGTGCCAAATGGAGACAGTGCAACCTCTCTAAACAAAATTTTTGATATTGATATTCTTTCTGGTGAGACCGTTATGATAGAACCATCATATCCTTTGGTTCTTGATACTACTGGAGATTCCTTATTTGTTGGCACTGGCAATTATATTGGACTAGCAGCAACTCATGTTAATTTTATCATTACAGGCGATAAGGAGCTTTGATACATGGCACCATTTAGGTCAAACCTTGCAAGAAGCGGAAAAAAACTTCTTGCAGCCTTCAATCAATCAGACTTATCTTTGAGAGGAAAGACTGATTTTAGAAAAGCATTCAATGCACCTGCAATAGAAGCAACTGGTGGGACAAGAATAGTAGAATCCGATAAAATACTTCATGTATTCACATCACCTGGAAGTTTGGTTGTATCTTCTGGTACAGTAACTGTAACTTATCTTGTAGTTGGTGGAGGTGGTAGAGGATCCTCAGGAGGCGGTGGTGGAGCTGGTGGATTTAGAACAGGAACATACCCAGTTACTCCTGGTACTTATCCAGTCACTGTAGGTACTGGTGGAGATGCTCAAGGAGCATCAGGGCAAGGAAATCCAGGAAATCCATCAAGTATATTCGGAATTACTGCAACAGGTGGCGGCGGTGGCGGTGCTGCCCAAGGACCATCTGGTTATGCATCATATCCTACCGGAGCAGATGGTTTACCAGGAGGTTCTGGTGGTGGTGCTGGTGGACCGGCATTTGGATCTGGTGCAACAGGAACAGGAGGTACAGGAAACTCTCCACCAACATCTCCACCACAAGGTAATCCAGGTGGAAATTATTCTGGCGGTGGTGGTGGTGGTGCCGGTGGCGCCGGCGATTCAGGTCCTGCAGGAAGAGCAGGTGGAGATGGTGCAGCAGTTGCTTGGATACCTGATTCTTATGGAACATCAGGACCATCTCCTGGAAGATGGTTTGCTGGCGGTGGTGGAGGTGGCGGATTTTATATTCAATTTTCTGGTCCCGTTGCCGGTGGTGCTGGTGGTGGAGGAAACAGTGCTTACCCCGGAGGAACCCCAGGAACCACAAATACTGGTGGAGGAGGTGGAGCTGGATATACTCCACAACCAGGGGGAAATGGTGCAGATGGTATAGTTGCATTTTACTACCCATATTCTCTATAAACTGTGCTTGGGACAAGGCAAGATAACCTATAAATAACTAAAAGTAACTGTGTGCAATGACGAGAGCACGAAACATATCAAGAATTTTATCAGCACAGGAAATCAGTGGTGATATTAATCTTAGTGGTATCATAACTGCAACACAATTTGTTGGTGATGGATCGGGAATAACTGGTGTTGCCGCAACTGCTGATGTCAGCACCAGTAGTTTAGTTGTTGTTGGTATATCAACTCTTGGTAACGTAACAGCAGGAGTTGCTACTGCTAATCAATTTAGTGGTAACATCACTGGAACGGCAGCTACATTTACTGGTAACGTAACTGTTGGCGGTACGCTGACTTATGATGATGTAACTAATGTTGATTCTATTGGATTAATTACTGCCAGAAACGGATTACAGGTTACTGGTGGTATTGCAACAGTTTCTGGTCAAACAAACCTAGCAAACGTTAATGTTTCTGGTGTTTCTACATTTTCAGATACAACAGACTTCAAAGGTGCAATAGAAACTGTCTCCGTTGGTGCTACTAGTTTTGCTGGAGCACCTAGAGTCACGTTAGAGTGTGATGCTCAGAACGGAACTGTATTCACTCATGATCTATCAAACGGTGCAGTAGGTATTGTATCTCTTCGTAATTTTCCAGTTACTAAAAACTCTGTTACCACTTTTTCAATTATTTTCACTCAGAATGCAACTGGTACTGCAAATACTACAGCAGCAACAGGTATTGGAACTAATATTACATTAACTCCTTCTGGTGTTGCTGGATTTACAACATCTGCAAGAGTTGCAACAGCTTCTACTGTAACCCTTTCAACAACTGCAAATGATGTAGATATTGTAACTCTTGCAGTTCATTACAATGGTTCTGGAACAGGAACTCCAGGAAATTATAGAGTGTTTGCAACAAATAACTCTGGATATAGATTTGGAACAATTGGATTCTGATAGGAGATAAATTATGGCACCACTTTTTACTGGCATTGCAAAGAATCTGGGTGGTCTTGGGTTTGGAAGACTTGGAGTAAGTCAAGTTGTTTTTAATTCAATATCCGTAGTTTTATGGGGAGCAGGTGGTGGCGGAACTGACCGCGACCCTTTATATGGTGGAGGGTCTGGTGGTTTTGTGAGTGCAACTGTACCATATTCAACGTATTCTGGGGAAACCTTTTATATCGTAGTTGGTGGTGGTGGTGTTGGAGGATCTCGACCAAATATTCCAGCAAAAACTGGTGGTTTTGGTGGGGGCGGACCATCTGGTGCTGGAAACTATGAAAATGGATCTGGTGGCGGTGCATCTTATATTAGACTAACAAATGGGTCAGGAACAGTTCTTTTAGTTGCTGGTGCTGGTGGTGGAGGAAATGGATACTCGACTGGACCATCGGCAACATCAGGTCCACCTACAACAGTCTTTCTCAAAGCAGGTGGTAGAGGAGGCGGTCCAGCAGGAGAGGGCGCAGCAATGTATGACTTTCCTGGGGGAGTAGGTGCTGGTGGAGGAACTCAGGTTGCTGGTGGAAGAGCTGGTGACGGAAAACCCCCAGGACCACCTGGCACTGCTGGCAGTTTCCTTCAAGGCGGCACTGGCGGGAGCGCTCCTGGTGGAGGTGCAGGAGGTGGTGGAGGTGGTGGATATTATGGTGGCGGTGGAGGTGGTGCTTCTGACCCCACCAGAGTTGCACAAAATGGTGGGGGAGGTTCTGGGTATGTAAATCCAACCTGGACTGCTATCACAAATAGCTATTCGCCCAATCCATATACAGCGTATCCACATCCATTAGCAGTTCCTGGAATTGCTAGAGGTGGTAATAACACATTTGTAGCTACAGGATATAATGGAGAACCTGGTTATATTGTAATAACCTTGGAGGGACCATCTCCAGTATCTTATACATATCCATATACTGGGGCGGCAGAAACATTAGTCATTCCATAAAATAAACCCATGAAAATTGATATGTTTACCATACCTCTTTATAAGTTTGAGGTGAAGAATTGGAAAGAAAAAAAGAAAAACCTGCACAAGTTATTCAAATCAGAAAAAATAGATGATTTGGATAACAACATATCGTCTTTTAGAAATAATAATAACGATACAGTTTCCAAGTTTATTGCAATAATATTGCCAGAAATAGAAAAAATAAAACCATATATGAATATTGGAGAAAATGATTATGTAAGAATATCAAATGTGTGGATGCAAAAATATAAAAGAGGAATGGACCATAGTGTTCATAATCACGGAAATTGTGCTATGAGTGCGGTTTTATATATTGATTTGCCGAAAGAAACTCAACCAACACGGTTTATATCTCCCTTTGATGATTTTACAACAAGAAAAAGTATTGAATTTGCACCCAATGTAAAGGAAGGAGATATTATATTTTTTCCAGGATTTCTGCATCATTATTCACCTACCAACAAATCAAAAAAAGAAAAATTTATCCTATCTTTCAATTTAGTTATTGAAAGAAATGGAAGTCTAATTATTACAGATTGACACTCTCCACAATCTGATATATAATATCACTGAATACATTATTCAAATATGGCATTTCAATCAGTCTGGTATTTTAGTGACTTACCAGAAGAAGTAGTAGATATCATTGAACGGGACCTGTCGGAAAAGTTTGATGATCAGATGGCTGATTCCAAACTGCACGGTGATGCTCTCAATAAAGACAAAAGAAATTCACAAAATGCATGGATTCCCACTACCCACTGGGTTGGTGGATTCTTGTGGCACTATATTCAACGTGCAAACCGTGAGAACTTCTTGTATGACCTGCGGTGCATTGATGGAGAATCAATGCAATACACCCGTTACCAAGAAGGTCAGTTCTATGGTTGGCACAATGATGCAGGACTTGCAACACAATACAAACCAGTCAGTGTTGGTAATCGTGTAGAAGGTCTGGGTCAAGACTTTCTGAATGAGAATATTGAACAGGTTCGTAAGTTGTCCTTTGTGATGCAACTTTCTGATCCTGATGATTATGAGGGTGGTAACCTTCAACTGTTGGATGAAGCAGGTAATAGTTATATTGCTCCCCGTAAGCGTGGTACTGTGATTCTGTTTGACTCTCGCACTCAACACCGTGTTCTGAAAGTAACGAAAGGAACCCGTAAGTCTATCGTTGGATGGACTGTTGGACCCCGCTGGAAGTGAGGTAAGTTATGGCAGAACAAATGACAGAACTGCAACTAATGATGCAGGAAAGGATGAATACAGGTACTGCCTGGACTCGTAATGAATCCTTTGATAAGAACGGATATCTGGTAATCAAAGACCTCTGGGACCCAGAAGAACTTTATCATCCCGTTCCAGAACAAAAAGGACAATATAACTACTGGGATAAGAATCCAGAACACTTCAATCACGTTCCAGTGGAGCAGCAGGTAGAAGGTTCTACTTCACGTTATTGGCACCCCCAGTATCGTGCGATTCACTCTGGTATTCGTATGAAACTGGAAGAGCACCTGGGTCGTAAACTGTATAATACCTATTATTATGATAGGTTCTATTATCCTGGACAAGAACTGACAAAACATGCTGATCGTGATGCATGTGAAATCTCAGTAACGGTTCATATCAGCACTAATCTGGAAGGTAAAGATAAGGATTGGCCAATCTGGATTAAGACTCCTGATAAGTATGCTGATAAGAAGAAGACACAAGTTCTGGTTCCTGGTGAGAACCGTTCAGTAGTTCTTCAACCTGGTGACGGTATGGTTTATAAAGGTTGTGAACGTCCACACTGGCGTGAGGCAATGCCTGGTAAGAACAAGAAAGTATTTGGTAAGAAGGTTGAACCTTACTATCACCAAATCTTCTTCCATTATGTCCTTCAAGACGGACAAAGAGCACACTGCGCTTGGGATAGAGCACGATGAAGGCACCACTTTTTGAATATCCTTCCTATCAGTATCAAGTTGATGATTGGGATTTTAAAAAGAAAGGACTTTTAAAAAGACTCAAAGAGGAGAAGTTTGTAAGAACTTCTCTTCAAACCTTTGAGACTGATAGGCAGACAAACAATAAAACTTATCTTCATTACTTTCAAGATCTCATCAAGCCACAACTCTTTGAATTCTGTAAAGAAGCACAGGTGACTTGTAGTATGACTGATGCATGGGCTGTTAGATATAAACAAGGAGATCATCAAACAATTCACAATCATCGTAGTTGGGGATTTTCTGGTGTTCTTTATGTTGAGTACGATGCTAAAGTTCATACTCCTACTTGTTTTGTAGCACCTTGGCAAGATCCAAGAACTGATACAACAACTCTTGCATATCCACAGAATGTCAAAGAGGGAACATTAGTAATTGTACCTTCTTATACACTACATTTCGTACATCCTAATCAAGTACGAAAGCAAAGAACGATTATATCTTTTGATTTACTTCCAAAACTTCCAGATCACCAGTCCATAGACTGAGTGGTCTTTTTTTATGTGATAAATATAGTTCTAAATATCTAAAACTTACGATTTTAAGATAAAACTCATGGCACATTTTGCTCAATTAGACGAGAATAATGTCGTTACTCAAGTGATTGTTGTGAGTAACGATGACATCAAGGATCCTCATACTGGACAAGAGGATGAGATCATTGGTATCGCTTTTTGCAAAAAACTTCTGGGTGGAAATTGGAAGCAGACCTCATATAACAACAATATGAGAGTTCGTTATGCAGGTATCGGATACTCCTATAATGCAGAACTGGACGCATTTGTTGCACCACAACCTTTTGCATCATGGACATTGGATAACGATACTGCTGACTGGGTATCACCTTTGGGTGCTGCTCCTGCACTGACTGATGCAGAAGTCGAAGCACGTTCATACTATCGTTGGGATGAAGATGCATATCAAGCAGATAATACAACTGGATGGGTTCTGGAAACACCAGAAGCACCTGCTGAGTGATCATAAATAACTAAAAACCAATAAGATGGCATATCTAGGTAATCAGTTAACCATTACTGGAACACAGAACAATAAAAGATTATCTACAACTGCAACTGCATCACAAACTGATTTTACAGTTGCTGGTGGATATGCTATCAATCAAATTGATGTTTATCGTAATGGTGTTAAACTCAATAATCAAAATGACTTCACTGCAAGTGATGGTTCAACAGTTGTTTTAACTCAGGGTGCCACTGGTGGTGATGTTATTGAGTTTGTTATATATGAAAACTTTGATGTTGCTGATGTTATTAATACAACGGGAAATCAAACAATTGATGGCAACTTAACAGTTGTTGATCTAACTGCCAGACACATTAATTCATCTGGTTTTACAACTGCAACTAGTTTTTCAGGTTCCGGATCAGGACTCACTGGAGTTAGTACAAACTTTGTTTCTGCGATTGGTATTCAATCTGGTGGAACTGTGATTGGTGCAGGTATTACACAACTTAATTTCATTGGTGCAGGTAATACCTTTGCAGTAAATGGTACTACTGTTGATATTAGTATTCAAGGTGGTGGTGGAGGAGGAATCACCTCTCTTGATATAACTTCGTCTTTGTTTATTTAATAAATACCTAAAAAGATAAGAAGATGGCACTCCAGAAGACTAAAGTATTAAGTATCACATCGATTACAGGCATTAGCACTGTTGGAATCTTTACTGCTGGTGTGACCTCTACTGATGCGGGAACAGCATCGACAACTTATGTAAGAAGTGTTGTAATGCATAATACTGGATTGGGAACTGCAAGGGTTTCACTCTACGTTAACCCTGATACTAATCCTGTTATTACTGGTTATGGTATCACTGCAAATAGAATTTTAAGAGTTGACTTAGCTCCAAGTGAGACAACATTCTTTGAGACTAACTATCCAATTGTTCTTACTCCAACTGATGCGATTTCAGTAGAGGTAAATGCTCCTGATACTGGTGGAACTGGTATTGGTTCGGCAGTTAACTTCCTAGTAAACGGCGATGTTGAAGTCTAATTATGAGCGTAAGATCATTTGGAAATCCATTAGCATCATTTAGATATCGGTTTGGAAACACTGGAAAAAGAGCTTCTAATGAAGCGTTTATTGCATCAGGTGGTGATATAACTTATTATGATGGTAAGACAATTCATACCTTCACTGCTTCAGGTTCTTTTGTAGTATCATCTGGCTCAAATAATATTGACATAGTTTTGGTTGGTGGTGGAGGTGGATCTGGCGGTTCTCCAGGAGGAGGAGGATCTGGTGGTGGAGGTGCTGGTGGTTATGTATTTCAACCAAACAAATTGATTGGATCTGGTTCATATGATATTGTTGTTGGTGCAGCAGGCGCTGCATCTTCTGGATATGCTGATGGTGGAAGAGGAGGAGACACTGAATTTGGAACATCTCCTCAATCAGAATACTTGGTTGCAAAAGGAGGAGGAGGGGCAGGTGGTTATGACACTGCATTTGCCAATGGACCTGGTGGTTCTGGTGGTGGTAATGGTCCAAGTTCATCTTCTCCTCCAAGACCAGGAGGAACGGCAACTCAACCTACTCAACCGGGAAATTCTGGAACTTTTGGTTTAGGATTTCCTGGAGGAACTGGAACTGCACCCGATAGTGGTGGTTCTGGTTTGGGATATAGAGGTGGTGGCGGTGGCGGTGCTGGCGGAGCTGGTGGAGATTCACAACCAAATTTTCCTGGCACTGGACCGAATGCTGGCGGAGCATCTGTTAGACTTCCAGCAGTTTTTAGAGATCCATCTAATCCTCTAGGAGCTCCAAATTATCCAAACACCGAAGATTTTCATGTTGCTGGCGGCGGAGGAGGTTCTTCATATGCTCCAAGTTATGGTGGTAATCCTGGCGGCGGTGGCGCCGGTGGTGGAGTACCAACATTTCCAGCTCCTCAGAGGGATGGAATTGCAAATACTGGAGGAGGTGCTGGCGGAACAAATACTGGATCAACTGGTGCTTCTGGTGGTTCCGGTATTGTTCTTATCGCTTATCCTTCATAAATACTCAAAAAACGATATAAGATGGGACTTAGGGCACTCGGAAATCCACTTGCAAGTTTTATAGATTATCTCGCACAGACGGGAACGGATGCTTCTAAAGAAAGATTTACTGCATCAGGTGGCACTATTACACAACCAGGAAATGGATATACTTATCACGTATTTCTGTCATCGGATAATTTTACAATTTCTGATGAAGTAAGTATTGAATATCTAGTTGTTTCTGGTTCTGGTGCTGGAGGCAGAGCGCAGACAGGGTCAGGTTGTGGTGGCGGTGGTGGCGGTGGTGGAGTTAGAACAGGGTCATCAACAATAAGTTCACCTCAGGTTATAACTGTAGGTGGTGGCGGTGTAATAAGTCCAACACCATCTAATGGAACTCCATCTTCTGTTGGGTCATTATTGTCAACAAGCGGTGGTGGTTTTGGTAGGTCATCAAATGGAAATGGTGGACCTGGTGGTTCAGGTGGTGGTGGTGCAGATGGTTCTTCTGTAGGTGGATTTGGTATAAATCCGACAACTCCAGCACCTTTAGGTGGACCTTTTCCATATACTGAGGGATATCCGGGAGGTTCTGGTAGCGGAGGTAGTGCTAGAGGCGGCGGCGGTGGAGGAGGCGCTGGTGCTGCTGGTTCTAATGGAACTATTACTGAAGGAGGAAATGGTGGCGCTGGAGCTCCATTTCCAGCGTATGCTTATCCAATAATTCAATCTGCAATACCAATTCCATTGCAACCAACATTTGGACCTGCCGTAGGACCTACAGGACTTTATGGTGGTGGAGGAGGTGGTGGTGCAGATGATGCTTTCGGCCCAGCAGGTACTGGTGGTCCCGGCGGTGGCGGCGATGGTGCTAACGGAGATTCTGTTGCTGGGTCTGCAGGAGTAGAAAACACTGGTGGTGGAGGAGGTGGTGGTGGATATACCATAGGTCCCGGTGGTGCTGGTTCAAAGGGTATCGTCATCATCAGATATCTAACATAAATACTCAAAAAACATCCAATGGGCGTAAGATCTGTCAATAATTCACTACAAGAATTTTTAGATACTTTTCTGAGAAGTGGTACGGATGCTTCTACCCCTTATGTTCCACCAGAAGGTCTTACAGCAACTGGTGGTGTCATTAGTGATTATGTAGATGGTTCCGATGTTTATAGAGCTCATATTTTTACTTCATCAGGAACTTTTGATGTAACTGCTCCTGGTGATTTTGGTGATACTGTTGAGTATCTTGTGGTTGCTGGTGGAGGTGGTGGTGGAGGAGATAATGTTGGTGGTGGTGCGCCTGCTGGTAGAGGTGGTGGAGGTGGTGGTGCCGGAGGATATAGATCTTCTGTGACTGGAGAAAGTTCTGGTGGTGGAGCAAGTGCAGAATCAGTATTGCCAGTATCTCCTGGTCCTTACACAGTAACCGTTGGTGGTGGCGGTGTCGGAAGCGTTGGGCCTGGGCCCGCTGGAGGTTCCGGAACTTCATCAGTATTTGGACCAATAACTTCTACTGGTGGTGGTGGAGGAGGTGGTGATGGTGATGCCGGAACACCCGGTGGATCTGGTGGTGGTGGTGGTTATAGCAATGGTCCTGGTGCTGGTGGCACTGGAACTGCAAATCAAGGTTATGATGGAGGAAATGGTCTTGTATCTGGTAACGATACATCTGCTGGAGGTGGTGGAGGTGCAGGAGGTACAGGACAAAACGGTCAACCTCCCGGAGGAGCTTCAAATGCAGGTGGTTATGGTGGTTTAGGATTAGCAAGTGTGATTGCGGGACCAGCAAATGATGGTATAGGGGCACCTGGACCATCACCCGGAAGATGGTTCGCTGGTGGAGGTGGTGGTGGTCGTGGTGGTTCTGGTGGTGGACCTGGTGGTCCTTATGCTGGTGGAGGACCCGGTGCTAATGGACCATCTCCATCAACTGGATCTAGTGGTCTCTCTGGAACTGGTGGTGGCGGTGGAGGTTCTGGTGGTGGATCTGGTGTAGGTGTAATTGTTGGCGGCAATGGTGGTTCTGGAATCGTAGTCGTCCGTTATAAAATCAAAGAACTAGCAGCAACCGCAAAAGCAACTGGTGGTGCTATCAGTTATTATGATGGTAAGACGATTCATACCTTTACGAGTTCTGGTACTTTTACTGCTCCAGCATCATTTAGTGAAACTGTTGAATATGTTGTAATTGGTGGAGGTGGTTCCGGTGGTGGAGTAACCCCTGGAGCATATTATAATGATGCAGGTGGTGGAGGTGGTGCTGGTTCATATAGGACAGGGACAACTCCCATTTCTGGACCATCATCAACAACAATTCAAGTTGGTGGGGGTGGTGTAGGTGCAACCTCTACAGATAATCCAGGAACACCATCTTATTTCGGAGTTCCAATTACTTCTCCAGGTGGTGGTTCGGGCGGTACTGGTGGTGATGCTCCACCATCCGCATTAAAAGCAGGAAACCCTGGTGGTTCAGGTGGTGGTGGTTCTTCTGGTTATGGTGATGGAACTGGTGGTCCTGCAACAGGAGCATCATTCCCAGGAACAATAGGAGCAACACCATCTGCTGGTTGGGGTCATGCTGGTGGCTCTGGGCCCACCCCCAACGCTCAATCTGGTGGTGGTGGTGGCGGCGCTGGCGCTGCTGGAGCAAATGCAACAAATCCACCGAATATTGGTGGTGCTGGTGGTATTGGTATTCAACTTCCCGCAACATTTAGAGATCCTAAGTCAACGGTAGGTGCTCCTGGACCCACTTCACCTTCGGTGACTGGTGCGGACACATCAGGTAAGTATTATGTTGCTGCTGGTGGTGGAGGTGGTGGTGGTCAAGCCACCGGTAATGGAAGTGCTGGTGGATCAGGTGGAGGTGGTGCTGGTGGTGATGGAGGAGCTCCTCCAGTACATCCTGGCGTATCTGCAATTGAAAACACAGGATCTGGGGGTGGTGGAGCAGGTAATGCTGGGAATCCTCCATCGGGTAGTAGAGGTGGTAATGGTGGTTCCGGCATAGTCCTAATTGCTTATCCTTCATAAATAACTAAAAAGTAACTGTCGGTAATGGCGATAACTAATGCAAGCAAATTAGCAAGTTATGTTGGTGCTGCCATCACAATCTGATATATAATAGACACATCATTGTTGGTGATTATGAAGACGCTGTGCAACGAGTACGAAGAGAGTGTATATCTTTTCCCAGACTTTATTCCCATTCGTTTTGACGAAGATATGGGACAGTGGTGGATCAAAGACGAGATGATTCCTGATCTACCACACTATTACGTTCTGCATGAGAATGTAGAAGAACCAAAGAATTGGTACAAGAAGAAGTATAAGTTTACTCCTGGTGATGGATGGCGATTCAATCCAGACTGGGATGGTGAGGATATGAAACTGAATAAGAATCTGAATCGAAAACTGAATAAGATGCTGAAAGTTTTCTATCAGAAAGATCTCATCACCAAAGAAGAAATGAATAGCCTGTTCAACACTGATGCTGATACGTTATGAGTCGTTTTGGAACAAAAGAACTCCTTAACTATTGGGCAGGAACAGATCAATATCTAGATTATAACTTTATTCCTGGTGTCCAAACTGAGACAATGGGACGTAAAGAGTTCTATGCAGATTTCATGTGTTCCAGTGTCTACACATGGAGTGAGTATCTGCCTGATAAACTTACAAAGGATAAGAAATACGTGCATCTAGGTGCATCACCGTTCCTTTATGCTGATGCACTTGTGCCACGTCAAGAACGTCAAGGAACATGTATCTTTCTCCCCAAGATTGATGTAGCAACTGGTATCGACTTTAATAAAGTTCAGTATGGTGCAATCAAAATGTTGGTTGAGAATAGTCCTCAACCTGTTGTTGCAATGGCACCAGCAGAACAGAAGGGTGATTGGTATAGAGCTTTTGCACATGAAGGACTAGAAGGTCTACACATCATGAGCATCTTTGACAATCCTGGTGTTGAAGAGTGGCAGTTAGGACTTGCTGTTGCAATGGGTAGATTCAAGACATTCTATTTCCCACTGTTCACATCTGCAACATTATATGCATATTATAGTGGTGCTCATGTTCGTTACTATGATGTTGGTGACATTTACTATCGTCAGGATCGTGAAAGTGCAGTTGATACTTATGCAGAACTAGAAGATGTTCATGATAAGTTTCAAACTCTCTGGATTCAAAATGTAGATAGTCGTGACATTATCATGAGCATGATTAAGTTGTTCCTGTGCCCACATAAAAGAGAGACACCAGAACAACTATTAGAATCTCTCTACATGCTAAACTTCCGATCGAACATGTTGACAGAGAAACATGGTAGACATTGGGATGATTGGTTCTATGGTAACTCTACGGGAAAAATTATACCTGATGCTGTGCCATTGCCACTGTATTCTAAGGAAGAAGCAATGGAGAAATTAACTGCAAAGTGCAAAATCTATGATACAATGGAGTATCATCCATTAGTCAAGAAACTAATTCCTGAGTTATGATTAGTTGTATCATTCCTGCCAGAATGAGTTCTTCTCGTTTTCCTGGTAAACCATTAAAGAAAATCTTAGGAAGAGAACTTGTGCTACGATGCTGTGACATTGCAGCACGTTCTGCATATATTGATGAAGTTATTGTTGCGACAGAAGATAGAGAGATTCTTGACGTTGTGATTAACGATGGTTATAAAGCTCTATTGACACCAAAGTATGAATCATGTACACATCGAGTCGCAAAGATTGCATCGATGATTGACTCTGAATATATTATCAATCTTCAAGGTGATGAACCATGTATCACGCCAAAGATGATTGATGATATGGCAAAGTTTGCCTTAGATGGGAAACACAAATGTGTTCAGGCAGTTTATGATATTGAGTTTAACGATATTAAAAATCAAGATGTTGTGAAGGCAGTGATTAACAATGGTCAAGTTATCAATCTGACCAGAAATCCTGAGGTTGTATGTGATAATCTCAAAGGTATTTCTGGTTTGTATTTCTATGACAGGAAAACAATTACTGATTTCTTTGACTATGATCTAGGATTGGTAAGTGCATGGAAAGGTCTTGATACTTTTGGATTCATTGGTGCTGTTCCAGTAATTCCTTTCTTACTGCCACATAGAACACATGGAGTAGATAGACCATATGATATTATTGAGGTAGAAGAAAAACTATCATGAAATACATTGTAGACATTGATGGAACAATTTGTGAGCACGTCAACAATCCAAACTTTGGAACTGGTGAAGTTTATCATGATCGCATTGAAAGACTGAACCAGTTATTTGACGAAGGGCACGAAATCGTGTATTATACTGCACGAGGCATGGGTGAGTTTGGTGGGTCAATAACATATGCTCACCAGAAGTGGTTCAACTATACTTACAATCAACTCAGAGATTGGAATTGTAAGTTCACTAAACTCATCATTGGTAAATACTCAGGAGACATCTACATCGATGACAAGGGAATCCACTGTGACGATTTCTTCAAGCATAATTGATGCTGTAAAGAGATCATCTTCTATTGCTGTGATAGGTAACGGTGGCAATCTTGCCATTGCAAAACATGCTGCCAGTGATATGTCACGACATCTGAATAAGTTTTGCTTTGCACCTGATTGTGTTCACATGTCTGCATTGGGTGGTGATGAACGCTGGCATGAAAAATGGATTGATCAATATGCATCAGGAGCAGCAGATCTGTTGATTGGTATCACCACCAGAATAGATTCACCAATCGCAAATGCATTGCAGTTTAAAAATGCCTTCATATTTGCACCACAAAAGCACTTACTTGTGCCCACTGTGGTGATTGATAAGAAAACGTTTCATGAGTTTGAAGTAGAAACTCTGTGGCAGTTCTATATGTTGATGGAAAAGTGTGGAGCAGTCTTACCATCCATCTGATGTGCCAATCAAATAAGTGTCCCAGTGACCCCTCAGATCGCCTCTGAGGGGTCTTATAGTATGTCCGTGACTCAATTCACCCGATGTATTCTAATTACGATCGTCTGCTGTTCCTGCTGTCCTTTATAGCTTTTATGAACTGGGGAACACGATTAACCTACAACCTCTTGACAAGTTTCTAAAATGTGTGTAGACTACCTTTGTCTGGTTTGATGAACATCATGAAAACTTATTCAGAACAACGTAAAGATCGTCTTGCTGATGTAGTTAATGACTACCTCAATGATCAAGATGTAACTCCTGCTCAGTTTTACTTTGATCTTAAATCAGAAGTTCAAGATCTAATTGATTATCATAAACGTGAAGCAAAACGTGCAGAAGAGTTTATGAAACTGATGAGTCCGATTCAGATCCAACAAGACATGAATAATTTCTCTCTTGGTGATAAATGAAATGGTTTGATCCACCACGCACACTATTACAAGTAAAGAAACGTGGTCAATTTATTCTGCTGTTCATGAACATCATCATTGCAAGTGTAACGCTGTTCAAATTAGATCAGCAACCACAATCTCAGACTTATTCTATCTGTCAACAGCAATACGATGGATCTGTTGTTTGTTACTGTTCCCGATGAAAACTACACTGACTGTTGATG
>Ga0213866_10000768_pt1 | contig 24964 bp, 10 predicted proteins | sample PICome_11_FD_160079 | JGI IMG/M metagenome (GOLD analysis project Ga0213866, IMG submission 160079) | Coastal seawater microbial communities near Pivers Island, North Carolina, United States - PICO284 | ecosystem: Environmental > Aquatic > Marine > Coastal | place: USA: North Carolina...
CGGTATAAGCGATAGGGTTCCACACGCCAGTGGTGGCGTCGAACTCACCGAAGCTGGTGGGGTCTAGCGCTTGACCGTCGATGAAGTGAATGTCGGCAAGGTAGCCGTTGTAATACGATTTTGAATTGTTATCAAATCCATATCCAAGCTCATGCAAAACACTGTTATTCAAGGCCGTGTCGTAATTCTGAGAAGGATAAAAATTGGCACCATCAAATCCGCTTAGTGCCTGCTCAATACCATTTACATAAAGTTTCAGTCTGTCGGATGTCGTTGCTTGCGTTGTGTCCATTGTCAAAACAATGTGATACCAAGCAGAAGTATCTCTATAAACAGCAGATGTCACAGACCAGGAGGCAGTGCTGCTTCCTTGAATGCCATTATGAACGTAAAACTTGTCGTCAGTCCCCGTAAAACCAGCAAAAAAGATTTGACTACCACTTGTTCCGGCACTAATTAGGCTCTGCCTAGTCCCAAGCCCACTCCTCTTCACCCACCCCGCCCAAGTCCACGTCTTGCGGTTGCCAGCAGTTGATGGCGTTCTGGACAAATAAGCCGAGTCTGCTGAATTAAATCTTAAACTTCTGGAAATAGTATATTCTTCTGCTGCTGCTGCTGCACCTGTTCCTAAAAGTCCAACAGGTAAAAGTTCGCTAGGTAAACTCATAATGTTCCAATTCCAATCAGTGAATTTGCAATAATACTTGTAGAAGATCTTACAAAATATGTAATACAATCCAGAGCACCAGCACCAGTACTTAATGTAGGTGCTGTTGAACTTGGGAAGTCCCAATGTGATCCAAAACCAACAGTACGACTTCCTGTACCATCTTGTTGTATTTGTACAATGCCACTTTGTCCAGTAGTTACTCCTGTTGGGTTTAATAATACAATACTTCCTGTTAATTCAAGACTAAAGTTATTTGCAGTACTAAAATCTAATGTTGTATTTGCATCAGTAGTTCCAAGACCTACAACATTACTTGCAGCACTTCCTTCTACAAATAAATTGGTTGGTGATGATGTGGTATTTACACCCAGAGTAGATGCTGTTGCTACTGCAGTAATATTTAAACTTGTTGCACCAATACTAGTAGCATTTACAATACCACTATCAGTCAAGTCAATATTATCATTAATTGAAAGTTCCTGTATCTGTCCAGCGGATACATTATAAATTAAAGGAAATCTATCTACCATTGTTTTTTTTTTATTTAGAAATTAAGTGTACCGATTCCTGATCTTAAAAGTATTGTAGCACCAACTCCTACCAGATTTATAGTTTGTGCTGTTGTGCGAGTTCCTATTGTTAGACTACTTGTTACTGTTCCACCTGTAATATTTATTGTACCAATACCAGAAGAAACAGTGACCGTAGAAATACCAGGGCCTCTAAAGTCAAATAAAGTAACTCCAGTTCCTACTGTTCCTCCTACTGTTGCAATACCAACTCCAATAATACCACCAACAAATCCAACAATTTCAACAATATCATTTAATGATACTCCATCATTGAGAACAATTGAAGTTCCATTTGATGCAGTATATTGATCTTCACTTAACTTTACACCATTTAAGAATACATCAACAAATCCAACATTATAAGTTGCACTGAATGTTGTTTGTGCCTCTGTTGCAACATATGAAACAACATTTTTAGACATTCCAATATTTGATTCTCCATAATTAAATGGAGATGCATCAACCCACTGAGAACTATCACCATCATCATAATATATAAAAGTTCTTGCAAGATTTGAATTATACCAAAGATTCCCTGAGGATGGTGAGGTAGGAGCGGTAATTCCCATACTTACAGAGGTTCCACCACCAGTTGAAGAAACTGTGACAGTAGTAATACCACCAGAATAAGATGCCGATACACCACTACCAACAAAATTAATTGTTGTTGCTGCAGTGCCGATGGTAGATCCTTCGTCTTGTATTGTAATATTGGAACCACCTCCACCATCAATAGTTACTGTTACTTCACTATTATCTCCGGTAGCAATAACACCAGAACCAACAAAATTAATACTAGTTACAGCAGTACCAAGAATACTTCCTTCATCTTTAATAGAAATTGCACCTCCACCACCTCCACCAGTAGCAGTTATAGTTACATTACCTGTTGATTGATCTACAGAAATTCCAGAACCAGCAGTAATAGAAGTTACAATGCCAGTTAAGTTTATACCAGACCCATTATAAGAAGTTGCTGTTACGATTCCAACATTAATATTGGGAGTTCCAGTAAGTCCTTGAGCAACTGTTGCTATGCCACTAGAGGAAGCATAAGTAGCAATGCCTGCATTAATAGCATATCCGGAGATAGTTGATATTCCAGCTGTTGATGCATAAGTAGCAATACCCGCAGAAGTGACATATTCTACATTTTCATTAAGAATATAAATTTTACCTCCCATCAATCCATGGTTGGTACATTGATAATATAGAATATTTGGTGAATCAAATTGAACATTCCATGTTAATGTTCCAGTTTGAAGATCATTATTGGTAATGCCATCATTATATTGCGTTCCAGTAGATCCATTAGGAGTACTTTGAATTCTAAATGGATGTGTTGCACCAAGATTACTTGTAAACTTATATTGCTGACCTCTTACAAGATAAAGTGTTGGGTCATTTTCTGCACCAGTAAATCCTGGTCCAGTGAATGTAAAATCTGAAGTTCCATTTGCACCTAAAGTCCATTCTGATGTATAGGTTGCTATGCCAGCATTATCAGCATAAGTAGCAACACCAGCAGTAACTGCATAAGTTGCTATACCACTTATATTTGCATAAGTAGCAATACCTGCAGTATCGGCATAAGTTGCTATTCCTGCAACATCGGCATAATTTACATTACCAGAAGTTGCTACAATGTTATCTAAGTTTGATCCATCACCATAAAAAGTATTTGCGGTTATAATACCAGAGGCATTAATATTTCTTACGACTGCTAAATCATTCTCTGTAAATTGTACCGATCCAGCAGCAAGTCGTGTTCCTGTTGGAAATTGTGTTGAACCAATACCTACAGCATAATTACTTAACCAAGCATCAGTACCAAGTCCAGAGAAAGTACCCAATTTGAACCACATAAACTTCTTATATGTGGCAGGATTAGTCTCACCTACTCCAACATCATAAAGTGAAATGAGTGGTGTTCCTTCAGTTGATGCAATCGCAATACCACCGTGATTTGCTGTGTTATCTGTTGAAATATCATTACCACTTCCATCAGTTCTAAAACCCAAGACAATATCTGGGTCATAAACTTTAAATTCAGTTGTAAAGAGAGTTGCAGATGTTCCACCAATCGTAATGTTTCCATTCACATTCAGATTTCTATTGACTTGAAGATCTCTTGTAACTGTTACATCTTGTGGTGCAGTAAATTGCGATGGAATACTTAATATTGGTGTTGAACCCTCACCAGTCCCTGAAGTAACTGTGATTTGATTTGAAGTACCAGTGATAGTTGATACATAATCACCAGTCGTATCACTACCAAGAGAAACTGAATTTGGTTGGATGGTTGCTGCTAATGATACATTACCTGCTCCATCAAAACTAATCGGTGATGCAATTATATCACCAGTGATTTCAAAAGTTCTAGAATTCTGCAATCTGGTAGTCTGTGTGGATATACCTGCTGATGTAGCATAAGTTGCTATACCACTAGAGGAAGCATAAGTAGCAATACCTGCTGATGTAGCATATTCACTATTGCTGCTACTAGAAATATTCGTAAGTAAAGAACCATCACCAACAAATGCAGATGCAGTTACAATACCAGTATAAGAAGCATCTCCTGTTGGACTTCCAATCGTAGAACCTTGAACTTCAATAACACCAGTATTTGAATCTAATGTAATTGCAGTTCCAATAGAAATTTTATTATTTGTTGCATCTAGTGTAATTCCAGTTCCAACTTTAATTGTATTTTCAGTTGGGTCTAATGTAATTGTACCAGTTCCAACTGAGAGAATACCAGTGATTCTTGCATCACCTTCTACCCATAAAGCCGTTGAACCAGTACTAACTACATCAGTACCAATTGCAACATTACCTGTGGTATAAATTCCAGCATTTGTTTGAGACCAATAAGAATCTCCACCACTACCAGAAACATAACTGGTTCCAATAAACTTACCTACCGAAGAATCATATTGAAGAACATATCCATTTGTCTTTGCAGTGTTTCTATCAACATCATCCAAGAATTCAAGACGAGTTTCACCACCTCCACCAATCGTAGCAAGTTGCTGTTGAATACGATTGATGAATAAACGATAATGACTTGAAAGATCTTCAAGAGTTGCAAAATTTTGATCAAGAGGAGTTAAAGAATCTTCATTATCAATACTTGGTGGTTGAGTTAATAACTGTTCTTTAAGTTCGGTCTGACTTGATTTTATAGACTCGACAATATCATATAATTCATTTAATGATAATAATCTATCATCAAGATTTTCGATCTTATTATTTACTTCATCAATTTGATTATCATAATACTTAACTTCCGGAAGATTTAAAACCTCCTCCTTAAGATTTTTAAAATAATTTAAAAGAAGTTCATCCGTCTTTACACTGTTATCATTAAATTCTTTTATTTTTTCCTCAAGATTATTTTTGAGAGAATTATATTCTCCAAAAATCTGCTTCTTTAATTTACGATCATCATCCTTAAACTCTTTGTGATATTCCCAGATCTTTAGAGATGTGTCTCCAAGTTCTTTCCAAATTTTTTCTTTTAATTCTTTATATTTTTCTTCTAAATCTTTAATTTCAGATCTAATTTCAACTTTATTTTCGAAATGCTTTACATCATTTTCTTCAATAACTTCTTTTATATTAATTTCAATTCTTTCACGAAAAGTTTCAATACTATCGTTAACTTTTGTAAAATCATCTTCAATTGAAGATGTTTTGCTATCTAAAATGGTAATTGTTTTTCCAATCCAAGAAAAATCTGGAATACTATTTACTTCATTGATCCATTTGGGAAAAATGGGGATTTCTGATCTAACTTCTTGAATATTTTTTTGTAACCTTTCAAGTTCTTTGTCATAATATTTTGAATCAATAACCTCAGATCTTACTTGATCTACAATCTCACATAACCTTTCAAGTTCATCATCATAATATTTTACCTCGGGTATTTCTGGAATATCTTTTCTAACATCATTAATTAAACGAATAATTTCAGTAAGATCTGTAAGAGACTCGGTTTCCTCTGCGACTGATTCTTCTACGATCTCTTCTATTTCTTCTTTTTCGACATAATCTTCTACAGAAGGTAGTTGATTTTCAACTTCTTCTTTTATAAACTCATTAACTGATGGGAGATTATTGTTATTAGCAAAATCTTCAATGGAAGGTAATTCCTTAGACATTTTATTAGTAACCTATGTACTTCGGGATTTCTCTCCCTTTCATATTATTTAGGATCTTTCTTTTGTGCCTTTTTGTGCCTCTTTCAGCATCCTGGTAAGATCGGCAGTTGATCCTACAAATAAGGCGTTTGTGACATTAGTTGGACCTTTGGACACTGACTCTTCTTCAACATCTTTTAGTTTCTTTTGAAGATCCATCAGTTTATCTGTTGCATCAGAAACACTCTTAATCAACTGTCCAGCGACCTCATATGCTCTTGGCATCTCACTTTCTTGTGCAAGTTCAAGAATGCCATTAATTGCTTCCTGACCTTTCTCGATGATGCTATAAAGATTGCCTCTTGTATACTCGTAGTCCTTTCTAACCTCAGACTTGTCACGATCAATAGGAGGTTTAGTTACTTTTGTTTCTTTTGCAGATTCGACAATCTCTCCTGCAACATCAAAAGTCTCGTTTAGGTCGTCAAATTTCATCAGTCTACATTAAAGTCTTGGAAGAAAGATGTTGTCTCATTGAAACCAAAGTCATCTCCAACTTCGATGAGAGCATCATCTGCACTATTCAGAATATTGACGCCAGATCCTTTAACATGATCCACTGCAATAGTTCCATCTTTACCTCTCTGAACCTTGATGTTATTGCCAGTGATGGATTCAATAAACATCTCTTCGTCATTGATAGTAATATAAGTTTCCTCCGTAAATGGAGTTGTATCTGTAAGTGTCAGAATAGTTTCGGTGCTTTCAATGTCTTCATCCAAATATGCTGATGCATCACCAACATAATTCTTTGTTGCTCTTGGAGTTACAGAGTAACGAAGTTCTCTTCTTGGATTCTTTGTATCCAAGTTAGTCATGTAATCAAGAGTAGCTCTCTTAATAATGCCAGTGCTCTGATCAGGAACAGGACCAAACAGATACGTCTTGGCAGTAAATCTTAAAGTATAAATCAGTGCTCTTCTTGTAGAGTAGTCTCCCTCATAATCATCGGTAAAACTTACTGAGTCTAATACGATTGGAATATCTCTTTTTTCATTGATTTCTCCAACCAGGGTTACAGTAACGTTGTATGATGGTTGGAAGTATGGTAAAATCTGTTCAACAATTTGAAGAGCATCATCGTTCAACTTGGTCATGATGCTCAATTCAAAATCCATATTGTATGGAACGGGCATATAACCTTTTTTGACAGTCGTTTCAGATCCGACTTTCTTGGATAAAAATGTTTGAGTTTGAGAAACTTTTCTTGAAGGATCGTATGTCAAACCAGTAAACTCAAATGACATTCTTGGTAATGTCAGTGAGGTTGGTTTGTTAAGATTTGGTTGCTGTTCAAGACGTGCCAAAAATTTCTGAGTTGGACCATAAGCCAAAGGAACTTTCATCACACTGACGACGTTATCGGAACCGTCAGTATGCTTAATCGTGATGTTATTGAATAGAGTTCCAAAAGCAATGACCGTTCTTCTCAGAACCTCATTGTAAAAATACTCAAACATTTTCTTATAACTTGTATGCTAACTATTTAACACTTTTATGCATCGCCAAATGGATTTCGTTGAGTCCAGTCAATAATTGCATCTGCCTCAGTCTGAATATTGTCATTATCCGCAAATGTATCTAGTAAATCATCTGTGTTAGTATTTTTCAATGTATAAACTGCACCTGATTCAGATCCTGTAATTGTTTCGCCATACGTGAAGGTTCCAGTTGCAATAGTGACTCTAAGTGTATTGTTCGAAGAGTTCCACTCTTTGACTCTTGCCTGAGTTCCAGATGTTCCGCCAGTGACAATTTCATTGAAGATAAAGTCTCCTGAACCAATCAATGATGGATCGCTGATTGTAATCGTTGGAGAAATTGTATATCCATATCCAGCATTTGAGATTCTGATTGCTGTCACAGTTCCCGCAGAACTTACAATTGCCTCACCAATAGCAGTCACACCAGTTCCAGGAGAACTAAATGTAACTGTTGGTGTTGTCGAATATCCAGTACCACCGCTAGTTACTGTTACGATACCAACACCACCTGTGGTCGCAATACCAACTGTTGCAGCAGCTCCTGCCCCTCCTCCACCGACAAACGCAATTGTTGGTGGTACAGTATATCCAGCACCAGGATTAGTGAGAACAACACTATCAAGTGAATATGCTGTTGCAAATCCAGTTCTGGATGTTGTGATAGCAACAGCAGTTGCATTAATTCCAGGAGAGGAAGAAATTGCAACTGTTGGAGTAGAAGTATATCCTTGACCTCTATTTGTCAAACTGATAAATTGGATACCACCATTTACAAATGTAGCAGTTGCAGTAGCAGTTGCTCCAATTCCAAGGAGAGTAAGAGTCTCAGAATATCCAGCATCTTTTGTACTATCATCAATTTCATCAACGCCAGTATCGATAACTTCATCCTCGTAACGGAAGACTTCACATCTCAGTTCATAAGTATAAAGTTTTTGTAATTGATAGAAAGGATCAGCACGTTCTACAAACTTGATCTCATATAATCTATCGTCTAGTGGGAAATATATTAAATCTCCTTCTTTGGGTCTTGTTACTAATTCAACACTTGACTCATTTTTCATCAAAGGTTGAATATATGTTTCCCACCTATCTTTTGAAATTACAAGAGTAATATCTTCTTGTGCTTGAACACCAAACTTTGACATCAGAATGCCAGCACCTTCATAGGCATCTGATTTTAAGTAGGCTTCAATTGGATATGCATCATCAAATTTGGATTGGATAACCTCTTTGATGATTGTATTTTTTGTTAGATATTTTCTCGGAATATAATGAACATCAACTCCATACATGCGGAGTTGCTCATTAATCAGGTCCTGAACAAGACTTTGCTCGCCTCTGGTTCCTTGTGAAAAATATGGATTAAGTGCCATTACCCGATAAGATCAAGAGGTGGAATTTCATATGTTGATAGCATCTGTTCTTGAATTTCTTTCAGTTCAAGAACAGCATCATCATAAATTTGTCTGCCATTGAGTTCAATTCCGCCAGGCAACTTGACCCCTTGGAACTTAATAAGATTCTGACCCCACTGTCTCTTCATCGTGGCAGTCAAATACTTCTTAATGAATCTATCGTTATAGACCTTTGAGAAATCATTCGGATCAAGAATGCGCCAGCAGTCAATAATGATATAATCGCCAGCAGCAAAATCTGACCAATCAGCATCAATATAAAGTCTCCCCTGCCTAATATTAAATCTTATCTGTTTAAGTGGGTTTAATAAGTAATCAATATCTTCTAACTTTGTCTTGACCATTGCATATGACAACAGTTCAAGAGAATCAAAGAAATATACATCATTCAACATCAACTGATACTTGACATTGAACATTCCAGAACTCATTGTCTGAGTACCTGGGAATCTATAAATCTTATTGACTCCAATGATTGAATCTGGAAGTGGAATATAATTACCGTTTTCTTGATAATCAAACTGAGTAGTTAATCCAACAGTTTGAGTTATCGTTGTCGTTGTAATACCAACTGCTCCACCATCTCCTGCTGGTGCTCTACCTCTATTGATATCATCCTGAGTAATTTGATATCTCAGGGGCATTTGCATGACACCATCATAGTGTCTTTCTTGAAAATATTGAATAGCATCATCCACCAGATCATCGATCTGCTCATCTGCAATATTAATTTCCAATACAGGAGCACCGAGTTGCCTAAGGCAATAATCGATAAGACCCTGACGATTTGATGGTTGAGACATATTATGAGTCCTCCTATGTTATTTAGACGGAAGAAGTAACTCCTGCCCTGACCATCACATCTCCTTCAACAATCCTATAAACCGTTGTGCCACTATTAACAAGAACATCGTATTTGTATCTACCCTCTTTCAATCCAACTGTATTAGCAGCAGAAAGACCAAGAGTAAGATTTGGATCAGATCCTGTTGTTCCCAGGCTGACGTTAAAAGATCTCAAAGCATACAATGATGATCCGATACTTACAGACTTAGTTAAACTTGCCGCACCAGAATATCCAGTGAAATTAAATGCTGTTCCACCAATTGTTGTTACCGAATAATTGGCAACAAAACTAGCACCAGTAGAAATAACTTGATTTACTGCTTGGGCAACCCCAGAATTGGGGTCAAAGGTAAAACTAGCGTCCATTATTTTTCTGCGAGTTTGAGTAAAAGTTCTTTAATCGTTGACATATCTTCTTTTAAAGAATTTATGTCATTTTTCATGTTCATTATCTCTTGTGTCTCTGCCTCATTTTTTGCTCTGTTAATAAGGTAGTTATTGTAGGCGTTATTGTTTGTGTTCACAATAGCGCCTGTATTCATATCTCTTCTAAGATTGGGATGGCCCTCAACTTTCATTTTACCTCACAGCAATGGCACGAAGACTTCTAACGATAGGTGGTTTAGCCTGATTAGTTCCAGTCATAATAATCTTCAATTGGAATCCAGTGAATTCTGGAAGATCATCAACAAAGAACTCATACTCCTTGAATTGACCAGGATTGCTAGGTGTTACAAAAACATTTGGTAAACCACTGTTATTTGCAACATCAATTACATTTCCAAGATCATCGATGTTTCCATAACCAGGGAAGAGGTTATAAGGAGTGGAGTCAATATCACTATCATTAGTGAAGATCTTATAAAGAACTCTGATATCAGCAGTTTGATCTCTATAAGCATCAAACAGAACTTTCAGAGAGTTTGCTGGATTTGCAAGATCAATTTTCTTGGTGATGTAAACAGCAGCGTTAGGATCATCTCCTGTGACTCTAACTCTGTTATCTTGCGTAAAGTTAGAAACTGGTTCGTTCAGTCTATTTGAAGTCAGGATGAGGTTAACTCTATCAAGGTCAACTACTGGCGAAACAAAGGAATTTGTGGATGAGAATTCAAGATCAAGAGTCAGTGATTTGTTGCCAGGAAGATCACTCAACAGAACCTCTTCATTCTTCTTAGATGCGAGAACTCTTGGGGTAGAAAGATTATTTGGAACACCAAGAGAAATATTCTCGTAACCTTGATCAACGAAAGATGGTTCATTTCCATCCACACTGGTTCCTGTAACAGTTCTAACGCTAGCGTTAAGAGTCGTTCCAGTCAGAGTCAAATTCTGAACGTTTGGAGTAATAGTTTCAAACTGAATGTTGTTGCCACCAATTACTTTATCACCACCAACTTTCTTGGTTGAGTTAAAACCAAGTTTGGGGAACGAAGTATTTACAGACCTATCAATACCATTGCTGGACATGTCAATCTTGATCGCGTAAGAATCAAGAGATCTTGGTCTAGAAATAGTTGCATCACTGAGAGTGTGATCTCTATTAATTCTTCTCAGAGATACACCGTTCAATTCATACTTAGCAATGAGGTCACCAGAGTTGTGTGCGAATGATCCTTTGGAATCAATGTTTCTAGTAATGCCCGTCAAACTATTTCCACTTAGACCAGTATACGAAATCAATTCGTTACCAATGATTGCGTATCCAGGATTGGTTGTTCCAACTCCAACATTTTCAAAGGTATCAAACTTGGCAGTATTTGCAAGTCCAATATTACCAGTTGACGTTGCATCAATGTCAGCACCGATGCTGGTTGGTCTCATGTCTGGTTTGATGTTTGAAATTGTAACACCATTTGTTCCAGAGTACATTGCATGATTTCTATGACGAATTTTGAGGTGTAATCCATCAAAGTTAGTGTTTGGTGTAACTGAATCCGCAGTAATTCCAGTCAGAACTCCAACTGCACCTGTCTCCTGAACAATGTATGACATTGTTGCTGCAATACCAGTGTTGAATTCCCCTTGAATTCCATCGAGAATAACTGCATTAATAGCAGAGATAATACCCACACTGAATCTTGCATTTCTTCCCAGTGTGCTACTTCCGAGAGTTGTGATTCCGAGTTCATCACCAACTGCATATCCAACACCACCGTTAGTGATAAAGCAGGAAGTGATAGCACCAGCATTAACGGTAACGCTAGCAACAGCACCAGATCCAGATCCAGAAAGAGTAGTGAGGTTAGCAGAGTAAGTTCCAAAACCAGCCGATGGAGTATAACCAACACCAGCATTAATAATATCAACAGATGCACCGATACCAATAGATCCGAGAGTATTGATAATAACGCCACTTGCAGTAGTATTGTTAACCTGTGAAAGGTTAACACCTCTGATGATCACGTCTTCCATCGAACCAGTCAATGTAGAACCAAATCCAACAACTGCTCTTCTTGAAAGAGTTTCAACGGGATTTCCACCAAGTTTGGTAATACCACCGTTAGCAATACCCATGTCTGGGTTATAGAATGATGCATTGGCAGTTGTGTTTGTTGTAAACTGCGCTCTATACATCGTGAACTTGATATCCTCAAACTGGCTGGCATCCCAAGTGGAACCGTTCTGAGACTTGAACAGAGAACCAAGGAGAGGTTGCTGAGAAATGATAGATCTAGAAGCATCAGGAGTTGTCAAAGATCCAGTTACATCTTCTTCTCCCATTCTTGAAATCCAAGCACCGTACTCTGGTGTATCTGCAAGGAGCACAAATGCATATTCAGTATTACCTTTTAGGTAAACTGGTGATGGGAAGGTGAACTTAGTTGCGACTGATGCATCATCAGAAATATTAACTTCTGATGGTAAGAGATCAACTTCTCCAAATGGAACGATCGAAGTTGTTGGAGTACCGTCACGCATTGTTCTAATCTGCATGGTGACAGGTAATGTGCTATCCTTCGCTTGGAAATAACACTCAATTGCAGTAACAAACATTCCATCCGCAGAATTGACAAAGAATGATTGTGCCAGAGGATCTCTACCAGATCTACACTTAGATGTTCTAGCAGTTGCAGTAGATCCAAGGTTTGCTGTGGCGATCAGATTACCTGAACTATCGAAGTTCCAGGTTCTTCCACCTCCGCCACCACTGCTGCGACCTCCACCGCTGCTCCTGTTGCTACCACTAGGTCTGCTGTAACTCCTTCCACTTCTACCACTAGAACTTCTAGAAGTGTATAAAGTTCTAGTAGAACCAAGATTTGCAGTTGGAATCAATCTACCTGCACTATCAAAGTTCCAGGTTCTGCCACCTCTTGTTCTACCGCTTCTGCGACTACCACCTCTTCTTCTCTGAGTTGATCTATTAGAAGATCTACCACCAGAACCTCCACACTCTGTTGGAGCACCTGGGCGTGTCAAAAGAACAGCAGTGTTGTAAATTAATCCTGCTTCAAAATCTCCGACAGCACGTGCATATGCTGTATAAGAATCGTAACCATTGTTGACAGCAGTTGTATACGCAACATAACGAGCATCACAATTTGATGCAGGAAGTGATCTTACGTTTCTCAGAATTGTATCTTCACTAATTTCACTAATTACAGCATCAGAAGATTTAACAATGGTTTCTGATGTTGTTGTTTCTTGGAAGATAGATTGATGAATTGCATTGGATCTTACAGATAGAATATTTTCTTCTGTAAATTCAAGTAATCCAGATGCTTGGAAAGTAGTTTCCGCAGAAGTTTGATTCAGTGATGAAATAAAGTTGGTATTAGGAATAGAATTCAGTTTAACAACCTTAGTTCCAGTTACAAATTGTGGGTTACTTGGTTTAGATGGATCTGGAATATAAACACATCCAACAACAAAACCAACTTCATCTGTAATCAATCTTACATCTGATACAGTAGCTTGTGCTCCACTAGTCAGACCCTTCAAGTTCATACCTCTACGGGGATATCCAAAGAAGTCTCCATTGACCTTGGATGCCAATGATGTTGTATCAACGTTCAAGACTGTTGACACCGATGAATAATCATCGGGTAGATTTTCATCATTATTGTATGGATTTAAAGTGTAACTCGTTAGAGGAACATCATATGGACCAGTTTTGTGATTTGCAAAGGCAACTCTAAACTGGAACGTTGGAGTCGATTCGTCTGGGGTTGGGGAAATGCCAGAATCTGATCTGGACATGGATCCAACAACAGTTTCTCCAACTGTAAAAGTTCCAGATGTCATCGTAACTTCTAGCAACTTAGGTGCCAGATATTCCGACATATTATAGTTGTCAAGAATTGGATAGACCTGAGTTCTTGGTCTCAGTCTAGTTCCTCTAAACTCAATGTTACGTGATCGCATAAAAGTAATGCTGGATCGATTAACGACCTTATTCCCAACATTGACTTTTTCGGTGTGTGGAGTTGTTCTGATTGCAACTCCTTCTCTTGTTTGTTGATGAAGTTCAACCTCAGAAGTTGTTCTTACGACTTGTGTAGTTGTAGTCTTAACATCATCTGTCGCATTGAGTTGTTTTGTTTCACTGGTTACCACAGTGTTGTCAGCAGTTCTTGTTTCTCTGCCAACGACACTATCTACCCAGGATCCCCATTCGATTTCGGCAAATCCTTTTGCTTCTTCAATTCCAAGTTTTTCAGTTGAAGCTACAAAATCTGGACCATTAGCATCAAACTCATTTGTTTTGATAACCTTTTGATCAACCCAAATATCAGACGATGGATAAAGATTTAATCTTCCAGTCCAGTTGGTAACAAGGAAAGGATTTACAGATTCAACTCTTGATGCAAAGAGATTTTGCATTACAACCAAATCTGCATAATTAAGAGTCAGCAGATCACCAGTTTTTCTGAGATTTGGATCTGTAAGTTGATTATTGAAACGAGTATCAAGAGTATCTGGTGAAGAAACACCAATTCCAGTCAGAGCTGCTGTTGCTAATACGAGATCAACTGACGTTGTATAGTGAGAAGGTCTCAATTCACCGTTAAAGGTGTCAATAGCACAAGAGAAATCTTCGTTTGTTTGATCCTGAATCTGGTGTGTTTTGAAATTATCGACGAAGAAACCACTCTTAAATCTGTCAAGACCTTTGGCATCTTGAATCGTAAGTGCCTCTGTTTCCTTTTCTAATAAAGAAAGTGCAGTATAATACTCTAAGTTGGTGATTCTATTATCAAGATCACCAATGTCTTTCATGGTGTATCTCTTATGTTCTGCTCTCTTAATTGAGACTCCATCAAGGGAGAAAAGATAAGGTGGAAGTTTAATGGTGGCAATTTCCAGGTTATCATCAAGTCCAGCAGGAATCTGTGGATTTTCAGAAGGAACACCACGCACCACATTAAATCTTCCATTAGAATCTAAGAAGATTCTATCAATGCGTCCAAGATAATACTCATAATTCACAACGATATTCTCGTCAGACACAAGAATATTTGGAACAGACTGTCCACTTTGGGTGAAGTTTCTGGAAGCAAAATCAAATGGTGATAATGTTGAAGATGTATTATAGTCACCTACTCTTGGTCTGATGTCAATAATATCAGTATTTCTAATGCCGTTAAATGATGGAATATCATCAGAATAGAGTTCATTTGCATAACTCTCAGAGGTGAAAATATCGCCAGTATCATTTGCTCCGACAACAAAGTTTTGGAAGATTACTCTTAGTCTTCTTGTTGGATTTTGTCTCTCTTTCTTTCTTATAATCCTTCCATAATCATAGAAAGATCTTCTCTGTCCATTGTCAAGAGCATAATCATTGGTTACATTTTTATCTGCCTGACCAATATCTGCAATAACTCCATTTACTCTTGAAGTTTGTCCAGTTGCATTTTCGTTAAAGTTAAAGGTTTTTTCATTCAGATAGACAATTTCAACTGTTGTGCCAGAAACTACCGAAACAATTCTAGCAACTGCTTTGCTTTCCTCACCAATAATTTTTTCGCCAACGATAAAATCTGATGTGGATTGATTTGGACCACTGATTAATGAAAGAGCGATGGTAGGAATGTTTGGATCATTCTGATCATCAGACTCATAAATTGCAAGAACTCTCAGAACATCTGGTTTGTTTAGAGAAATTTCTTTATCCTGAACTCTGGTTCCATAAACATTGCTGAAAGTCAATCCATCATTTAAAGTGGTTGATCCAATACCAGATGAAGCATCACTTGATCTCGTAATTAAGATTGATGATACATTGTTTAAGGTTTTTTGTTTCTCTACAACTCTATTTTTGTTTAAGGTAGCAGATACTCTGATATCAGTTTCAGAATCTCTTGCTAGACCATTAATAGTTACTGTTTTAAGGTTTGATGAGAAGACAAACATGTCTTCTGTCAGAGGTTGAATTGTTCCGTCTCTGTATGCAACATGATATCTTTCCTCATCAAAAGGAAGATAATATTCATTATCTGGTGCAGTTGCAAGAGTTAAAGAACTGGAAGCAGATGAAACATTTGTATAAGTTTTTTTAATTACTAGTTCTGCGGTTCCAAGATCTACACTGTCAATATTCCTAGCACCAAGTCTAGTATAAAGAGTATTGTCCTCTACATTAATTAAATCGCCAGATACAACTTCAAGATCTGTGATTTGCTGAACATTCTGTGGAGGTGCGCCATCAAACAGATTAGTTACTGTTTGAATACCTGCCAGAGTGAGTTGAGATCCGTCATTGCTGATACTATTAACTTTAAGGAGAACAGGATCAGAGATGCTACTATCAGTTGAAATAAATCTGACAAGATCATTCGTTGTTACGATACCAACAAATGTATTCTGAGCAGCAGTGATCGTGCTGAGACCAGCTGGTGAAGCATCTACACCATCACCACTTCTGGCACTGATAGTGAAAGAAGTTCCAAATCTTCTCTTAGTTGTGAGTTTTAAATCGGCATTGAAAGTTTGAATGCCAACTGTGGTTCCTTGATAAATTGATTTGACATTTGAGATGTCATAATTTGTTGAAATAGAAACCGTTGTGTTATAATCTACACCATCTACTGAAATCTTTTCTCCTTTGTGGAAAGATCCTCTAACTTGTCTGAGACTAAATGTAGAAATACCAGAAGAATCTTCTACAACAAATCCAGATGCCCCACTGTACTGACCAGAAATGAATGCGCCTGGTCTGAGTGAAGTAAATGGTTGAGTGATCTCTAACTTAGTATAAGGAGAGATGTCAAAAAGTCTGAGAGTATATTCTGACTCTGGACCCTCAAATACTTGTGATTCTAAATTATAATCATAAATTCTGCATTCACCAATCGCATTTCCAGCTGGTGAAGTCGAGGCTAAACCAACTCTTTCATCTCTTAAACTTGCAGCAATAGTTGTTCCGAATCCTACTCTTGGAGATCCATGAACATTATTGATCGTAATCTTTGGTCCTATTGAAAGAGGAATTGCTTCTTGATTTACCTCTCTTGTAGATCTTGGTTTTGAAATATCTAAAACAGTATCCGTTTGCTTCTCAACTTCAAAACCTCTTACATATGCCTTTCCTGATGAGATCACATACTCCATCAAATTATCAGATGGAGTGTTTCCTTGATACGTTACTTCATCAGCGTTATAAATTCCATCGTTGCCAAGATAATTATTTAAAGTATTCTTAACCGAAATACTAAATGGTTTAATGTAATAATCGCCAGATTCATCATGAGTTCTTCTAGCAAACTCTGCTTTGATGAAGTTATAATCTGTATTTTTAACAAAAGTTTCAATCTCACCATTTTGAATTCTCATCAACTCAACAAAACTTGGATCGTCAGAATCAACGATCAGTCTTGATGTCAGAGTTGCAGTAATCTTTAATCTATCAGCGCCAGGAGCAGCATAGTTACTGTATCCCTGAGCATTATCATTCAGAGAAGGATCTTCATCCGCGTTGATAATTTCTTCAATAACACTCAAACCAACTTTAACAGTTGGCATCGAGGCATACTGTTGAAGAAGAATTGTTTGCGGATTTACAGTTACAAAATTACCTCTGAGGAAATATACACCTTCCTGAATATTTGCCGCAGATCCAACAATATTTGCATTAGTTGAAATTGCCCTAGCAAATCCCTGGTTAGGTAAAATTACCGTATTTCCATACGATAAACTATCAAGCAGAATTAGATTTTCTCCTGATGTAAAATCACCTGTGGCAAAATTTGTCCCAGACTTGGTGATGGTAAAATAAAGAGTATCTAAATTTAACTCAGAATCGTTTGAACTGAGTACATATTCAATTCTAGCCTCAATTCCAGAAGTTTCGCCCCTAAACTTCTTACCAACGAGTTGCTCAATGTATAAACTTACAGGAATACCAGCAAAATCTGGATCAATACAAACACCAGTAAAAACGTCTTGATATGAAAGTTGACCAGGAATTACTTTGGCACCTTCTTTAAAGAAGTGAGTGCCAAATTTCTCAATTTGATTTTGTAGAATTGATTGTAAACCAGTTAATTCTCTTGCTTGAACAGGAGTTCCTGGTTTGAACAGAACCCTATGAAAATTGTTCGCGGGATCAAAATCATCATAATAAGGAGTGACGTTGAGATTAGTTTCCTGGGGCATTTTCTTAGAATTCTAAAACGATTTTGATATCTTCTTTTTGGTTTGACGATCTCAGAACAGATGGTCTATTATCAATATAGATTATCTGCCCACTCTGAGGATTAACCTCAGGATTTGCTACACCTTTGTCAAACGTTTGGCCTAGGAAGTAGGTCCTATTATTTAGAGTAGTAGAGATACCCGAGAAAGAGGTATCGATAGCAACCGTTGCTGTTCCTCCTGTGATATTGAAGGATCCATTACCATCATGTGTATTTTGGAATCTATGTAACTTATACCCATACAAAGGAGCAGTTCCAACAGTAGATGATGTTGCTACTTGACTATCTTGCCAGTATTTCAAGACGCCAGTGTTTGAATCCCAAGAAACAACTCTTCCAATTGCCGTCGATCCAACACCAATCGTTTGGGTGATAACATCATCTGCTAAAAATTCAATTTGACTAAGTTGTGCAGCAGTTACCTTTAAAGCATAAACAGCACTAGCCTTATTCGATGACAATTTAGTTGTTGATCCATAAACAAGAGGATCTTTTACAATACCAATTCTTGCAAACTCATTTCCAGTGATAAAATCTGGATTAGTGCTGTCATTTTCAAGTCGTGAGTAAACCATGACTTTACGAGCACCCAGTTCTTCGTAAATATCAGATCCATGTCCACCATTTGGTGGAATAACAACGCTTGTCACAGCATCAGTGCTTGACGCTGAGTTTGTAATACCAGCAGCATCTAGGTCAAGAGTTCCGAAAGAATATCCAGATCCTCCGCTTGATACATCAACAGATTCAATCTTTCCGTCAGCATTAACAGTTACACTTGCTCTTGCACCTTCTCCATCACCTAAAATTCTAACATTATTATATGTTGTTGCTGTTCCATAACCAGTTCCTCTATTACTAATGGTTACAATTTTAATTTGTCCACTAGTTGCTGCATTATCTCTTACTGCTGCATTAGCAGTACCAGTTTTCCAATCCTCAGGAACAGGAATGAAATTGGTAGAATCAAATCTTAAAATATCAGTTGGTGTTAATGTATAGAGATATTTCCAAACATATCCATCACCACTGCTACCTGCTGCTCTTGGTTCTAAGTCAGTAAAGAGTGGTTCATCCAGAGATGGTTTACCAGTTGGATTTTCTGGTGAAATGCCATTATCAAGACAAATATAAACTCTGTAATCTTGATTGATCACATAATATTTTGAACTATACAATCCAGTTGATCTTGATACTGGTGCAAGATTATTTCTACTATAATCATGCCTGTACATGTCATACTTTTCACCAGATGCCCATGTATATTTTTCAACCACTCTTCTGATGTCAGAAGAGTTAATTTTTTTCATGGCAATCATTGTGTCCCAATAACGATTTTCGTCGTTAAAGGAATCCACTGGCGATGGTGGGCTGGTGTTCCAGTTTGCATTTAAATTGGTTGCATTAGGCAAACCAACCCAGGTATAATATGAACTGCCAGTAGACGCAATTCCAGCACGAAAATTTTCAGCACTAAGGATACGAAACTGTTCAGTAATGATTGCGGACATTTTGAACTTTTTTCTAGTTATTTAGGTTAAATATCCAACTGATTTTAGAGGAGTTTTTCTGAGAATAACTGGACCAGTAGATATTCCAGTAAATCCATTACTCAGTTCAGGAGTAAAGGTCTTGGCGATTCCAGCGCGAGTAAAGTTTCTAAGTTTACCCCAACTGAATCTGCCGAAGAAATCACTGTATCCAAGTCCTGTTAGAGAATTGTAATCCTCCAAACTTACAGTAACTTTTGCAACATATGTTGTTCCAAATCCAACTGCCTCAGTGGTTGCAATAGAAACAGAAACTGCTTCATAAACATTATCTAAGAAAGTTGTTCCTATTCCAAGAACAGAACCACCAAGATCAAGAGAAGTAACTCCATTTCCGATGTTTGAATCAAATACAACAAATGGATATCCAGCAGCAATATTTGAGATTGTTTGAATTCCAGATGGTCCGACATATGCAGAACTTCTCAGAGGAGAATCATTTGGAATTAAAAGATCAAATACAAGTCCAGTTGATGCCAATCCAACTGATGTTGTTGAAATACCAGTAATAATACCAAAATCGCCAGAATAATCAACACCTATGATTTCTTCCTTATCAAATTTTGGTGGACTGATAAGAACAACAGGTGGATTTGTAAAGGTGTATCCAGCACCAGCATTAGATATTGTAATTGAATCAACTGCTGTTCCAGTAATTGTTGCAGTGGCCGTTGCTCTTGTGTCAGATCCAAATCCAACACTGTTGGCAATTGAAACAAGAGGAGCAGATGTATATCCAAGACCAGTGTTTGTTATTGATACTGAGAGAACTGTACCAAATCCAGAGATAACTGCCGTTGCTGATGCTCCAACTTTATCTCCTTGCTCAAAGATGTCAATCTTCTGCTTTGCATCTTCCAAAGACTCATTATATGAATCAAACAGAGGAAGAACACTATCAACCCAAATTTCAGTGGAACCAAGACCAACAGGTTTAATTAAGTGTGCCTCTGGGAAAATATTTGCTTCATAAAGAATTCTGTCCTTAGTTATTTGTTGACCGTTGATGAACAGATCTTCCTGCTGCTTGCACCACGTCATTGGTCTTTGAATAGTAATATCAGTTGTAAGTCCAGGACCAGTATATGGAGAAGTTTGGAAACTATCTACTGTGTTGATGCCAGTTACAAATCTATCCTCTTGCTGATAAGTAAAATAGTTTAAATTATCCCCAGCATTAATTCTAACCGTATCACCAGGTTTGATAGTTTCAATAATATCTCTACTCAAAACATCAACATCGCCAGTGCCACGATAGAAAATGATGGAGCAAGTATCTCCTACTTTTGGTGCTTCTGTAAATGTGATGTTTGATCCACCGTTAAACTCATAAGCAACTCCTGGTTCTTGTAGAATATTATTTAAGAACACCAATAATGTTTGTTCAACATCAATAAGGGAACCTTTTGCCGATCTGATAGAAGTTGGAGTTCCCTCTTTTCTCATGGTGAATACTTTTGTTTCACCATCAAAGAATGAATCTAATTTATCAAACACATCAAGATCACCAAATCTCCAACCAGTGAACTTATCAGAATCAACTCTATTAATATTGATTCTAAACTCACTAAATCCTGCCCCAACGGTTGAGTCTGTTGGGATGCCAGTTACTCCACCAGATGGAATTGTAAGAATTTCTCCTGTTTTGTATCCATAACCATTATTGATGATTTCAAAGTTAGTAACGCTTGAACCAAGAGATACTTGAATATCAACATATGCATTGGTTCCAATCTTAGATCCAGGAGAATCTGGATGATAAATCAATGGAATACGTGTATATGGAGTTGGATTATCAAATACTACGATTGGTGGATTGCTAAAAGTATATCCAGTTCCTGGATTGGTAATAGAAACTCCAACAACGTTTCCATTAGATACAGTAGCAGTTCCAATTGAAACCACATCAACTGTATCGAAATCAGCAGTTCTCAAACCAACATTATAGGTAAGTTCTTGAACAACTCCGTTCAAGGTTGCAATTCCAGTTCTATAACCAGAACCACTATTTCCAATACTGATAGAAGTTACCGTTCCAAATCCAGAGATATTAGCTGTTCCACCAGCAGCGACTAGTGGTTGGTAACCAAAACCTTGGGTTGATCCAACAGAAACAATAATACCACCAACTGGAACAGATCCCGTATTTACATCGTTTGTTACAGAGGCAGCAAATCCACTGAAAACGATAGATGTAATACCAGCATTTTCTGTTAAGGAGAAGTCATTGATTCTAGAACCCTGAGATGGAATTTGAGCAATATCATTGATTAAAACTAATCCATGATTTGTACTAAATCCAGAAATATTTGCATCATCTTGTTTGATAGTAAATGTTTTACCAACACCAGTTAATTCGGGTGAAATTGAATCGAAGAGATAGTTCGTGGCATAGGTATGAGTTGATGTTCCAACAACTCCATTTCTAAGAAAAGTTCTTCCTTGGAAAGTCGAAGATGTTTGAATACCTGTCCAATCAACCTCATCTGGATCAGTTGCATCCTCTGGTGGTTTAATTCCGTTAGGTGCAGTATAGAAGTTAATTGTATTTCCAACAATATTATAGGATCCCTCATATTTTTCAACAGTAGATCCAATGATGTGAGTTGAGAGACCTGTTCCCATCCATGCTCTTTGAACGACAAGAACATTGGTGCTTCCAAATCCAACTTGTTCTACTTTCATAAACTCATCATCAACTTTAAGTAGATCGCCACCAAAGATCGATGAGATTCCAGAAATCCTCATCAACTCTCCACCAAAACTCATGTCTTCGACAAGAGATTCTTCAATATTTCCTGGGATTACTGGATCTTGGATATTATTATCAAGAGCAATGATACATTTTGTATTTTGATCTTGTGCAGTAAACGTATGAGAAGTTCCAATACCAACAGTTGTTAAATCCAAGTAATTTCCAATTGCAGATGCGAGAGCATCCTCTGGTGTTGCAGCAACGCGAATCGATTTATCATCTACCTTGATCGCATAAACATAGTCTGGGAGTTTATCAGTAGATCCATATCCAGAAATCGTAGTTGTTGCAATTCCAATTGCAGAAGTATTACCAGTTCCAGTTGGATTATAAGTCAATCTTTCACCAGAGGTAAAGAAGTGATTTGGAAGAACAATTAAGTCATTTGTAGTATCAACAATCAGCGAGTCGCTAGCATCAAATGATTTGATAAAGATGGGATCTCCCCCATGGAAAAGTCCAAATGATCTTCTAACATCTGCTTGGGTATTAGTATATGTTCCTTCAAATCCTTCAATTTTTGTATCAACGAGATTAAGATTAAAGAGTTCTTCAACTCCACCCTTTGTATGGGCAGCAGAAGTAACAAGAGTCTTAACAACTACATTAGTGGAAGCAGGTGGAACATAAGTTACATTGTATTTGGATCCATCTACGTTTGCACTAATTGTTCCAATTCCTGGATTGTCAGCATCAGAGTCATCATCTATTGCACCAAATAAAGTGAAGTATGTTTCTCCCTCGGTATCAACCATGAAGATACCTTCAAGCAACTCAAAACGATCATTGGTAACGTCATTGATGTGGAAGAGAACATGTGCTCCATCTTCATCAACAGTGGTGTTGTTACCAAAGTTGGCGATAGTCGTAATGCCAGGGGATCCAGAAGCAGAAATATCAGTGTATTGTGCTCTTAAATCACCATTTGTCAATTGAACAGTATCGATACCAACTGTGGATGCACCACCAACAAAGGATTGGGCAAAGATATTGAATGTAATTCCAGTTCCAACAACATCAGCTGATGGAGTGCAATTAATGTAGAAAACACCACCACTTACACTTACACCAAATGTTCCAATACCAGAAGACGAAAGGGTATCGGGAATACCCGTCACCATGTTTCCATATTCTACCCCATATGCTTGTCCGTTGTTATGGAGAACATTTAAGTTGAATACCTCATGTTTTTCACCAGCACTACCTTGAATCATAAACTTATGCCCAGCATCCAGCGCTGCCAGATCAATAGCATAAATGTTTACTGCTGTTGTAACACCTGCATTGATTTTTCCACCTCTTGTAGCAAGTTGAATAATATCAGCAACGGTTGTGATTCCAACTAATGTAGATAAACCAACAGCACTGTGAATGTCTCTATCTACGTTGTATACTAATCCATGAATATCATAATCATTGGTATCATATTTTTCGGGATAGAATAAAAGTTGCCCTTCACTTCCACTGACCTGGAAATCAAAATATCCTTCAAGATTCGTAGCACCATTTACGATACCAAACTCTTGGATATATCCATTTTGATTATTATCAATAATCAATTCAATAATTTCCATTCTTCTTTCATCAAGGAACTGAGTATCCTCAGTCATTGCAAAGTATTTTCTATAACGAGTTCCTTCAAGTGGGAAAGTATCGATAATGGAGAATCTAGTTGCTCTCGGTGTATTGTTAAATTCATCAGAGAAACTATCAATACTCAATACTCTGTTACCAACAGATTCTTCATAATCAGTAAGAGCAATGTTTCTGGTTAAAATCTCATCGGAGAAGAAAGAACCAGATACAAACTTATTAGTTTCAGATACAAAGTCAAAGTCATACTTACAATATGTTTCAACCTCAGAAACAAGATCAATGAACAACTCTAAACTATTTGAAGAAATTCCAACGGGTCTAAAAGTATCTTCACGAGATTCAACTTGTAAATCTGAGAATTTTTTAAATCCAACAGTATGGTTCATTGAAGAAACCACATCATTCCAAGTCTCATATGCGATCTTTGATTTCAAAGAATATGAGAAGTATTGATAATAATCACTATCAATAATTCTTTGTTCGTTTATGCTTGGTTTTCCGCTATCTTTTTCCCATCCTTTGGTTACTAATGCAGTAGCTTCAATATCGTATAAAGAGTTTACATTGATCTTATCAGAAACTTTTGCGACAGTTCCCGATCCAAGACCCTTAATAGAATCATTGATCAAGATTTCTTTACTTGAATTGATTTTCAGAACTTTATTTTTATTATCCCAGCTAGAAACTTTTCCATATTTCGTTTCATTTACGTTTGTAATTACAACTTCTTCATCGATAGAGAAATCATTCTTTATGAGAATTGGGTTGAAAATTGGGAAATCTTCAAAAGGTATAACTCTTGCAGAAGACCTAGTAGTAACATAGGTTCCTGGATTAGAAACACTAGAATCTAATTTATATGTGATTGATCCAATTCCACCAATGTTGGCGTCAATGGCAGTAACTTCGAAGAATTTATAGTTATAATCTGGCGAATTATAACCAGATCCAGTAGAGGCAATTCCAACCCCTTCAACAAAAACCTTACCACCAACAAAGAATGGGAAAGAAGATGCAGTGGAGAATCCAGTGTTCAAAGAAAGAGTAACTTCTTTCGTGATGCTATTGAAACCAACAGTATTAATTCCAATTCCATTTGGATTGTTAACTGTTATAATACTCGGAGGAACATCGTTGAGATTCTTTGCATTTTCTCTGATATTGACTTTTGAAATTGAACCGTTTTTAACCTCTGCTTGGAGGAATACATTATCAATCTTTTTATTTGT
>Ga0213866_10000769_pt1 | contig 24932 bp, 31 predicted proteins | sample PICome_11_FD_160079 | JGI IMG/M metagenome (GOLD analysis project Ga0213866, IMG submission 160079) | Coastal seawater microbial communities near Pivers Island, North Carolina, United States - PICO284 | ecosystem: Environmental > Aquatic > Marine > Coastal | place: USA: North Carolina...
AAGTTCTCTTTTTTTCATTTTTTTAATTAATTTAAAAAAAGGGCCGAAGCCCTTTGGTTTGTTTTTAAGAGTTCATTATTATTTTTCAGTGAAGTAGTTTTTGCTACTTGGGAACATTTGATATGCTCCTGTATACATTCCCATCATACCGCTACCGCTACCAGCATTGAAGCAAACCCATGCAGGAAGCTCTTGCCATTCAACTTTTAAACCTTTTTTTGAATAGGTAGATTCTTTCTTAGCAAGACCCACAAAACGGCCAAACTTGTCGGCATGGTCATCATTAACTATCCAGCATAAGCCATATTTGCCTTGAATTATTTTCTTTGAGACAATGTCATTTGTCTCAACATCTACCAAGACTTCAAATTTTGATAAGCCGCCATTTTGTAATATTTCCAGTTTTAGCTTGGCCTCAGTTATAGCGTGTTGATTAGATCTTTCACTAATAAAACAATCATCTACATCTGTTAGTCCTTGTTCAATTCTCTTTCTACGATCCATCATAATCTTAGTGTAATGATCTATGGTGTCTAACTGCTGCTTGATTCTCTTTTGTCCGATATTCATAATTTATGTTTTAAATGTTTGATTAATAATTATACTGCAATATACACATATATCTTGTATATACAAAGCATATAGAAAGTATATAGAAAATATATACTCTAATTAAAAGAAGTCTAAATAAGTGTATTAAAAAAAGGGCCGAAGCCCTTTTGTTGTTTTTAAGAGTTTACGATTTTAAAATCTTTAGTATTGTGATACCTTAACTCTTTTGAGAGAAATGTGTTTTCAGATTTCTCGAAATCATATCCGACCACGTCACACCCTTTGTTTTCGTCATAAATCCAATACTTACTAACTTCAATTAGGATTTCATATTTGTTGCCTAAAGTATCATGAACTATAAAGCCATCATTTCTTAGGGCTTCAATTATTTCGTCCTTATCATCAGCATACCATAATGAACCATTGTCATTATACTTTTCACCATATAATGGTGATTGAGGTATTTTGTAAGTAGCTTGATACTCCCCGTGAACTGATACGTAATGTTGACACCACTCGCCAGCTTTATTTTTAACTAATCTATTGAGTAGCTGAACTTTTCTTCCTAAAGTTTTCTCTACAATCTTAGTAAGTTCTCTTTTTTTCATTTTTTTAATTAATTTAAAAAAAGGGCCGAAGCCCTTTTCTTGTTTTTAAGAATTTGCTGCCTCTTCGTGTTGCTCAAAACTTCTGTATCCAGTTCGTGCATACAATATGCTTTTTAATGATTCAAGACTATGGCCGTTGATACAACACACAAGGTGAATTTCTAACTCTGTAGCAATTCTGAAGTATTCTAAGTATTCACAAGCTTCGTAAAATTTTATTTCTTCTTTCATGTTTTAAATGTTTAATTAATAATTATACTGCAATATATACATATATCTTGTATATACAAAGCATATAGAAAATATATACCTTAATTATAAGAAGTCTAAATAAGAATAGGCTTATAATGTAGATAGTAATCCGTGTGTGCCACTTCGCTTGATCCCTTATCCACAATGTCTATGGCAAATGAGCTTTTACTATTCCCGAAGTTGTGGCCTATATAATTAGACGGTGGACTAAATGCCCCAAAGTTTCTATAATCAAACTTCATTGGCCTTGCATCATATCCTATGCAATGTAGGTCGCCCTTATGAACGTGTAAATAAGGTGCATCTATTTTATAGTGATCTATGACATCAGATATCAAGACAATTGTTCTATCATTTAATGTGTACGGTAATGGTGCTTTCATGAACTTCTCATCTTTGCCATGCGTAAGTAAAAAGCCGTGATCCCCATAATATCTGGCCTCAATGAATTTTGTTAATATGTCTACTTCTGCAATTTCATTATCATAAACCGTATTTACTAAAGTTTGCAAAGCAATAGCTATAGATTTCTCAAACTCGCTAGAATGGTTCGCATTACTTACCGTTCTGAATACTACCTTTCTTGCAACACCCTTATCTATTAAATTTTCTAACAGATCCCATTTTGTAAGCAGGCAAGTTTTAAACACCTCTGAATTACTCATGTTCTGCGTAAGCTCATGGCCGCCTCTTGTAGTCTTCTTATCCCATCCGTCTTGCCCATCGCCTAAGTTATCGATATAAAGCACATCAAAAGTACCATGTGTTCTGAACTCCTTCATAACGGCCTCAAATACCTTCCCCATGCTGTTTGTATAAGCATCGGCATTATATTCATAGCTGAACAATGAATCTTTGTCTATAGCCATGCCTACGTGCTCATCTGTCATCGTTACTATGCAAGCCTTATCAGTAGCCTTTTTATTTACCTTTAGTTGTTTCTTTTGCGTCCCCATTAGCTCCCTGCAAGTTTCTTCAAAAACGCTTGATAGTTCACTAATTAGTAAACTATTTTGATCAGGCATCAAAGTTACATTCTGCCCACCGTGATATAGCTGTGTAACCTTCTTTATCTTCATTCCAGACACATCAACATTTAGGCCGCTTCTAAGGCTTTCTGTTGTCTTAACGACCTCACCAGCCTTATTTCTTTCTATCCTTGTTTCTACAAGGCTTTGAGTTGTATATATACCCGAAGTGCGCCCCCTTTCTATATGTCTTCGTAATCCGTTGAAATTAGCCCCATCTAATTCAGCTGGATATTGCTTAAATATAAGCCGTGCAATTTCGCTTGGCCTGTAGCCTATCGCATCTAAATAGTGTTGTATATCGTCCTTAAACTTAATCCATTCCGTCTGCTTTTTTAAATTGTGCATACCCCTTATTGATTTGTAAATTGTGATTTTTCATTAATAGAATAGTATAGGCTCTGGATCTGTTAATAAGCCATATTTCCAGACCTGTAAATGAATGTGGTTCTGCATCTCTGGATGATGATATTCCGCTATATTTTGTGCCGTGCCAACGTGATTGCCTATAAATATCTTTTGCCCTTTCTTTATGCTATCAGCTGGCAATACATACATCAACCATACTCTATAAATTGGCCCTGTGATTTCTATGTACCTGAATTGTAAGGCATTGGCATATGGATAGCCTATCTTCGTTATAATGCCGTGTATAGGGCTGAATACTGCTTCATTAGGTATAGACACCAAGTCTAATCCTTTATGCTTCCTATGGCCTCTATTTGCGCCATACCATCCATTTCCAGTTTCATCGCTACCCCTTAGTTCTATGTTAGTCAATGGTTTATGTATCATTTCATCATGTTAGCCTTAAACCTGTAGTAATTCTGTAGCTTGCTGATATCTATTTCAAGCAATGCAGCCTCCAAGATATCATATTGATATTTAGTGATTCTTTCTTTCTTTAGATCCTTATTTAATGCCTTTAGTTCTTTCCGTTTTTTCTTACTGGCTTTTATCTTCACAATAGGTTCAGGACTGTTAGATGGATCTTTAGCTATCACCGTTGACACAATCTTGACTATATCACCGATCATCGCTTGTGGCAACACCTCCAAACTATCTTTCTTAATAGCTTCCTGTGCTGAAACCTTACAGGTAAATAGGCAAGTAGCAAGCAGGACAAGCCAAGCTATTAAAACGGCCTTTTCTGATTTCCCTAAATATCTAAATTCTTTCATATGTTCTTAATTGCTTCTTTAAGTGTGGTCAATAACTTTTCTTTACTATCCGTAGGATTTACATCAATAGAAAGCCATCCAAGGCATATTAATAATTGTTGCTTTGTTGCCCTGTTGATATAAATGCTGTTTAAAAAGTAGTGTGATAAAAACCGCTTTAGCTCAACATTTACATTTACCTCTGGCTCATCTGGATAAGGATACTGAGCCGCAGCAAAGGCTTTATCAGTTTCGCTTAACACCTTGTTTTGTGGCATTCCAACACCGTTTAAAGTCAAATCAGCATCAAAGAAATATGCCATTATGCTATTCTTATCCAAAGGTGTTGCGCTAATGCCTTCCGTGCTTAACACATTTAAAATATTGTGGTCTATTGTCTTTTTGTCCCAAAAGTTAGGCGCACCGCCAAACCTTTTATATACCTTTTCCTTATCCCATTGAATCGGCTCATAGGGGTTTTGGTGTTCGTGTGGCATTGCCAAAGCACCATGCCCAAATTCATGTAAAATTGTGCTATGATCATTTGTAAGCATATCCTGCGCCAACCATCCAAAATTCATTGTTGCTTGGCCTCGTCTTACATATGTGCTATCTGTGCCAAGATATGACCATGATCCTAAATTAGGGTTAGCAGTAATCCTAATGTTTGCCGTATCAAATCCGTCTATTACCTTAAACTTTAAGTTTGCATACTTCAACCATTCTGAAGCAGCATTCATTACAAAGTCTTTTTCTTTTTGCGAAAAGTCTTTAAACTGAATTGTGATTGTTTCGCCTGTAGTATACTTTTTATTGATATATACTATTCCCTCCATCGCCATAGCGTAAACGCCTTTAGGCTTCTCCAATTGAGGTACATAACATATTTTACACATAAGCTAAATATGAAAAAAGGGCTGCTTCCAGCCCTTAATTATTAATCAAACTAAAAAAAAAACATTATGAACTTTCTTCTTTCACTTTTGGCTTTGTAAGCGACAATATTAAATCATAAATCCCCATTGTCGAAAGTACCGCCATAAGGTTCTCTAAGATGCCCCCAACGCCTTGATAAAAGGCAATAATAACAACCGCCAAGCCTCCTGCCACGACTGTTGCTGCTGTTGGGATTGTCCCAATTTTTGGAATCACCTTTGATATTTGCCCCCAAATATAAGTAATTAACCCAATTACATATAAATGAATTTGATCAAATGTTGCCGTGCTGAAGTCAATATCAGCCCCTTGCGCATATGCAGCACAATAGCATAAAAAAAATGCTGTTATTGCCAGCAATGTTTTAAAATTAAAATATGTCATAAAACTCCTATTTGTTTAAAAAAATTAGTTAAATCTTCATCCAAAATGAAAATATACATAAAGGCAAACATTCCGCTAAAGTTCAACCCTGTTGCAGCTTCTACCCTGTAGGCCTTTTCATTTAATATATAGTGATCCCCTGTATTTAATGCCTTTTGATCCGTCTTAATTTCATTCAATATCTGTGCGCCCTCTAATCCTGTTTCCTCGCTGTAAATTCTATGTAGGTGATAAGTCATAATGTAAAGTAATCCATGTTATAATGCTTTGTCTTTAACTTTAAATAGTGCAAGGCCTCATCTATTGATATTGTTCTAACCCAATCCACAACCAACAGGCAATCTTCTTTTTTTATGTTTTCTGGCTCATGTGGCTCACCAAATGCATAAACCATCTTACCTCCTACCGTTACCGTTTTGCTCATCAAGTTGTCATACAATTCACCTTGCAAAACTGTCGCAACTTCAACAAAGTCATGAAAATGCGCTGGTATAAATCCCTTACCTGAAGGTATTAAAGTATGAAATCGCCTATGTGTCTTATCATTTAGAACCATTCTATTAAATGTTCCTGCTATCTCTCTAACCTCATTTACTTGCCAATTCTTTATAATGTCTTGATCCCATAAAACCTCGTTTATAAATTCCAGTTTCTTTATCCTTTTTCGATATGAATTTATAAGAAATGAAATTTTATCAAAATCTATAGATTTGGCATTCATAACTTAGATTTTTCTATACTTTCCAATAATTTATCAATGCATTCAGAATGGCATTCTATTTTTATTTGTTCTATCAATGCATTTACCTTGACCAGCTTTAGCTTTGCATGATGTAATTCTTTTTGCTTTACTAACTGCTCTTCAAAAATATCGCTTAGTTCAAGATACAACCTGTTAAGCTGCTCTTTCATGACCTCATTCTCTTCAATCTTAGCTATAGATCTATTTTTTCTTGCCTTATACCTATCTACGGTAAACCATGTAAAAATAGGTGTAAAAACCGTTATAATCCATGCCCAATTATCAACAATGAATTTGATAATATTTAACCCTTGTAGGTGTTTCATTCTATTTATTTATCTCATCAAATTTATTTATAAAAATTATCTAAAGGGCTGTTTGTATTTTATGTTTTCTTTAATGTCCCCGAAAAGTAACCTTGACCTGTGCTATATGTTTGTGTTACTGCTTGCGAAAAGTAAATCTCTATATAATCACCATTTGAAACACTTACCCCACCGCTTACGCCAGTAGGCTGATATGTGCTTGCCCTTGATGAATCATTATTTAATGTACCTCCTGAAATGTTAACAGTACTACCATTTTTTCTAATCACTACGCCCCCTTGACCTGAACCCGAAGCATTATTTAAATAGGGAACATTGTAATTAAATAGAAAATGTCCCGATGTACTAAACTCTATTCTATCCGTCACCAAATCAACTGTCATGCCGCCTCCATTAATCGTTACACCGCTGATATTCATTTGTCTAAATCCTGTACCAGATATTAATGAACTTGTTCTACCATAAATAATCGTAGGTGCTGCACTTGATGTTGTTATTATCTTACCATCTGATTGCACGGATAAATTATATGCCTCTGATCCTGACTTGCCAGAACCGTATCCACTTAGATAAACATCTGTTGTTGCCCTTGGAATCATTATTGCGTCAACATCAGTTGTTGAGCTATAACTACCAATGTAAACCCTATTTGGCCCACCATCATACTTTAGATATCCCCCAAAAGATTGCGCAATACCTTCATTTAATCTTAAAAAAGTTGTACCTCCATTATTACTGTGAAAATATGTGTTATTATCTCCTGTATTTTCAGCAAAATTAAGTTCAAAGCCGTTATATGTTACAGTTCTATCACTTGTCAAAGTGCCGTTGGTGTTATATATGTTACTTATGCCACCGCCTGAAACTTCAAAATCAAAATGATTGCCTACATCATCATAAGTTACAATTATACCTGTTTCCGTGTTGCCGCTAACCATTGAGCCGACAAAGTCTTGCACCTGTTCTTGTGATAAATTAGTGTTGTCTAAATAACCTTCTAAACTTTGAGTATATATAGCAGCATCATTTGATAAACTAATCTCTAAATTATTTCCAGAAAGTCCAAAAACGTCAATAGTTTGCAATTCATTAGATGTACTATTATCAGTAGCAACAAAATCAAATTCATCATTATCATCGTCATAAGTCACGCTGATACCGCTTTCTGTATTACCTGTAACCATTGAACCTACATAATCTTGCACTTGCTCTTGTGATAGATTTGTATTATCCAAATAACCACTCAAATCTACCGTAGATGCATCATTAGTTAAACTCAAGGTGTTACCAGTTAAGCTTAGATCCTGTATTTCATTAGAGCTATCATTATCGTTATCAGCAATGTTAAATGTTGTATTAGTACCTCCACTAATTGTAATAGTTCTATCAGTACCATTAGCACTACTACCTAAATCCTGCGCATCTGTATTATCCAAATAACCACTCAAATCTACAGTAGTACCGTCATTAGTCAAACTCAATGTGTTGCCAGTTAAGCTTAAATCTTGTGCGTCTGTATTATCCAAATAACCACTTAAATCTACTGTAGTAGCATCATTAGTTAGGCTTAAAGTATTACCGCTCAAGCTTAAATCTTGCGCATCTGCATTATCTAAGTAGCTACTTAAATCAACAAAGCCCCCATTTTCTATTGTCAACAAATTACCGTCTAAGCTGATAGTTTGATTGTCTGTGCCAGTTGCAACATTTTGAATTCCGCTGACATAGTATTCTACTGTATCTATTTGCGCACCGATTTTAACCGATAACTTATGGTCATCATTGCCTAATGTTCTACCAACAATTGTATCAATGTCTATAGCACTATTTATGTGTATATGCTGATATCTTCCAGCTATATTACTAAGCAAAATAGAGCTAATAGTATCTGCATCCTGCAACTGCCTTGGCTTAATGCCTTGCCCCTGTAATGAATAAGCTACTATTAAAAATATTACCGCAAATAAATACTTCATATCTTAATTCTTTTTTTGCCTAAACTCTTGATTGTACTTCGCCCTGTATGTGTTAGCCCATTGTTGCCATATAAGCTCCCTTTGCCTTCTCTTGCTTACGCCTTCTTTCTTTAGAGCATCCCATGCTTCTGTAACTCGCTCTCTTGCTCTTTCGACATCCTCAACGGCCCTATCTATTTTTGATTTATCTGCAACATAATCACCTAATTCAAGCCCAAGGCGAATGCTTATCGTATCAATGATATAATTAGTTAATCGTATAGCTTGCCCTTCGTCATACACAACTATAGCTGTGTCAAGCTGAATAGTATCAACTTCTACTATAGTTATAATCTTTGCATCATTATCTAATAACAATTGCTCAAAGCGTTTTCTTTTTCTTTGAGTTACCTCTTCTGCGCTTAATGAATCTATGTATGTTTTTTGAATTTCTGTGTAGGTGCTATCAGATTCCAACACATATTCTACATCATCTTGCGCATAGCTAAATGTTGCTAATGCTAAGAATAAAAATATAATTCTAATTTTCATATTTATTGATTTTCTAATTCTTCAATTCTTGCTTCTAAACTATCTATTAAAGCTTGTTGATCTTTGATTGCTTGATGTAGTAAGCTAATCATTTGCGTATAATCTAAGCCTAATGTGCCAGCTTCGTCAACTTCTTTCACTACGTGCGAAAAGTGTTCTTGTACATTCTGTGCCTTATAGCCTGACTCTACCCTGTCACTACCTTTCATTGTAAACAAAGTTGGATTGATAGCTATAACCTTTTGCAATGCCGAATCAATTGGCAAAAAGTTTTCTTTAAGTCGCTCATCCGACACATCTGTAATTGTGCCTGTATACTCTATGTCGCCTATTACATCAAATTCAACACTCGGAGTGCTTGTGCCTATCCCTACGTTGCCCGAATTGCTTATATAAGCCCTTGCATTCCCTCCTGCGTATAATCTTAATTGATCTCCATTTGCTCCTATTCCAGTTAAAGCCGTTGTTGTGTTATCCGTAAATCCTATATTAGCATTGGCATCCGTACTTTGAAAGTTTGCTGTTGTATTAACTCCATCCGAATTAACATGAAGAGTATTTGACGGACTCGCTGTACCTATACCTACTTTGCCTGTTCCGTCAAGCGAAATATCAGTAATTTCTACAATATTACCATTAGCACTTGCCCCTAATAAATTTGCATTATTACCTGAAAAGTTTAATGCCCCATATTCAGGCAATATTATTTCACCATCAGACTCAATCTGAAAGACACTATTTGTTACATTACTGTTATTAGCAAGATCTATTTCAAATCTCGTTGGTCTTTGTGATGTCGTCCATATCCCTGAATTATAAAAAGTGAGCGAACCGCCAGTTTTACCATCACTCCCTGTATATGCCCCAGCTTCTAATCTTAATAATTTATGATCATTTTCTTGAAGTATAGCATCCACACCGTTTGAATATCCAAGTTTATAGCCTAAAAAAGATGCTCCAACATTTTTGCTATTATGATAATTGTATGATCTAATGCTTGAACTTTGCCCAATTCCTATATTTGTAACATAACGCCCATCAATGTCTGTATAGTGACCGCTATTATGAGTTGTTCTAAATTGACCTCCCCCACTTACATGAAGCTTCGCACTTGGGCTGCTCGTTCCTATGCCTACGTTGCCTGTGCCTGTAAAGCTTAAATCATATCCATCGCTTACAATCTCCCTATCACCTGTTAATGTTCCATCTGCTATATATATGTTATCAGTAACCATATTCGCCAAACTATCACTAATATCAGATCTAAGCAATGCAGCCGTGTCAGCTAATTCACCCCTAATTATATCCAATTGGCCTACTATATAATTAGTATCGGCAACACTTCCACCAATTCCACTTGTGTCAATCACCTTTACATAAACCTTCTTTACATTTTGCGCACTTAAATTAATAGATAAGAATGCTGACAAAATCATTATCCAATGTCTCATAAAAAAATATTGTATTCCCTGTTATGTAATATTCGCTAAAATGTGCTGGTGAAGAAGCAACCTTTTTGCAGCGCACCCCATTTATATGTATGTTAATTCTGTTCATATCTGCTGGCAATGTAAATGCTGGTGTATAAGATCCAACACTCATCACCATTTCTACCCCATCAATATTGGGTACTATTTCAGATAAATCAACCGTGTTGCCGTTTGTGATGCTTAAATCATTACCATTTAAATCTAATAACTGATCACCCCAAACTAATCCATCTACATAGTATTCAATGGTATCAACTCGATCATCTTGTATATATCTGATATAGTTACTGTCTACCCTATTGGCTACAGAATCTTGCACTATCTGCAAGCTGCTTGCCCATGAAATTGAATCTTTATGAATATATCTTTGCTCCCCTATAGAATCCGTCAACACCATATAATTTGCCGTGTCTGCATACTGCAAATCGCTTAAAAATACTTGTGCTGACACATTGCCAAAAGCAAATATTAATAAAAATATTGATATGTATTTAAGCATAATCATAAGATGAACCATGTAAAAAAAATTGGTGTTCCTGCCTCTATTTCACGCCCTAAATTGATTTGCAAATTTACAAAATCTATGCTAAAGTGTTCTGGCCTTGTAGGTGTGGCATTATAAACATAGTTGCCACTCGCCCGAAGGCTTCCAATGAACATTGCAATCATTTCTGTAGTTGTGTAAATACTTGGATCTGGCAATCTATAACCAGTTGTAGGCAGCGTAATTGTAGACCCTGCAAAAGTATCTGTATAGTAGTAATACCTTTCTAAAGTGCCGCCTCCTGTTTCTTCTGTCACCGTGCTTACTGTTGCAGTTGTGCCACCTCCATTATTTGACGCACCGTTTAATGTCTTACTATTATCACTTTCAGCACCAGCATTTTTTATGTAGGTAATAGAGTTCATTCTTTCATAGAATGCACTTATTCTATACTCGCACCATTGGCCAGCAATTCTATTATATACGCTGTTCCATGTACCTGAAACCATCATATAGACCGTTGTTCCATCTGGTGTAGTATGGCCTAAGAATTGATCTGATACCCGATATTCATGGTTTATAATCTCCATCGGCTTTGCTACCCTGTTGGCAAGCAGTTGAGTGATAGCCATTTGCCGACTCCTGCCACCATAACTATTAGGCTGCACCCATTCAGAACCGTCATAAACCCTTAATGCGCCTCCATCATTTTCTATTATTGTATTATCGCTAAACCTTGTCTTAAAGCTATACGTTTCGCTATTATTCTCACTATACACTTTCGTGCATACGCTATCGGTGTAATACTTGTCATCCTCGGCACGATCTAAAGTCGTTAGCTGTATACTATCAATTGACCATTGCAAGGCCGTTAGAACCGTTTCTGTATACTCTGTTTGACTTACATTCACATAAGTTCTATCATACTCCATGCCTACTTCAACATCTCCTGTATATGCTAAAGCTGGCAAATCAAATGATACTTCGATAATATGTTCTTTGATTCCATCCGATTGTAAAGGGCCGTGAATATCAATCTTGTTAGAACTATCTGCACTATATTCAGGCAGGCTATAAATCGCTACTGCTTGCTTTGCTTCGTTCAAATTTTCAATCTTCAAGTAATCGCTGCCAAGCTTTAACACACCTAAAAATGCATGAAGGAATTTAGCCCCCGAATTTGCTAATGTAATTAGTGCTGCTGGCTTTATAACTGTACCTATCCTTATAACGATCTTTAGTCTATGCTCACGATCTGGCAAGTTCGCATTCTTAATAGTGTATAGTTGTCCATATGTATCCGTAGGAAATTGAGCAGCAGCACCAGCCAAAACATTTGCCGTTGTCAATCTATCGTAACATAATTCTAAATGCCTTGCAGCTTGCACATATGTATATTGCCCTTTCCCTATACACTCTGGAATGGTGCTATTATCGTCATATACATCAAGCGTATTAGTAACCGCTTGTCTAAAATTCATATCCTTATCATATGCATTTCCTGTAGTTCTATCGTTGTAGGGCAAAATGTAATATTTACCATTTCGATATTCCACGCTTCCTGCACATTGTATAGCAATTTCCTTTAATGCATCATAACAACTTATAGCCGTTGGTGGATTGCTTGTATAATCTGTTATAAATCCGTTATAAGGAATGCCGTTATAGTCTTCACCTTTTGCTGCCCCTTGATTTGTTTCTGCTTCAGGGACATTAACTACTATAACATCCGTGCCGCTTGGATATTCATTAATCGTAGGTAGTTGACTAAATATATTTCCAATGTGATCTTTAAAAGAAGCATATACATTATCTATGCTTACAGGTGCATCAATTACATTTTCAAAATATGATGATTCCTCTACGGTGTATTCTATATAGCTATTATTATATGACCACGTAAGTTTGCAAAATACAGTTTCACCGTCTAAAACTTCTACGCTTTCTGCTTCTATGCTTGCCGTAACCCTCTTACTACTTATAGCATTACTGGTGTTGTCACCCACTATAAATCGTAAATCTTGTGGATCTGCAAGTTGCACGGTAGAACCGTGAATATCAATTTTATATAGGCTTAATTGCAATAAAAAGCCTTGTGAAGTCATAGCAAGTACAAAGGCTGGTGTGATTCCATTCGCATTTATATAAGCACTCGCATCACCAATAATTGAAACGTAGGCTTTGAAGTCATACCTCCCAACCTTATCAAATGCCCCTGTAATAAAATCAAAGCCACTTGTGAAGTTATGTACGTCTTGTTTCCAAGGTGATCTATCGCCAGTTGCACTTAGATAAACTTGGCTGCTATCTGGCTTTATTCTAAACTTCCCTAATTGCTGCTGATCTATATAGTCTTGCACTTGTGCCGCCTCATATTGCACATTCTTTAAGTAGCTTAATCCATCTCTGGCCGTTACCTTAAATAATCGCTTGCCCTCTATAGGTGTTGCATCCATGTAAGTATCATCAATAGACAACATCCCTATAAAATCAATTGCCGCCCTCTTGTATATTTTTACAAAAAATTGCTTTTCATCGGCTTCTTTTAGATCATCATAAAAATCTAAATGCGCTTGTATAGAAATTATAAATTCAATCTCTAATGTTGTAGGCACTATGAATTGGAATAGCTCAAGCTCTTCGCCCTCAAATTTCTTTAAGATACCTGAACCGCCATTTGTGCTTATAGCTATTTCTGTACTTGCACCACTAAAATTTATATCATGAATCTCAACATCATAATCATAATTGTTTAAATAATCCCTATATGTGCTATGTAGCCTTTTAGCCATTTTTTATTTTATTCTGCCTTCTCTTTTTTGCTGAATCTTCCAAGCTGCGTACATATCAGATCCTTTAAGTTTGATTTCTCCAAACTCTACGGCCAAGCCGCTACCGTATGAAACTGGCTGCATATTATAGGCCATTGGCTTCATTACATCTTGCAACATCCCACTTAACTTGCTTAATGGTGCAATCACCTCTGGATCTGCACTTGCTCCTTTGTTATCCCCTACTAATGCCAATGTAGGCCCAAAGGCCAAGCCCCCTTCCGCTAAAGCTGGTATGGCTGCACTTATCTTTGATTTTACCGCCCCTGCTAAAGCCTTCATTGCTATACCAGCAGCTATTGCTGCAAATGGATTTTTAAATTCCAAAGCCTGTTTTATTGCAATCATCCCCACACCTGTTTTAATTGCTGCCTCCCCTACTTGCTCCAATATTCCAACTAAAGGCAGCATAAATGCCCTTGCTGCATTCCCCATTGATGCCGTTCCATCAACTAAGCCAGCTAAACTATCTGAAAAAGCCCCAAAGCTTTCTGATAAGCCACTTGATATAATACCGCCTATTTCGGTAACATTATCAATTATCCCCGATTTAAGCTCGGCAAAAGTTGTGTTCATGCTTTGCCCCTTTTCCTTCATTACTTCATCAAGGCTGCTTATATTCTCGCTAACTAATTTGAATGACTGTGCAGTAAGCTCTGGTAAATCTTTTATTTCTTTAGATATAGGTGCTAAAGCTCCCCCTGTTGTGCTTGGCGTTTCTATAGCAAAATCAGAACCCCCCAAATCATTATCGGTAGCTAATGGTGTAGTAGGTATTTTTAAAAGATCCTTAAACTTCCCTTTTAGTGTGTCAATTGTGTCGCCAATGCTTTTAAAACTTGGCTCGTCAATCATATCTGCTGCTTCAAGCTTTTCATCCGCAAAAGCTTCCGAAAGATCAAACACTTGAACCCCTAAGAATTGCTGTAACTGCTCTAACTTAGATAGTATGAATTTAATGCTTGTAGTAACCTTATTTTTTACGGCTGTCCACATATTTTGGAATCTACTACTAAATGCCTCCCAATTTGCCCACACATATAAAGCCGCTGCGCCTAATGCCGCTAAACTCAACGCTACAGGATTTAAGGCCAAAACTATAAGGTTTTTCATCATTCCGATTGACCCTTGTATAACACTAACAAGTTTTGCTATCGCCAATATAGCTGGCCCGATTGCTGCCGCAAATGCTGCCTTTCTTATTATGTTCTTCTTCGTTTGCTCATCTAAGCTGCTAAAGTATCTTGTAAGATTGCCAATGTAGGTAGTTAAGTTAGTGATGACTTCTTTTAAATCAAATGCGTTTACAATCTCCTTGCCAAGCTCCGCCAACGCTAAAGTGATATTATCTCTTAGTGTTGACATTTTACCATTTATAGTATTTGCTTGCCGCTCAATCCCCCCTGCAAATTCTGTGTTTCCAATATCTAATAGATACTTTTGTATTTCTGCACTATTCTTTTGAACTGTTGTAGTTACGCCCCTAAATGTAAATGCTACCTTATCCCCTTCTGATCTTGCTTTTATACCAAACTCCTTTAACCTCTCAAACTCGCCTACTGCTGCATCTGCTACGGCCTCAACCATCTGATTTAAGCTCTTACCCATTGACGAAGCAGTATTTCCATAGCTGGTTAAAGCCTCCATTGAAGGATTTAAGCCCATATTCTTCAGCTTAATAAATCCCTCTGTAACCTCTTGCAGTTGGAATGGTGTTTCTGCCGTAAACTTAGTAATCTGTTTTAAAGCTTGTTTTGCCGCTGTTTCTGACCCTCTAAAGGCAGTTACTAAGCTGGCCTCTAATGTCTCCATATCTGCTGCAACCTTCACCGCTCCACCGCCTAAAGCAGCCATAGGCAAAGTTAGATTCTGCGTTAGGCTTCTGCCTGTCTTCTCCAAATTGCGCTCAAACTTTCTTAGCTGCTTTTGCACCTTATTCAAAGACTTCTCAAAGCCTTTTACTTGCGCCCCTATAACTACGTTAAGTTGTGCTAATGATTTGCCCATCTGCTTTTTTTATGTAAACTGGTTCACCGTTCATTCTTGCGGCTTCATTTAGCAATGCCATTAACTGCTCGTCACTATATTCTTTAGATTCCTTTTCGCCCTCTAAGCTACTCCAAAATCTTTGCCTATCGTGATCTTTCATATATGGCGTTGTCGCTACTTGTCCAGCTAATATTGCTAAGTTCTTTTGTCTTTCAACTTGCAACATTTCCTTTTTTTGATACGCAGCAATAATGGTGAAAACATTTCTTAGAGAGGCATGGTTAAATTCATATAAACTAAGACCTATATGACCGCACCACACCCCTCTAAGCTTTGAAACCGTCAAGGCTTCTATGTCTTCGTCTTGCTGCTTTTCGGCTTTTTTTCGCTATCATCTTTCGCTTCGTTAGGCATTGATTTCATAATGTGATTTGCCACAAATTCAACATCAAAACCAACTACTACGGCCAACTGATCAACGGTTATAGACAACTCTTTGCCCATCACTCTATGCCCATATTCCAACATAAAATGAAGCAACTTAATCATCTTACTTACCGACTGCCCTGTACCAAGATACTCACCAATATCGCTTAATTGCTTGCCCTCTCGTTCCAAGAACTCTTCAAGGCCAGCCATGTTCAGCTCACAAGGATACTTCTGCCCTTGTATCTCAATTTGTCCTATTTCAATATTCATATATAAATTAATTTAATTCCTTTTCATCATTAGGCCTCTGTTCCTGTTGCTGGTACTTCACAACCTTGGAAAGTAGCATTCCATGTGTTTAGACCTCCTTTGTTCACACCTGTATAAGTTAATGAACTTACAATAACATCGCCTGTTATGTAATCATCTCCTGTTGTGCCTCCTAAGACTACTTTCAGCGCAAATTTAGCTCCACTCAAAACAAGTGCATGAAAATCCATACCGCCCAAAGTGCTATCTAATGCAAGTAAACCTGTTATTGATGCTGTCCATCTTACTAATCCGCTTGTATAGTCTACACCGTCATTAGCTTGCGACATACAAATCTTTTCAATTAAATCATTAGTTACCTCATAACTAACATCCGTAGCACAAGCTATTGTAACATAGCTTGTTCCTCCTGCTATATCGGCCTGTAAATATACGCTGCCGCCTGTTAAAACTCCTGTAGTTGCCATATCTCTTATTTATTATTTAATTATAGATTTCAAAATTTTATGCTGATTTAGTCTTGGTATCATCTTTTTTACCTTTTTTTTCAATAGTTGCCTCTTCAAACGGCTTTGGCCAATTATTCCAAAGTGCAACTTTGTCTCCGTATTTCTCGATATAGTGTATAGGATCACTTGTATGAATTACTCTCCCTTTCGTTAGCATATTGCGCCCAAATTTGATAGGTGACTTGACGTATAAATGATTATTTGCAGCCATATTTTAATTTGTTATGTCTTTTAATCTATATCCGATTTTATTTTAAAATTATACTTCACTACAACAAAATATCTACCTACACCATCGCCAAACAAATCTTTATCATAGCCCTCGTGATCTGTGCCAATATAGGTGATATCCTGCACCGTCATTGTATCGTTGATATAAGGTGTTGCTACTGCTTCAAGTTCTTTTCTAATGTTCTGCACTAACGTATCCAAATCGTCTGGACTATCGTCAAACACATATAAATTGAAGTTGACATCCTCTATACAATTCTTGCCTATAAATGATTGTATAGGCTCAACGGCTTTAGTATATGCAATTGCTGGCAGTTCTGTCCCCTGCGCTATAGTTACAGGCATAATCTTATTAGCAAAGGCTATATATGTCCCTGCGCTTAACAAATCATATATGATCTTGCCGTAATTCATTTTACTTGCTTATCAATTTGCTTTTTTAGTTCGCTTTCTATATTTCTTAAAACCGTGCTACCTGTTTCCTTCCATGCATTAGCCAAAAAAGGATTTGCTGCCGAATGCTTTGTTCCTCCTTCAACCATATGAGCATAATAGCCATCAACCTTGTTGCCGCCAAATTCTTCGACTGGTGACCTTTTGCGCCCTTTTTTAACTTTAGGGCCAATTAAAATTGCGTCAACCAGTCTTCTTAATGCAATCTTCCTAATTGATCTTTTTAAGTTGCCACGCTTATAAGTTGCAACAACCTTGCCCATGCCTTTAGGTGCTTTTAACCTACCGCTTACCTTTGGTGTGTTATATCTTTTTGTATCATATTTAAATACAGGCGCATTAGCTTTGGCTTTAGCAATGTAGACCTTAGATGACTTTGTAAGTATTTTCTTTAAAGTCTTATTATCAAAGCTGTTTGCAAGCTTTCCAATGTTTTTAATCAATTCTTTGTGGCCTTCTAATGTCATCGCCATATCAGTTATCTTTATTTACTATAGTTTTCAATTCCATTAAACTATCTAAATTGATTTCCTCAATGCCTATGATATCATACAACTTACCTTTGTACCGCACCCTGTCCAGTTCAGTTATAGCTAAATCGCCTCTATACTTAATAATCCAATCAACTGAAGCAAATGATGCTGTTTGCATTTCATCAACATTTTCTTTAAACTTCGCTTGATTTTTTCTATGCGCCCAAACGGTAGCAAGCACCGCCCAAGCTGACTGCTTGTGGCCTGTTGCACTTGTTGTTAAAGTCTGCCGCATAATGTCTATACGCCTGTTGCGCCTACCTATTTGGGGTGATATGTTATATATCATACTCATACCCTCGCAAATTCCATCTTATAATCACGAAGCAAATACATTGATGCTGTTACATATTTATCTATATAATTAGGCACACCATCCTCCCTATGTGTGTACATTGATGCAAGCTTTAATCGTATCGCTTGAACGATTTGTGCAGGAACATCAGAAGGACTTTCTCCAAATCCTGACGTATATTCAAGTTCAATGGCATTCAAGACATTATCAACTACTGGCAAGCTGTAATCAGAATCAATTAATATACGTGCTGGTGAACTATATAGATCCAACGAATACACATCGCTACTTAAAACACTATAAGCATCATCAGCAAAATACTTTATACTCGTTATCGCAATCGGATTGCGCTGCAAATACATTAGCCTATGCCAGCAATCATAATGCTCTACAATTGTCGTTGTAGTTAAGCATATGTTGCAATGCTTCTCAACCCATTCACGGCTCGCAGTAATCAAAGAAGTAATCAAACTATCTTCAATAGTTTCATCTTCTTCAATCTTTAACCAAGCTTTAGCCTCTGATAAAGAAATAGGTTCAACAACTGCTGGCGTTTTAATGTACATTATCCTGCTTTAGAACTTGTTTTTTCGTATTTGCTCTTACTTGTAGTACTTTTCACAATCGGATTAAAAGCAGCCTTTGCCATGCCTTGCTTGCTCTTCGCTATCTTTTCTTGCTCCTTTCTAAATAGTGCCGTTTGTTTAGCGTAAGCCGTTTCTACCTTCTTTAGCTTGTCTTGCTTTTCATTGTATGCCTTTTCACTCAATGCCGATCCTACTTTTATCAATGCATCGGCATACTCTTTTTTAACATTTGCCCATCCTGCTGGTAGTGTTCCTGTTGTTCCGCTTGGGTGATACTTCGCAGGGCAAGTAATTGAGCTTGGTAAGAATATTTTCATGTTTTATTTTTAATAAGGGCAGCCGATAAACTACGGCTACCCCAAATGAATTAAACTAACTGAAATAGACTTCTTAGGCTACTGCTAAAGATCTGATTGCCCTGTCATCTCGTAATACTGCATCTATTCTCATCAATGCTAAGAACACAACAATATCTTCTTCAAAGTAGCGTTCCGCACTTCTCTTTAAAGTTGTACCTCTTGCAATTCTGATTCTATACTTGCTGAAGTCTCCAAATAGCGCACAAATATTTGAGCTTGTACCAGAATCGGCCATGTAGTCATTTATAAAAAATGAATGCCCTAAAATTGTGTCTGGCTTATCTTCTCTTGCGCTGACATTTAATAATGGCCTACCGTCATTATCTTTTAGCTTCTCTAACAAAGCACAAGTTGCATCGTTAAACATAAATGATGCATTTCTTCTGTAAGCCCTGTTCACGCTGTACTTTAGATCCGCTAACTTGTCATATGTCCATGTGTCTGCAACAATAGTGATTCCCGAAGCCGTCACCGACTGCGTTAGCCCTGCATTTGATGCTCCTATGTGTGTGCTACCAGCATGACCTATTGTCATATCGCTGTTCACGATATCCGTAATACGATCAGTAGCTACCTCGCTAATATCTGTTAAAATATTATAAGCTTGATCCTCTACAAGTTCAGTTGATACCCCAATCAATCCAGAACCGTACTTGTGCGCTCCGATTGATTTTTGACCAAAAGTCATGTTCACCGTTGTTGATGCTGTAGCCTCTCCTACACGTTGACCAGTTACGGCAGTCTCATCGAGTGAAGGCATAAGCATTGTCTCACCGCTTGAAGTTCTGATAACCTCACCAGCTTCCATGAATGCACTACGTGCTTCCATTGCTTTTATCAAAACAGAATCAAAGCTGTCATCAACTAAATAGCCACCTAAATTATTAGTGCCTACTACTTGATTTCTATGCTCACCCCTGTAATCTGATTTGCCATTGCTTCTGAATCCAGCTTTAAGCGTTGCACGTTCTTCTTTTGTCAAACCTTGCTTACCATATCGCACGTATTTATTAAACACATCGCCATAAGTTGCTTCTTTGCCGTTTTTCTCTCTAAACTCTGATTGATCTTTTACCTCTTGTAAAATTTCCTTTTGATCTGCTCTTGATTTTAGATCCTCTTCAAGCATTTTAGCTTTTTCTAATCGGCTACGTAGTGAAGCACGATCGTCAACCATTTTAGACCACTTTACATCCTCATCTTGTGTAAAGCCTCTGTTCTCCTTTTCGGCAGCATTGTATAAAGATTCCATCTTTGAAGCAATACTGCGCAATTCATTTTGTAATTCTATTGAATTAGGCATTTTAAAATATTTATAATTATAAAAGAATAGAATCTTCTGCAATTAGCTGAAGAAACCTTTTTTTCTTATTCATTTCGTTTTTTACCTCTTCCTCTTTTTTGCTAATTTCCTTTGTAGCTTCAAAACTTCTTAATGCTACGCTTGTATCTTGATAGGCTGGATATGTCACGGGTGCAACATCAAGTATCTCCTTAAACCTCACGATTTCCCTCAACTCGTTTTCACCGTCCTTTTCTTTCCAATTTTGCTCGTCAATGTAGAACGCAAATGAAGATTGACTTATAGTCCCTGTCCTTACATTCTCAACGAAGGCAGGATGTACAGATTCTTTCACTCTGTAGCTATAGTATAACCCTTTTTCATCTACTCTTAAATCAAGATTGCCCTTCCCTTTGTTCCATCGTGCCATGACGTAGTTCGGATCATGGTTTACACACGCCCTAACGTCCATTTGATTTAACTCTTCTTGTGTGATTGCACCTCTAAGTATTACTTCATTATACCAGCCCATATCCGTGCGGCTGTTAAACAAAAAGGCATATCCTTCAACAGTTACATAATCCTCTTGGTCTTCTTTCTTTGCCCTTAATTCAGCCGTGCCAATATTTCTTTTTTCGATATTATTCTTGCTCATCGCTATCTTTTTTTGATTGCCCTATATTTTGCGGTGTTGTTTTCTGGAAATCAACAAAACGATCACCATCTGGAACAGGTGGTAAATTATTCATTGCTCTTAGCTCGTTAACCTTTGCAATTTGCATTAAAGCCAAAGCCTTCTGCTTCTCCATCCTTATTGATGTGCTGGCCCTGTGAAATGTGTCTAAGTTGAATTTTATCCTTGTACTTCGCCTCTCTTCTTTGCTTAAAAACTTTAACTTCAATTCATCCTCCCATCTGTTCACCCAAGGCAGTAAGCAACGGTTTACATGGTTTAAACTATCATCCTCTGTGCCAGACTTTGTGCTATGCTCATTCTGCATAGTTAAATGAAGTGCCACCCTAAACAAACTATTTATTTCTGCACGGCTGAACTTCATCATATTGATGTAGTCTAAATCAGCTGGACTCAACTTATTTGGATGAAATTTCATACCCTCATCTAAAACAGGGTACTTTCTTTCAATTTGCTTTTGTCGAACTCCTTCGCTTATGCGCTTTCTTGCTGTTGCTGATAAGTCTGCTGGATGTGTAATGATTCCTCCGCCATAGCCACCGCTGGCATAAGTTTCGTTTGCGTAGTTTGTCGCTTGCATACTAATTGCAATAGTGTTCCTATGATTGCCTATTGCTGATATGCCTATTTTCCCATTTGTTGTAAATGCCTTGATGTGTAGCATTTCCCACGGGTATAAATATTCGCTGCTGCCATTGTCATATGTGACATGATACACAACGCTATCTTTATCTAAATCTTGTAATACTTCGACCTCGTGATACTCTCTATGTTCTGTTCTCATCGGCCTTCCAAGGTTATCCCTATAAACCCTTAAAAAACCGTTTCCAGATTTAGCACTATTAGCAGTTGCCGCTTCACATTGTGTAGCCCATGAACAGTAAGGCGCAGGCTCACTAAAGAAATCATTTAAATAATGATCATAATCCGTGACCCAATAAACTTGATCTCCTTCTACTTGCTTTTTTTGAATCTCAACATCCATTATTGAGATATCCTCAGATATGACTTTCACGCAGCTATACACCGCACTAACTCTCATGGCTGTGTCTGGCGTTACAGTAGGCATTAAATCCAAGCCAGCATCATGTGCATCTGCCCATTGCTCTATGCTGACATTAGGATTATGAAAGCTAAAGCCATTTACAAAAGGATGAATTAACGTGCTAAGTAGGCCCAAATCTGTTATTTAGATTTGTTCAAAATTACAACTAAAAAATAGGTAAATGTGTAACCCCCAATAACAAAAAAGCCAGCACTCACTTTTGAATGTTGGCTTGGATCAATTAAAAAAACATTAAAGACTATCTACTTCTTTATATTACTTGCTTAAATTTTTCTTGAAACTCTTCTAATGTTCTACACACAAATATTTCTATACCCTTGCTTCTCCAAGCTTTATGCAAATTGATTTGGCCTTTACTTAATGGCGTTGTATCTCCTTTCATCTCAAAGAAATAAGATTGCCCATTGTCTAAGACTAAAACTAAATCTGGTATCCCTGCAACAACTCCAATTGCTTTAAACTTTGCTGCCTCGTGCTTTGTCCGTAGCCCACCATTTGGAACATGAAACAATTGCCTTCTTAAATTGGGGTAGGTATTCCAAGCCCATTTAAAGCATTCTGCTTGTAATCTTTCTTCTAATTGCTTCAGAATCTGTAATCATTTTGTTCAGAAGTTGGCCTGTACCCCTCCTCTGTAATGTACTGCAAATATAATAAATATCCTTTTTGGGTATTGCCGTTTGCGTTTCTAAATGTCTGCCTTTTTACCTTCATAACATTCTTTAACACCGCCCCAATCTTTCGTAAACTTGTGTTTACCTTTCCTTTGTTGTCTATAATGTTTTTAATGTCCGTTGTCGTGTAAAACTTGCCTAAACTTTCATCTTCAGGCACTACAAAATACTTCAACATCATTTGCTCTTCATAGCTCGCATTCTTAAACTCATTAACGGCATCACTATTATAATTGATAATGTCTATTTGCTCACGGCTTAAGTTATGACTAAATCCAGATTGATATAAATTATAAGCCTCCATAAATAATGATTCTTTGCAAATAGCATTGTAAGCCTTATGATCTATTTGATTCACATGAACAGGAATTATCCTTCTATTCCCTGTTAAATCTCCCAGTAATGCACTTTCATTTGATGTGCCGCATAGAACGGCTAACCTCGGCATTGCTTTAGCGGCGGGCGAATATGGCGCACGGATATTAAATATTCGCTTGGTGCTGATATCCTTTAATGTTCTCATTTGCTGCTCACTTAGCGCACTCATCTCATCAACCATTACAATCAAATTGTTTACCATTAATATCCAATCATCTTTGCTGCTAAAGCTGTTAGTTTCTGCATAGTAACCCTTTAAACTATCTGGCAGCAACCTTCTAAAAAACTCTGTCTTCCCTATCCCCTGCTTCTCTCCTGTTAGCACCAACATTAATGAAGAAGGCTCATTATATATTGATGCAATTAACCCCACAACCCATTTTTTTATGAAAGTATATCTTTCGTCATCGCTTAATCCGTAACTGCTTTGAATGCAATCACTTAACTTTCTGATATTACCAGTTGTATTTTTATCTTTATTTTTTGCAATAAATGTTTTAAACGGATTGTATACAGGACATTCTTTATTCATAATAATAGACTTAATATCCTTATGCCCTGCCTTCATGTCTTTTTTGTTCACATCTACATAAATGTAATTTATATGCTCATCATAAATTTGCTCATAAACCCCATCTATTTTTAGTTCATAATATCCTGTAATATCATTCTTTCTAAAATCATAGTTCATCACCACATAGTTAGCCATTTCTTCAAAATCGCTTACATCATCCAAGACTAAGTTGGCATCAACTTGGGGAGCTACCTCTTCAACTGTTCTTGTGTCATATCCTAAGATGTTAACCAAGGTATTTTTAACTCCTTCGATATTGCCGCCTTTCTTTAAGCTGCTTTTGATTTTTGATGCAACCTCTAATGTGTCTTTGGAATAAGTGACTATACCAGCATTCTTAGCAAGCCAGTAAAAAGTAGAAATTGTAATTCCTGTACCATTCGCTTTTAAGCAATTGTCATACTGCTTATCACATATCCTTGAATTATATTTTTGGCTAATAGCACTTAGATCATGAAAGAAAGGCCTTCCAGATTCGCCTAATTTATCAGCAATACCAAAACCTATATTTAGCCAGTCTTTATAGTTTTCAGTTAAATCTATATTGCGTTCTATTACTTTGTTTACAATCGTCTCAAAATCATTTTGAACGAAAATTACTTGTTTTGTTCTGCTCTTGTGCTGCTTGGCTGTTTCCTTCTTTGGCAAGTCCGTAAACTTTTCAGCCCTTTCATTTATATACAAGTCTGGATCATAGCTTACATATCTTGTGCGGCTTACATTTATGGCTGTTGGATCTACTATGATGCCGTAGTTATCACGCAAATATCCACTTATAGCATAAAACGAATCTCTATGCCTATTTGCATTTATTCTAAATAATGCTGCTATACCATACCCTGAAACACTTGTAAAGGCAGCGTATACATACTTATCAGCGCATATAATGCTTTTAATCTCATCTATGTCATCTATGTCATCAATATCAATGCATAAAAAGCCAGTATGATTTATTAATTCCGCATCTTTGCGGCTGGTAAATGTTCCGCTTATTGTTACATTATTTAATTTATCTTTTGCCTTTCTGCGCTCTTCTTTCTGCTCTGGTTTTAATCTTCTGTAGGCCAACACATCGTCTTGATAAATGCCATCTTTTATATTTTCCAGCAACAAATCAAGATCAATAGTCTTTTGACTTGTCGTGTCTCTTATGTTTTTGTAGATAGATACTTTCATTAATTTTTAATTTTCACTTTTTTAAAAAACTGCTCCCTACTGAATTGCTTTATCCAAGCCCCATACGGCCTATTATTGTATTTGCAAAATACCTTGACATCTTTGAGGAACAAATTAAAAGCCTTTTCCGCAA
>Ga0213866_10000770_pt1 | contig 24927 bp, 25 predicted proteins | sample PICome_11_FD_160079 | JGI IMG/M metagenome (GOLD analysis project Ga0213866, IMG submission 160079) | Coastal seawater microbial communities near Pivers Island, North Carolina, United States - PICO284 | ecosystem: Environmental > Aquatic > Marine > Coastal | place: USA: North Carolina...
TGGATAGTAAAAATCATTGATACCTTTGTAGCTGTATCTTTTTTTACCCATTGCATGCAAAAGTTTATCAAGTTCTTTTAAATCTACTCTATATAAAAAATTCCCGCTTACCTCAAATTGAATATCTTTTTCTCGACGAATTAATAATTTTATTAAATGCTTTATTTTATTTAATAATCTTGTGCCCTCAATTGGTTCAATAATTATTAGAGCTTCCTTACTAACTCTTAACATTTCATATAAACCGATTGGAGGTCTTGGCAAGTGATGATATGCCTCCTTGCATAGGACAAAATCTATAGAATTATCATCTAAAGAAATTTTTTCTGCATTTTCTGCTCTATAATTTTTGATGTAGCCCATTTTTTTTGAAATAGCTAGCTTTTCATCTGTCAAGCTAGTGGCCAAAACATCAACGCCCTTTTTGTCTAAATATGCTGCATCTGATGCATATCGTCCATCTCCAACAGTCATCCATTTAGCATCCGGCATAAAATTAATTATCTGAGATAATTCATCTAAAATTCTATAGTGCCTCCACGAATCAATTGATTGAGGATTGCTAATACTTGAAGGTATTTCCATTATCTTTTCTTCTGCAATTTGTCTTTTGTAACTATCTGAAATTTCTCTCATATATTAACTCTACTTTTTCTAGATATATTTTTTGATTGTTCTATAAATTTTTTTCAATTTAAGCATGAATGATTTGTCATTTTTATTTTGTTGTTTTGTAATTGCTTGGATAAGCTCTATGCCAACATTACTTTGAAGATGATTAAGTGTATTTTTAGCCTCATTGCCAAATTTAAATAAAGACAAACAAAAAGCTTTTTTTATAAGCAAGTCTTTAGGAACATTCTTTTTGATAAATAATATTTCTGAACCAATATATTGGCCATTATCAGAATCGCATACCTCTTCATTAAATTTATGTTTCCAACGAGCTCCACAAATATTATCAAACACTTCATAGCCAGCATCTATTAAAAATTTTTCGACTTCATGATGAAGTCCTTGAGATTTATGAACCTCACTATTCCATGTTTCGATTAGAAGTCCGACACAATTATCAAGACTCTTTGAGGCACCATTAAGTGCAGGTAACTCAGCCGAATGGATATCAAGCTTTATAAAGTTAGGCAAAGGCATTTCATTATTTGAAATGCATGAATCAATACTTCGAAGTTTAACTTCGATTTTTTTTTCAGGTTTTCTTGCTTCGTAGCCATATCTATCATCAAATCTTTGTAAGAAATCTTTATTTGGTTCACATATTGATGCCGCATCTGATTCTTTTCCAATATGAAGAGTTTTTACGCAATCTGAATCCCATAGACCGCCGTCTATAAATATATCATCACTAGATAGTTCAACTACATCCTTTCCTCGCGGTTCAAATCTAATGGACTGAATATTTTCTGATGAACAGTTAAATGGCTCGCTTATTACACCTGCAGCGCCGCCATCTAAAAGTATGAATTTATCATTTTTTAAAACCTTGTTAAATGCATATGAAATAATTTTAAATTTCTTTTTTTTTGTAATGTAGTAATCCATTTAATTTTTAGCTATAGAATATTTTTTAATAGACGCTTCAGCTGATTTGTTAGTTAGTTGTTGTATGTGAGTCGGTACAGATTTCTTGAAGGCATAATAAGTCAAAGAAAACCTATCTTTCAAAAGTCCCGGTTTCCCTCTGTGAATAAGAGTAGTGTCAGCAATTAAGAGGGTTCCCTTTTTGCATATAACTGAAATTTTATTATCATAATTAACATGAGATTTTTTTAGATCGCCGTCTGTATCGTAGTTTAAGCTCTTCCAATTCCTCCCCCTTCTGATACATGAAACAATTTTATTTAGGTTAGAATTTGAGCCTTTAAAAAATTGAAATGGTCCAGATTCTGAATCAACATCTGACAGGTATAAGAACGCCTTAAATTGTTTTGGTAATGAGTCTCTGTGCCAATGTCCTGCAGAGCCTTTATTTCCTGGAATACCTTCAACTTTTTGAGCCAGTAAAGTTCCTTTTATTTCTTTATTAGTAAAATATAGATCTTTTAAAATATCATTTATAAATACATTTTTATAAAAATTTTTACATATAAATTCAGACAAGTGCTCAATACCAAAAATTCTACTATCAGATGAGTGTTTGGAGATTACATTAGGATGGTCTTCTATTATTGATTCAATTTCATTTCTTCCGACTGAACACATATCTTCTGTCCAAAAATTTTTTACCAAAGAATAGCCGTTTTTTTTAACGTCGCGCAAAATGTTATCTTTTGAAAAAAGATCAGATTTATTATAGTTCATGCTAGATTTTATTTTTTAAAAATCATATTTTTTTAAAAATCATATTAGTGTAGATTATAGCAATAATTAATCCAAGAAAATATGACATCAATGTTCCAAGAGCTGCGCCCAATATACCAAATATCGGTATAAGAAAATACGTAAAAACTATATTCAATATAGCAATCAATGACGTGATAGAAGAAAGTATCTTGGTTTTTTTATAAAAATAGTAATACGGTGAAAATAGATGGTAAAACCCAAATAATACGTATGAAGTTATAAGAATAAAAAACACATCGTAGTAAAAAATAAAATTATTACCTAGTATTAAACTTTTGAAAAAAAACAGAGTAATACCAATTCCAATTCCAATTAGTGCTAATGCGAGCATTATCATGTTTCTTATTCTCGAAAGGCTTTTTAATTCCTTGCTATTTTTGGATGATAATGCGCTATAAAGCTTTGGAGCATATGCCATAGCCATACCGCTGCCGATTACACTTATTGCAGATGCAAGTTGAGCTGGAACTCCAAATGCTCCTACTGCTGATTGATCTAATAATGCACCAATAAGAATCTTATCAGATTGATTTATCATTAGCATAGAAAGTGAATGAAAAATAACTGGATAACCCACTAATAACATATGTTTCATACCCTCTATTGTGGGTAATTTTAGATTAAAATTAGCTAAGAAAGTTATACAAACTATCCCACTAAAGACGTATCCTGCCAAAATACCCCATATTCTGGAATGCCAGTGAGTATCGATATAGATTAAATATAAAACTGAGAAAACCGCTGAAATAATAGCAGTTCCTATTGCAAGAAATGCATAATATTTTGCAGCCTGCATGGTTTGTAACAAACCCTGTATTAAGTTTTGAAAATATAATAAAAAGCAAAATAAAGATGCAATAAATACAACGGAATGTTCTTCATTAAAAAAAACTTTAAATAAATTAGTATTAAAGAAAATAAATATGCATAAAATTATGCAGCAAATAAATGAGTTAATTATGGATGAAGATATATACGATCTGATATTGTTAAAAGATTGGTGATATTCTATTTGAATAATTGACTGCGCGCCCAGGCTTATGAATATGAAAAAAATTGACAGCATTGTTTGAAATAAGAAAATGTAACCTAGGGACTCAAAATCAAGATATCTGGTCATGAAAGGTATAATTGCAAAGGTAGAGGCCGCAATCACAATATTTGATAATGTATATATGCCAAAAGAATTGAAGATACTTAAATGTGATTTAATCATAGAAGACATCTTGTCCCTCTAGGGCCTTATAATATTTTTAATCTTAAGAACAAATACTTCTATGATAAAAATAGGAATTGAAATAAAAACTCTTTTATACATTTTTATTGGATTCTGAATGAATCTGCCAATAAATTCTATATTTAATTTTATAAAAAAACTATGCGGTCTCTTTATAGTTCCAGAGTAAAAATCGAAGACAGCACCTATACCTGAAATAATATCAACTTTAATATCTTGACAAATTGCATTAATTAAAATTTCTTGTTTTGGTGCGGTCAATCCCACAAAAACTACGTTAGGGCTTTCATTATTGATGCTTTCTATAAAATTTTTGATATCATAACTAGAAAATTTAGATTTAAAAGGAGGAGATAATGAAGACAATTTAATATTTGGATACTCTTTTATTAATCTTTCCTTAATCAGCTTTAGAGTGTCATCGGTAGCACCTAGAAACATAACCTTTTTATTTTTAACATCAAATTCATTGATTTTTGCTATGATTTCTATAAATAAATCATAGCCGGTTATTCTTTTGATATTTTTTCTCTTGAGAATATTTGCAGCAAAGACCATGCCCGAGCCGTCAGGTATTAAATAATTAGATCTTTGAAGAGCGTCTTTAAAATGACTATCTTTTTTTTGCACCACATATGAATGAACATTTATGGTATTGATAATAATATTTTTCTTTTTTGTTAGAGATTTTAAAATAATCTTACTAAGATATGCTTTATTTGATATAAGTTTATATCCAAGCAAGTCTATTTGATTATCAGAGCTTATCATGTCTTTATTCTATATCAATATTCAAAAAATCCATCTTTAACAAGAGAGCTAATAGATGTTGTAAAATTTTTATCATCTATATTTAATATGTGTCTTTGAAGAAATTCCTCTTCTAAAATTTTTGTATGAAAAAAAGGTGAAATCATTACTGTTTTATATCCTTCAAATAATCTGTCCCAAAAGATATTTGATCTAATTACTATTCCAAGATCTATCTCATAGAAAGTCTCAGAAGAATGCTTAGTGTCTGGATTAAGCTCAACATTTTTTAATTTTAAGATATCTTTATATTTATCTATTGCCATAGCTTTGCTTTCAACCCCTCTATGATAATGTGGAAAGATAATAAAATTTAAATCTTGATTTTCTTTTGCATAAGCATATAAAAATTTATGTAATTTATCTTCTATTTTGCGTGCCCTCAAGATAGTTTCTTTCTTCACAAAACTAAAATCCCTTGCATAAAAGCCTTCTGAGTAAAAACCTATAGATTTTATTTCTTTACCTTTATTTGGGTATGGAAAAAAATTGTTACACAGATATTTGTCTGCCTCGTAAACAGTTATATTTTTTTTAGCATATTCTTTTGCTATCTGATTATTTAAGTATAAAAAATTTGTTTTAATTGAATTTGATGCATCAATAAAATTAACAAATTCATGGAAATGAATAACTTTTTGTTTGTTCTTTTTTAACAAAAAAATTAATGCTGCTACATCATAAACATAAGAGTAATTAAAAAAATGTATATCTACATCTTTTATTTTATTTAATCTTTCATGATAGATATATCCAACAAAAATTGCACTAAAGCTTAGTGAAGAAATCTTTTTAGGAAGAAAAAGACAATAAATTACGTATACAAAAAATTTTAATAGAATGGTTATATTTTCCAAGGCATTTAATTTAAAAGAATTAATCGAAGATATATTTTGTTTTCTATGTATTTCAGGAAATTCTTTTTTGAAGTAAGGTAAGCTTACACAAATTCCTTGATTGTTATTTTTTTTGATTGGCTTATAAGAATTGCAATGAAAAGATCCAACTAAATATTTTAAAACTCTGATTGTTTGATAAACATAGCCATTATCCTTAAAATTTAATTCTGAATTATTAAATTTTGATACTATGAAGTCATTTAACTCTAAAAATTCTTCAAAATTTAGAAGTCCTCCAAAGATAATTTGAAGTAGTTTATTAATAATATTTTCCTTGTATTTCTTGGGCTCTAAAAAGCAAAAAATTAACCATAATTATAAGTATTAATTGTACACATTTATAAAGAAATTCCCTTAGCAAATTTTTAAAGTGTGATTTTGCTCTTTTACTGCCTCTAACAAGTTTTTTTATTGCGAAAGGTAAATCGTTATTATTTTTTGAAACAACCGGTTTTTCAGATATAAGATGTTTTACTGAGGACAATCTATGTTGAACAAACCACTTATAGCCTGATTCACTTACTCCCAACCAATCAAAAAAATCTTTTATATAAACTAAATTATCTAGATTCTTAGCACCTATGTCTGTCATTTGATAAGGAGGATATGCACAACATACAAGGAGTGGATTCATTTTTAATCTATCGCGAACCCATAAAGCCTGTCTTGTACTATCTTTGCCTCCGCTGACTCCAACCATGCAATCGTAGTTATTCAGTTTCATCTTAGCTTCTTTTCTTAATGAAGTTATCTTTTCTTTTAGTTTTACCAGATGAGTATGAGTTTTATCTGATGATATTTTTAAAGAATATTCACATGAGATGCATACTCCATCTTTGTTAAACGAAGAATTTGGCCTTAAAGATGTGGTAAGACAGTTTTTACAATATTTCATTGTCAATATAATATATTGGGTTTACTTTAATACAAAATATTCATTGATATTTTAATAGTGTAATAATATTTTTCTCCAAATCTTCATTTTTCCAGCCGATCTGTTTTAAGCCTTGATTATCTGCATGTATAAAGTCAAGATAATGCTCTCCCTCTCTTTTAGGGAGAGCTCCAAAATTTAAATTAGAAGAAGATTTAAGATGTCTTTTAAGAATTAATAAGAAAGATTTTATGCTTAGTTTTTTTCCACTACCCACATCAAAATTTTTGTAAAAATCTTTTATTTTGTATCTTTTTAGAAAAACTGTTTCAAATGCAGTGACTACATCATCTATGTATACAAAGTCTCTTAATTGATCACATTCTGTCAAATCAATTGTTGATTTGTTAGCTCTGATTTGTTCAAGCATGTCAAACACAAACTTTCCAGGTGAATCATTTGGTCCAAACATATGAAATATGCGCATATTTATAAAATATATTTTTTTATTAATTGAGTTTGTTATAGCGAAATCTCTAAATGATTTTTTCCATAATCTATATTGTTTTAAATATGAGTAGCTTTGAGGTAAGTCTGAGAAAAATGAATCTGCGTTAATAAAATATTTTATACCTATTGATTCAGACAATTGAAGAAGTGTTTTAGGATAATCATAGTTACATAATTTAACATTTGATTCGTCATTCAAGCCATAGTCGGTGGCTAAATGGATTATAGCTATTATATTTTTATTTGAAATTTTACCTCTTATATCTTTTAGTTCATTTACATAGATATTCTCATGAGTAAGTGTTTTTTTGTTCCTGGGCTTACCATCACGAACAATATGCAATCCAATTAAATTAAAATCTTTTACCAGAAAATTTTTTACTAGAGCTTTACCTAAAAAACCTGTTGAACCTGTGATTAAGATAGAATTTTTCATTTTATAAAATTAATAATATTCATAAATTTTTTTGGAGACAAAATTCCACAAAGGACTCGGCAAAATTCTTTGAAATAGTCTTATCATGTTGCTATTGTATTTATTTACTATTCTTAAATTTCTTGGCATAACATAATTACTTGCAGGAAATTTAAAACACTCATTATTATTTGATGTATCAAGTTTTACATGAAAATTATTTTTAATAAAAGTGTTTGTAGCTTTTTCATTTCCAAAGCCTTTGTTTATAACTCTGCTCTTATAAGGTGCGAGTGCAACCCAATTTGATTTCCAATGATGTAATGCCCACCTTATTGCCCAGGAGTCTATTTTTCTTTTGATGTAACCTTGAAGCATTCTATCCATATCTTTTCCTAGCTCATTGAAACTTTTTTTTGAGTACCCTATTTCATTTAAATAATTTTCATCAACCTCCCAATTAACTGAATTCCATCTGTCTCCCCATGTAGCCCAGCCCCATGAATTCGGCCTCGGATGAAAATATGCATCTTCATTTGAATCTGCCCTAATTGCGAAAGAAAATCCGCTAATGGAACCAATATCTTTTTGATTTTCATATTTTTTAAGCGCTGCAGCCATATAAGGCATAAAACTATTTGTTACCTCCAAATCATCTTCTATAACAATGACTCTTCCATATTTTTTCATAACTTCATCAACTCCTGATATGATAGATGACGCAAGGCCTTTATTTTCTTTATTCTTTTTTATAGATATTTTTTTAAAATTTTTAAAATCAAAACTATTTATTTTCTCTATAGTTTCTTCAATTAAAATGTTGTCCTCTTTATTCCTAGGGCCATCTATAAATATATATAAATTAATATCAAAACTTTCTGAGCTTTTACTAATTGAATCTAAGCATTTATGAACCAGGTTTGGACGATTGAAAAAAAATAAACAAACTGGAAGACTAGTATTCAAATCTTGTTTTGCCATTCGATGAGGCGCTTAATACCTTCTCTAAAATTAATTTTTGGCTCCCAATTAATTTCTTTTTTTGCCTTTTGAATGTCGAGATAAACGACCAATTTATCAGCCTTTCGCATTGGATTTATTACTGATTTTTCTTTATTGCCTGTTAATTCTTCAAGCAAAGTCAACAGCTCTAAAACCGATATACTATTATCACATCCGCCTCCTATGTTAATACATAGACCTTTTTCTAATTCTTCTTTCATTAAATAAATTTTTGACATTGCATCTAATATATCGTCAATAAAAAGGATATCCCTGACTTGTTTTCCATGTCCAAATCTATTAAAAATCTTGTTTCTTCTAACTTGATCAGTGATATATGATATCCATCCGTGATCTTCGTAAGAGTATTGATTGGTACCATATATACCACCAAATCTAGTAACAACAGTATTTAAACCATAAACTCGTCCATAATCTTGAACATACATATCAGCTGCACCTTTTGAGCAACCATATGGGGATAAGAAATCTAAATTATGGTCTTCAGGGACTCCATTTTTTAAATTAATAAAGTCAAATCTAGTATCATATTCTTTTATTGGTATGGTTTTTAATTCACCATAAACTTGATTTGTTGATGCGAATACAAACAAGGATTCTGGGTTCTTTGTTCTCAAGGCCTCTAATAAATTAAATGTTCCTAATGCATTTATCTCAAAATCTAATCTGGGTCTTTCAACTGACACTTTAAATGCAACTTGAGCAGCCATATTGAAAATAGAATCAAAAGGACCATATTTATCAAAAATATTTATTACGTCATCATTATTTCTAATATCACAATAATCAAAAACCACTCCAGCCTCTAATATCAATTTTAGGTTCTCATCTGACCCCAATTTTTTATGATTATTATCAACGCCTATTACTTCTGCATTATGTTCTTTTGCGAAATGACATGCTAGATTGGCTCCAACAAAGCCCAATGCGCCTGTTATAAGTACCTTCATATAAATTATTTCCTTGTAAATAAATTAATTCTTCTAAAAACCTCTGCAATAGCATCATAAATAGCATTAATGAAACCTATCATTATATCAATATATGAGAATCGTTGATTTAGCGTGTATGAATTTATCAAAAAATTTATATTCAAAGCTTTTATTTTTTTATTTTGAAATAGTTCAACAAATAAAGCTTTTCCGAGCGAATTTCCAAACATTTTTTTATCATAGGTTTCACTAAAATAAACTCTAGCCTGCATGTAGCAGGATTTAATTAAGCCGCCCTTGGATTTATTCATCTTAATAGTCTGTGAATTCTTATGAAATCTAAAAAAAGTAAGAGATGACTCAATCTTAAAGATTTTGCTGTATTTTGAAGCAATCTTTAAAAAAATTAATAAATCTGGGCCCGCTCCATGAGATTTAAAGTTATTTAATGTTGGGCTAGGTATTTCAGTCTCAAAAACATCTATAACATCCTTCGTTCTAAATAAGGCTGCTCCAGGAGAAACACAAAATGCAAATTTTCTTATTGCTGATTCAATATAAATATTCGAGTCTATTGCACCATTTATTTTAGGCCAATCGTTCTGGATTACTGTTTTGGTAATTTCTTCACCCATGTCAAAAGAAGACAAAACAAAACCAATATTTGGTTCAAATTTAGAATATGTTTCTTCAATAAAATTGGGGTATAAAATGTCATCTGAAAACAAAATCTTCACAAATTCTCCATTAGCTTTTTTAATAACATCAAGCCAATTTAAGACAGGGCCGATATTTATTTTTTGTCTATACACTAAAATATTTTCATAGATATTTGAGAGCTCAACAGCGCGTTCAAAAGTTGTATCATCTGAACAATTATCAAGGACTATAATTTCAATATTTTCATAAGTTTGATTGATACAAGAATTTATGCATTCCTGTATTAAGTCTGCTCTATTGAAAACAGGTATTACTATACTTATGAGGGGCAAGTTATTTTGCATACTTCATTCATTATAAGATACAAATTATGGAAATGATTGGTAAGTTAGTCTTTAAAATACTTGCAATAAAACCTGTATTAATTTGTCAAATTCTGTATACCAGCTGTAATCCCAATTTGATGCAAAAAGTTTAAGACTCCAGTAAATTGGTCCAATAAAAATAAATAGAATTAAAATAAGTGAACGAGAATTTTTACTAAAAGATTGATATATATAAATGCCCATGAATATCCTAAATATCTCCATAAAAAAATAAAGCCTTAAATATAATATTGGAACATCACGAAATAATATAATAGAGCAAAAAAATATAAAAATAATAGCCTTAAAAAAAATAACTTTTTCATTGTCAACATTCTGAGGCAAAATAAAAAAGACTAATATTAAAAGGAATAAATCAATGAATAAGGTTACTCCTATTTCGATGTCTTGAATCCCTCCATATTCAAATAATAAAGATAATCCTAGGATTTCTATTGAGCTTATTACAATAGTTGAGGAGAAAAAAGAGATTATCAGTAAGATAATTTTAAATAATAATGAAGAGATAATAAATTTCTTAAAGAGATAACTAAAAATAATAATAGGTATGAAAATTGCTACAGAGTTATGAAAAAAAATAGCCACAAGCATAAAAAACGCTGGTAAGAATAAACTGCTTTTTTTAAAAAAAAATTTAAAGGCAAGCGCAAAAAATGCTATTGCTAGATACTGTTTTAGAACTTGGCTAGTAAGTGAGAAAGTAACGCCAACCAAAAAAGCCCACAAGATTGCAAAAGTGCTATTTTGTATATTTATTTTTTGATTTAAATTATTTTTTATATTTATATTTTTAGTAACTTCGGTTGAGAACATAAGCACAAAAGCATAGATTATGGCTATCGACATTAAATGATAAAACATAAAATCTAAACCAAAAGATGTGAATAAGTAATTATAAATTTTAAATAAAAATTCAGTACTCCTAATACTTAAGTCCGGCAATGTGGAAGACAAAATCGTTACTAGGTCAGATTGAGAGACATACTCAAAATATCTCTTAAAATTAATTAAATCCCCTTGCAAAGTTTTTGCAGATGAAACAATTGTTACAAAGATTATTACAACTAGTATGGAAAGTGAATTAGCAAAATTTTTAAGTTTTGAAACTATGATTATAAAAAATATAGGTATAAATATTAAGGTAGAATATGCAAAAACAGCTATATATAATGCACAAAAAATTGAAAAAATTAATAAAGAATAGTTTAAGCTTTTTTTATTCTCAGAGAACATGTGAGATGTAGTTTCTTTTATTTAAAGCGATGTCCTTCTTAATATCTTTTTTCAATTTCAACAATAAATTGATCAACTGTTTGATGAAATCTTTCAAACATGCTCTCAGTTAAGCCATGATGAAGGGGAAGAAGAACCCCCCTTTCCATAACTGCATCTGAGTTTGGATATCCCGTTTCCATTACAACTTTCTTAATATCTGCACACATCGGCTGTCTATTAATATTTCCTGTGAAGACTACTCTAGTTTGAATATTTTTTTCTTCAAGAAATATTTGAAATTCTTTTCTAGAGAATGGCGAATCTTCTTTTATTAAAATTGGAAATGCTAACCAGGCAGTATGACAACCATAAGTCTCTTCAGGGACAGAGAAATATTTTTCATATTTTTTAAAAAATTCGCACTGTCTTTTAAAATTGACTTGTCTAGTGGAAATATTATCTTCAAGTTTTTTTAATTGTGCCAACCCAAATGATGCTCCTAATTCATTTCCTTCTAAATTATATCCAACAGTTTGAAACACAAATTTTGCATCGTAATCTATTCCATCAAGATTTACATTGAATCTATTTTCGATAGATTCACTTTTTTCATCAAATAATGATGAGCTTCTTCCCCATGATCTTAATAGCTTTGCTCTTTCCATGACTTTATCATCATTTATTGCTAATGCGCCTCCATTACCTGCACAATTAATTATATGAGAACCATAAAAACTTGTAATAGACATATCAGAGAATGTTCCTGATGATTTCCCATTGATTGTTGCCCCGAGAGTATCAGCTGAATCTTCAATAACTATTAAATTAAACTTATCTGCTATTCTTCTTATTTCTGGCCAATTACACAAGTTTCCCATTAAATTTGGAGCCAGTATAGCAACAGTATTCTCAGTTATAAGTTGTTCTATTTGAGAGCAATCGATGCAATATGTTAGTGGCTCAACATCAGTGAAAACTGGTACTAAGTTATTTTTAATTAAGCATCCTATTGATGTAGAAAATGTTAGTGCAGGAGTAATAACCTCAGAATTAGCAGGAAAATTAAAGGCTTCAACTCCAATAAATAATGCAGAAGAGCCTGAGTTTACATATAAACAATGTTTTTTATCAAATAGTTTTCCTATCTTAGACTCAAACTCTCTTGAATAATTACCCATCTGTGTTGATTCAGATAAACATTTAATTACAGCATCAACCTCTTCTTGACCATACACAGTTTTTGCATAAGAAATTTGTTCATAATCTTTCATATAAAATTCCTTTTAATTTAAATATTATAATCATATATTTCATCAAGACATGCTTGATGCATGTCATTACCTGATGTCCAAAGCTTGTGCCATAGTAAAATATTTTCTAGTGCTTTTTCAATACTCCATTTTGGTGTCCAGTTTAAATCATTTTTAGCTTTAGAGATATCAAGACTGAGAAGTTGTGCTTCATGTGGCTTACTTCCTTCATTAATTTCCCATCTAAATTCAGGTAATGACTTACTAATATAATTTAGAATCCACTCAACTGATTTGGTATCCTTATCATCTGGACCAAAATTCCAACCTGACGAATATTTTTCAGGCTCATTAAATAACCTCTCCAATAACATAATATATCCGGATAGCGGCTCTAGAACATGTTGCCATGGTCTTATAGCTTTTGGATTGCGAATAATTAAAGTATTTTTATCTTCAAATGATCTTAAGATGTCTGGAATCAATCGGTTATCAGCCCAGTCCCCACCCCCAATAACATTTCCTGCTCTAACTGAAGCCAAACCACAATTAATTTTTTCATAAAAAGATTTTTGATAAGCAGTGGTAACTAATTCCGAACAACCTTTACTGCTGCTATAAGGGTCATGTCCTCCCATTGGATCACCTTCTTTGTATCCTTTTGTTTGTTCAAAATTTTCATAACACTTATCAGTGGTAATATTTAAAACAGCTTTTATGGATGGGCATTCTCTGCATGCTTCTAATATATTTGCAGTTCCTAGAACATTAACCGCATAAGTTTCTATAGGATTCAAATAAGATTCAAGAACTAACGGTTGGGCTGCCATATGAACAACTATTTCAGGTTTAAATGATTGAATACTTTTTTTTAGTTGATTTAAATCTTTTACATTAGAAAAATCTGACTCAGTAAAGTCACAAACTTTTGCTATCGTAAAAATGTTATTAGGCGTTTCGGGCTTTAGTGAATATCCCTTAATATTGGCGCCAAGATGATTTAACCATATGCTTAGCCAGCTTCCTTTAAAACCTGTGTGTCCAGTTATAAAAACTTTTTTTCCTTGCCAAAAGGAGGTATTAATATTATTTATCATTTACCAAGTTTTCCATGGCGCTTTATTAGATTTCCATAAGTTTTCTAAAATTTGTTTATCTCGAACTGTATCCATTGGTTGCCAAAAATCTTTATGTTCAAATGCCATAAGTTGATGTTCTTTTGCTAAGTTCATCAAAGGCTCCTCTTCCCACAGAGTTGAATCACCTTTGATAAAGTCAAATACATTTTGATTCAATATAAAAAATCCTCCATTGATCATTGCGCCATCACCTTTTGGTTTTTCTTGAAAATTCTTAATTACTCCATCCTCTATATCAAGAGCACCAAATCTTCCTGGTGCATGTGTGGCTGTCATAGTTGCATATTTTCCATGCGCTTTATGAAAATTTATAGATTCACTAATATCTATATTGCCAACACCATCTCCATAGGTAAAACAGAAGCTGTCCTCATTTTTTATGTAGCTTTGCACTCTTTTTAACCTTCCGCCAGTCATTGTTTCATTTCCTGTATCAACAAGAGTTACTTTCCATTTCTCAGCTCTTTTATTATGAACTTCCATGCTATTATCTTGCATATTAAAAGTTACGTCTGACATATGTAGAAAGTAATTTGCAAAGTATTCTTTAATTACATAACCTTTATAACCACAGCAAACAATAAAATCATTTATCCCATGAGACGAATATATTTTCATTACATGCCATAGAATTGGCATGCCACCTATTTCTACCATTGGTTTTGGCTTGGAGCCTGTTTCTTCAGATATTCTTGTTCCTAGACCGCCTGCTAAAATTATTGCTTTCATCTAAACTCTTCTTTAAAAATTAACTTACTCATTTGTTATTTGAATATCGAACCCATTGCTTTTAAGTAAAGACTGTTTTTTTGCTTCAACTAAATCAGATTTTACCATTTCAGCACACATTTCCTGAGCTGAAATTTTTGGAATCCATCCAAGTTTAGATTTAGCTTTTGAAGGATCGCCAAGCAATGTTTCTACTTCAGTAGGACGGAAATACTTCCTATCGACTTTGATTATTATGTCACCAATTTTGAGTGCGGGTGCATTATTACCAACTATATGTTTCACTATCCCAACTTCATCAACGCCTTGGCCTTGAAACTTTAGAGTTATTCCAATTTCGTTAGCAGACCATGATATAAAATCTCTTACTGAGTATTGCTTACCAGTGGCTATAACATAATCATCAGGTGAATCTTGTTGCAACATCAACCATTGCATTTTTACGTAATCTTTTGCATGCCCCCAGTCTCTCAATGCATCAAGATTTCCCATATATAAACAACTCTCTAAACCTTGAGATATATTGCTAATACCTCTTGTTATTTTTCTTGTAACAAAAGTCTCTCCTCTTCTAGGACTTTCATGGTTAAAAAGGATCCCATTGCATGCATAAATCCCATACGCCTCTCTGTAATTTATAACAGTCCAGTATGCGTATAGTTTAGCAGCCGCATATGGGCTTCTTGGATAAAATGGTGTCGATTCTTTTTGAGGGCTCTCTTGAACTAACCCATATAATTCAGATGTTGATGCTTGATAAAGTTTTGTATATTTTTCAAGTCCTAATATTCTTATAGCTTCTAGAATCCTTAAAACTCCTATTGCATCAATGTCAGCTGTATATTCTGGACTCTCAAAACTAACTGCTACATGACTTTGAGCAGCTAAGTTATATATCTCATTGGGTTTTGTTTCTTTTATTATTCTTAAAATATTACTAGAATCAGACAAATCGCCGTAATGTAATTTAAAGTTGATGTCTTTTTCGTGTTGATCAATATATAAATGATCAACTCTCTGGGTATTAAATAAACTTGACCTTCTTTTAATACCATGAACCTCATAGCCTTTTTCTAAAAGCAGTTCTGCTAAATAGGACCCATCTTGACCAGTTATGCCAGTGATAAGAGCAACTTTTTTTTCTTTGTCCATCAATATTTTAAGTTCTTAAAGTTTTATTATTAAGGATAAAATCATCGTAAGCAATTTTAATTCCTTCATCTAAGTCTATTTTAGGCGACCAACCCATTGAGAATATTCTTGATGAGTCTAATAATTTTTTAGGTGCTCCTTCATCTTGACTAGTATCAAAAGATAATTCGCCTTTAAAACCAACATGTTTTGAGATTTTATATGCTAATTCACGAATTGTAATATCAGACCCAAATCCTATATTAATATGACTAATCATAGAATTCACTGATGACAAGTATTCTTCTTTTGAGAGATTCATTACAAATATACAAGCACTTGCCATGTCATCAACATATAAAAATTCTCTTCTTGCATTTCCAGTACCCCAGATTTCTATATTTTGACTATTATTAATTTTACATTCATGGAATCTTCTTATTAACCCAGGTATAACATGACTATTATTGGGATGATAATTATCATTCATGCCATATAAATTCGTTGGCATTACAGATCTATAGTCAGTTTTGTGTTGCCTATTGTAGCTCTCACACAACTTAATTCCAGCTATTTTAGAGATTGCATATGGTTCATTTGTAGGCTCAAGAAATCCTGAAAGAAGAGCTTCTTCTTTCATTGGTTGACTTGCATATTTTGGATATATGCAACTAGATCCAAGGAAAAGTAACTTTTTGATTTTAGCTTTATATGCCTGATGAATAATATTTGACTCAATCATAAGATTTTCATAAATGAAATCAGCTGGATACTTATTATTAGCATAAATTCCTCCGACCTTAGCTGCAGCGAGATAGACTTGATCTATATTATTACTTTTGAAAAATTCTTTAACCTCACTTTGGTTAGTTAAGTCAAGTTCAGAACTATCTTTCGTTATGACATTATTTTTTGTATCTGAAATTAATGCTCTCACTAAAGAAGAGCCGACCATACCAGAACTTCCAGCAACAAATATATTAATCTTTTTAGTCATAATTTTATTTATTGATTGATGTTATCTTTACAAGCATTAAGATTGTTGAATTTCGATATGCTGAGGGCTTAAAAGGTCATCTTCTCTGACATTAGTATTTAATTTTTTTCCTAAATAATCTCTGTACTCTTTTGGTGAAACTCCTTTACCAGGTCTCTTTGGAACAATATCTGATAATGTTAGCATATGACCTTTTTTTAAATCAGAAGCAAAATAAAGACTTCTTCTAGCATTAACGATTGCAGAATTTTGAATTTTAAGACCATTCTTTTGAAACTCTTTATGATTTGAAGTCATTAAATCACATTTTTTTAAACGAGATATGATGTCTTTAAGATCATCCTTATCAACTGCATGATAATGATCATTGCCTGGTAAAGATTTGTTATAAGTAAAATGCTTCTCAATTACACTGCAACCCATTGCTCTTGCAATTACTATTTGATCATTATTTGCATCAGATGGTGGTATGTGGTCTGAATATCCAAAATTTATATCAAATTCACAAAATTTTGCTTTTAAAGAATTAATTCTTGATAAGAAACCTTTTTCAAGAGGTGTTGGATATAAAAGCATGCAATGCAAAATTGTAATATCATGAACTTCATTTCTTTTGAGCAAATTGATTGCATACAATATTTCGTCATCACTTGATGCGCCAACAGACAATATCATTGGCTTTTTGTATTGAGCAACTTTTTCAAGCAAAATATCATTTGTCAAATCTGCTGATGCTATCTTAACTACATTCATCAATGGCATTAACCACTCCAGACAGTCGCTGTCAAAAGGAGTTGATAAAAAATCAATGTTAAATTTTTCACATTCTTTGCTGAGAATTTCGTAATCCTCTCTATCAAAGTTGTCATATTTTTGGAAAAGTTTATGTTGAGAGTTTGTTTTTTCCATTGTTTGGTCCCAATATGCAGGACTATCTTTGGCAGCTATCAAGTCTGCTTTATAAGTTTGAAATTTTGCAGCATGACCTCCAGCTTCTGCGATCTGAGCAATCATATCTTTTGCTAAATTTATGTCGCCTTCATGGTTTACACCTATTTCGGCAATAATATATGGATCAGGTAATTTCATTTTGGTAATATCCTTTAATTCTTTTTAATAATTACTACTAAAGTTTCTCCAAGGCCTAATAAACCCTGAAGATGCCACATAAAGTTATAAATCAACCTCAAGAAACTGCTTTTGCTTACTGCTTTTTGTACAAATTTTTCTAATTTATCTATTCTTGATGCTAAAAAAGGAACTCTTCCTCTTGATAATATCGAGGAAGAATAATGCTGTTCTATTTCAAGGTTATGACGTTTCAACATTGTGTTTAGACCTTTAACAGAAGGTATATAGTTGTGGCCATTTTCAAAAAGCATATCCCATTTTGTAAGATTGAATCTTGCAGAAAAGCCTGAAGGGTTTGGATATTGAAACACTAAAATTCCATCTTTTTGAAGTTTTTCGTAAAGGGATGAAACTATAGAAGGAATATCTGATAAATGCTCCAAAACACCAATGGCATATATGCAATTATAATTTTCTTTTATCTCATTTATGTCAGAAAGAACTGTATCAAAAGAGTTCTTTAAGTGCTCTTGATACCCCTCATCTGGATCTAAGACATCTATATTAATACCTAAGTTTTTAATGTGTGCTGCAGCAGCGCCCTGGCCAGCACCAAAGTCTAGCGCTTTTCCATTCTTACATTTTTCTGTAATTTCTTTTACCAATGGTCCAGTATAATCATATCCCGGAATGATACGGTCATAGTTCTTGCTTTTTGAATAAAACCCTTCCACATATAATTCCTCATCAAAAAAATTTGAAGAAGTAACGCTTTTGCAATCTTTGCATAGAATTCCATTAAAAGATGCTTGATTTGAACGAGATAATCCAGCTGGTATTTTTTCTATATTGCTTACTAAGTTAAGTTCCTGAATATTAATGCTTAAACAAAATGGACATTTTTCTAGAGAGTTATCAGTATAAGATGACATTTTCTCTCCTAGATAATTTTGATTTCATTTCTTTAACTTCTAAATATTCTGAAATTTTAAAATTCTTAAAAAAGTATAAATAATCTTCTTTATCATCCAAACAAAATCTTCCGTTTGGCCAGGATAAATAGTCAGGAATATTAGGTTTTTTAATAAGTTTATTTATTTCTTCATCATCTGAGATGATTAAATGCTCATGCGACTTTTTACATCTTGAATTACATAAAGCATTTAAATAAGGCCTGGATAATAATGATATAACAGTTCCATTTGGTAATTTTCTTTGATGAAATAATGATATACATTCAGATTCAGTGGTTGATTGTTCAGACAGGAACTTAACTACATCAAGACAAATATACGGATTATCTGCGGTAACCCTTATTAAAGAACTGATATTAAATTCTGTGGTAAGGTCTAAAAAACGTTTGGCGACATTATCGCCATCTCCGCCAAAAATGATTGCATTGGTTCCTCGACACAGACTTTTATATATTTCAATTTCATCTTTTGGACAGGCTATATAAACTCTTTTGTTCCATCCTAGTTTTCTGATTATTTTTTCACACCTAACAACAGTGCCTTTGACACATGAATCTCCAGAGGGTAATTCTAAAGAAGCTTTGAAAGGAAGCCTAGAGCTCCCTAAACGAGATTGAATTACAAAATCTGCTTCTAACAAGCTGTCCACCCTCCATCAACTGGAATATTTGATCCATTTACATACGTATTTTTCTCATCTAATAAAAATTCAATTGCTGGAATGACCTCAGACGGATTAGATAAACGGCCCATAGGATTTCTTTTAGAAAAATTAACCTTGAACTCTTTTCCTTGATTATTTTCAATACCATGTGGTGCAATTGAATTACATAATACTCCATATTCTCTAATATTTGCGGCAATGTATTTAGTGAGGCCCCACAAGCCTGCTTTAGAAATTGTATAGTGAACTGGATTACCCATTTCGGTTCCATCATATAAAGTTGGATTGCTAGAGATTATAGAATAGGTAGAAACAAAATTTATTATTCTGCCTTTAATCTCACCTTTATTTGATAGACATGCCTTCAAATAACACTGAGAAGAAAGAAAGGATAATTTAAGGTTTGTATCCATAATCTTGTCATATTCATCTATTTCAAGATCTAAAAAGTTTGTCTGAGTGAATCCTGCTGGTTTAATTTGTTGGCAATGAATCACAGAATAAAAATTTTTTTTATCATAGATAGAATGCAAATCTTGAAGACTTGATATTTTGTGATAATTCTTGCAAATACTTAAAGATTTATCTTGAATATCCACACCCGTTATTTGATATTTTGTATTCAAATTTTTAACTATAACTTGCCCTAGGCGGCCATTAACGCCAAATACTAAAATATCCTTATTCATTTACCTTTCCTTTATAAAATTCATACAACTCTTTATTATTTGTAATGTTACTGTCATGTTTCACATATCTATATAATGGAAGTGCAATTCTATGAATTTTGAATTTTTTGTCGACTCTTTTTCTGAATTCAACTTCTTCGCCTAGAAGCATCTCTTCATTATAGTTTCCAATCATCTTTATAATTTCTGTTCTAAACATAATTCCACAGCCTATAGGATTCTCATCACATGAAAAAATTCCTAATATTCTTTCTGTTAAGTCAACCTTTTGGTAATCAACTGCAGAGGCAATAATATCTGGCTCTAATTCAAATTTTAATTTTAAGATTTTTAAAAAGCTTTTATGCACATAATCATCAGAATCAATTCTTACAAAATATCTTGTATTTACATTCTTTATTGCTGTATTAAGAGAAGCTGGCAAACCCTTATTATTATCATGTCTTATTAAATTAATCTTAAAATTGTAGTCTTCAAAATTTAAATTAATGGGAGCATCTGAGCCATCATCGACAATAATAACTTTGAACTGAGACTTGTCGATATCTTGATCATTTAATGATCTCAGGAGCCTAGGAAGAAAGTCTTGTCTATTGAAACAAGGTACGATAACTGTTATTTCAGAAAACATTTTTTAAAACCCATGTAAAATTCTTTTGAGTAATTATACTAGAGTCGGAAAGAATTTGTTTCCACATATTGATGTAAGAGTTTTCTATCATTTCCTTGGTAATATGAATAATTCTTTTATTTTTTATAAGCTTTGGAGTTTCGCCATAGAAATGAATAAGCGCTTCTTTGTGGTTCCAATACCTTGATGGATTATCAGATTTCAAATCTAATTCAAAAGATATATTATTAAACGACCCTTTAAAGTATATGCACACATTTTTGCCATCTTGATCTTTGAGATAAAGAGTTTTTTCGTTAAAAAAAGATTTTGGGAGAGCATCTTTAAAGCAATGTATGAGTTCATGACTATGGGTTAGAAAGACCCCCCCTCCTTGACTATATCTAAAAACATATCTTTTTTTCCAAGGAATGTCTGATGGCCAAACTCTAGCATCAGCACAATGCTTTATCTCTTCAGGAGGTCCAATATTATCCAATACCTCTAAGAATTCTAAGTTATATAAGATATTAATCCCAAAAAATTCTGATGGCCCTGGCTTCTCGCAAAAAATTTTATTTGGCGGTATGCCCATATTTATAAGTTTTTGAACGTTGCTTGAATGTTGGCTAGTGATATTTGCAATGACGAATATATCTGCACTTTCAAGGATAGATTTTTCGTAAGTAATTATTTTTAAGAAATTATTTTTATGGTACAAATCTCTAGGTTTGATTTCTCGTGAAGATACGCAAATACTTTGATATCCAAGTTTGGCTAGAATTCTGGAGTGTCTGCAGGCTATTGAGCCACTGCCAAATATCAAAGCTTTCATCTTTATTTCATAAAAAATGGTCAGTTACTGTAACCATTTGGATTTTTTGTCTTCCAGTTTCTAGAAGACTTAATAGCATCAGAATAAGTAAATGCAGCCTTCCAGCCTATCTTATTTTCAGCCTTAGATGGATTGGCTATGGATACTGAGACATCTCCTTGCCTGCGACTCTCAATACTAAAGGGTAACTTATACCCTATTTCATTATTATAACAATCAAGTATCTCAAGAACTGAGGCTCCAATCCCAGTTCCAATATTAAGGACCTCGTAGTCAGTTATTTTCATAAATGACTCTAAGGCTTGTACATGAGAATTAGCTAAATCTTCAACATGAATGAAGTCCCTTACTCCAGTTCCGTCTTTAGTATCATAGTCATTACCAAATATTCTTAGGGCAGCTTGTTTGCCTAGGATAACTTCCTCAATATATGGTATTAGATTATTAGGAACACTATTGGAACATTCTCCTATCAGCCCTGATTCATGGGCTCCAATAGGGTTAAAATATCTAAGAATAAAAGATTTTTTATTCTTTCCTGACCAATCACGTAAAATATTCTCGACTGCAAGCTTCGACTGTCCATAAGGATTTTCAGGTTGAACTCTATGCAATTCATCAATAGGAACATATTCGGGTTTTCCATATACTGTAGCTGAAGATGAAAATACGATATTAAAACAATCATTACTATCCATGACTTTAAGCAAGTTAATACTTCCAAAGACATTGTTATAATAATATTTTAGAGGCTCATTTATACTTTCATTTATAGACTTATGTCCCGCAAAATGAATTACAGCCTCAGGCTTAAAAGTTTTAAAAACATTCATAAGTGAGCTGTAATCACAAATATCAACATTATGAAAGCTGAATTCTTTATTTGTTATTTGCTTTACTCTTTCTAATGAATCTTTTTTACTATTTGATAAATTATCAACTATACACAAATCATGACAATTTTTAAGAACTTCAATACAAGTATGGCTTCCAATGTATCCAGCTCCACCAGTTACAAGAACTTTCATAATATTTGGATGCAATTTGTCATTACTTTATACTAAATTAATCTTTTAACCTATTTTGCTCATGGTACCCGAGGCCGGACTTGAACCGGCACGATATTGCTATCGAGGGATTTTAAGTCCCTTGTGTCTACCAATTCCACCACTCGGGCAAGTTAATAGATTTCTTATTTCATCATTATACTTTTAAATTAATAAATTTGTTTAAAATTATTGGAGGCTGAAGCCGGAATCGAACCGGCGTAAACGGCTTTGCAGGCCGCTGCATAACCACTCTGCCATCCAGCCAACTGAGTACATTGTATACGTGATTTTAATAGAAAAATATTTATATTAACAATTGATGTTTTTTAATTTTTACTTTACCTCACATATCTTTAAATAGAGCCGTATTATCTATATTCTTTATTAAAAAGCTAGCCTTATTATTAACTTAAATTATATTTGTGGTTACGATCATTAAGCGGTATATTTAACTTTAAATATGTTCCCGGAATTAGCGAGACTATTTTCTTAAATTTCTTAAAAAACTGCATGATGATTTTATATCGTTAGCTGTATGAATTAAAAATTATGCTTCTTCTAAATTAATATTTTCAACTACATACTTAATATCATTCATTGTTCTTATGTATTCATCAGCTTTAAACTGATACGGGTCAATAATATTTATGTCATTGAATTGCATAGTTAGGGATGTAAATTTATGCTGATATTTTGGAAAAGTAATATTCAGTTGGTTTAAGACATAAAAGTCTACTGCTAAGAATTTATCAAAATAATTCAACATTTTTTTGTTAATTTTTTTTGGCGTGTGAAAATTATGATTTACATTATTTTCTTTTAAAAATTTTAATGACCTTGGGTCCATGCTTGGCATTGACATTGGTGAAATGCCTGCAGAAAAAAATTCATAATTTTTTTCAAATCTTTTCTTAAGTAAGTTTTCTGCAACTGGGCTTCTACAATAATTAGCTATACATACTATACAAAACGAAACATTTTCTTTTCTCACAGTTTTTTTAATCAGATGTGAGATTATCTATGCTATTAAGAAATGTAGAGAAAGGAAAAAACTGTGAAATTACTTTATTCCATCTAGTTGTTCCACTAGAGTTTACATAAACGATATCATTATTTATGAGGTAGAAACTTCCTGCTTCAATAAAACTTGAAGGATTTTTTAAGTCAGCATGAAAGATTAATGGATCTTCACCAGTACTGTTTTGTCTTATTATATATACTTCTGAGGCTGCGGCTGTATTGGTATTTAAACCAAATGATTCACCTATGGCATTAGATAAACTGATTGGAATATCCGTAATATTTTTTTTGATAGGCTTTGTAACTTCACCTAATACAAAAACTTGTTGTGAATTAAATCTTGCAATTGTTACATCTACCTGAGGATCAGTAAAATTTTCTGACAATCGATTAGTAAGGATGTTTCTTAACTCATCTTGGGTCTTGCCTTTAGCTTTTATTAACCCAGCATATGGAAAAAATATATTACCATTTGCATCAACCCGTCTAAGGTTTTGATCAGCGCTAATATTATTGACGGGAAATATATCTGGAAGACCCCATATTGTTACAGCAATCTGATCACCAATGCCTATCTTATATATGTAGTTATTTTTATAGGACACGTCCAAGGTTTCAGATACATTGATCAGCCTTACATCTTTATCAATTGACTCTATATAAACATACTTAGATTCATCAAGCCAGGAAGATTTTGTTTCCATATGCATTCCTGGTGATAAATTGCATCCATTTATAAATATAAGAACTATTATAAAACTAATCTTTTTTTTCATATTCATAAGTATCGTCTAGGTATTTCTCTGCATAATATTGATAAGAGTAGTTACCATATAATCCATAATAACCGTAGTAACTTTTAGGTTTTGCATAAGCATTGTATACAATGCCATCAACATTTTTATTAATTTGTTTGAAATTATCAATAGCCTGTTTTAGCTCATTCATTCTGCTAATTCCATGTCTTGCAATAATAATATTGAAGTGACTTTGTTCAACTAATACTGAGGAATCTGCTACAGATAGAATTGGACCGGTATCCATAATGACATAATCAAAATTATCTTTAAAAAACTTAATTTTGTCCTTATATTGGTAGCTATATATGAATTGGAAAGTATTACTTAAGCCTTTTACTTTAGGTATTAAATAAAAATTTTTGTTAATCTTAAAATTATCTATTGATGATTCGTCAATTGAATTGAATGTTTTTTCACTAATACTTTTCATATTGTAGTTTTTAGCAATTTTTCCTCTTTTGAGATCATTATCAACAAGTAGAACTTTTTTACCTATTTTTGAAAAGCCCTCAGAAAGTTTCATTGATATTGTTGATTTTCCATTGAAAGGCGTCGCACTGGTTATTGTGATGATATTCTTATCAAGCTCATTATTTTGTATTGAATTTATGTTTACTATCAGAGACTCGATTGATGTACTTAACTTT
>Ga0213866_10000772_pt1 | contig 24910 bp, 22 predicted proteins | sample PICome_11_FD_160079 | JGI IMG/M metagenome (GOLD analysis project Ga0213866, IMG submission 160079) | Coastal seawater microbial communities near Pivers Island, North Carolina, United States - PICO284 | ecosystem: Environmental > Aquatic > Marine > Coastal | place: USA: North Carolina...
TGAAGATTGGTTTGAACTCTTCAATACATCTGGAACAGCAATAAATCTTAACGGCTACTATGTCAGCGACAAAAATAACAATCTCACTAAATGGCAATTCACTTCAGATGTCAATATCAATCCCAATGAACACTTAGTTGTTTTTTGTTCAGGTAGAGATGAGATAAATGGAGGTAATATTCACACTAGCTTCAAACTTCATCAAACAAAAGGAAATGAATGGATTATTTTAACCGACCCTGATGGAATAACTATTATTGATTCTGTATTTGTCAAACCTTGCCTAACCAATTCATCTAGAGGAAAATTGAATTATACAGACGATGCAAAAGGAGTTTTTACTACACCATCTCCTGGAGCTATCAATACTGGAGGATATATTGATTACTCATCAACACCATCATTTACTCCTATCGCAGGTATTCATGCTGGACCTATAAATGTATCTATCACAGCACAAGCTGATGAGACTATTTTTTATACGATTGACGGTAGTGTGCCAGACAATACAGACATTCAATACACAGGACCGATAGCCTTGAATAATACAACGGTTTTAAAAGCTGTTGCTTATAGTGATAATCCTGACATTTTACCTAGTTTTATGGAATATGGAACCTATTTTATAGATGTTTCACACACTATTAAAATTCTTTCTGTTTCAGGTAGAGAGTCAGATAATCCAAACAATCCTGAACTATATGAGCTAATAGCTGGTGGGAATCAAGTTGAACCTTTTGGAACCTTTGAAATATATAATCCTGACGGAAGTTTATTTGATAAAGCTAGAGGAGAATTCAACGAGCACGGTAATGATTCTTGGGCCTATCAACAACGGGGATTTGACTACATAACAAGAGATCAATTTGGCTATAACTATGCAATTAAAGGCGAAGTTTTTAATGATAATGATAGAGATAGATTCCAAAGATTTATCGTAAAATGTGCTGCTAACGACAACTACCCATTTTCTTATGGAAGCTCAGGGGCACATATTAGAGATGCTTATGTTCAGTCTCTATCACAAGTTGCTAAGTTGAGACTTGATGAACGTTCACACGAATCGTGCGTCATGTATCTAAATGGCGAATATTGGGGCGTTTACGAACTTCGAGAAAAAGTGGATGATTTAGACTATACCGATATACATTATGATCAAGATTCTGTGGCGTATCTAAAAACTTGGGGTGGAACATGGGTAGATGTATTAACTGACGGGCAAAACCCCAACGATGTTGAGAATAGCTGGGATGATATAAGAAACTACATAACCGGCAACGACATGAGTATTCAAGCCAATTACGAATACGCTAAAGATCGTTACAATGTTGGAAGTTTAATTGATTACTTTATTCTTAATTCTTACACCGTAAATGCAGATTGGCTAAATTGGAACACTTCTTGGTGGAAAGGACTTAATGAAGATGGTGACAAAAAGAAATGGCGCTACTCTCTATGGGATATGGACAATACCTTTGACCATGGCGCAAATTATACGGGTATACCTAATGATGGTCCCGATGCAGACCCTTGCGACCCGGAATCATTAGGAAATATTGGTGGTCAAGGTCACATCCCTATATGGAATGCTCTGATTGAAAACGAAGAATTTTTTGACGACTATATAAACAGATGGTCAAACTTATCAAATTCTTATTTGTCATGTGAATTTATGATTGCTCACCTTGATAGTCTGATAGGAATTATAGAGCCTGAAATGCAAGACCAAATTGACACTTGGGGAGGCACCTATAACGAATGGATGGACAATGTCAATGATATGAAAGAATTCATGAATGATCGCTGTAGCTTTTTAAACTCAGCAATTGTTGATTGTTATGATGTTGAGGGACCATTTAATGTAAATGTGGTAATTAATGGTGTTGGCGAAGTTGATTTTAACAATTTTTTCGATGTAAATGAATCAAATACACCATTCAACGGAGAATTTTTTGGTGGAATTGATATTGATTTTAGTGTTACTAGTGGTAATTTCTCTTATTTTGAGATTATTAGTAATGATAATTACAACTATAATGAAACCGATACGGATTTCTCATTGGAACTATTGGGTGACGTAACTATCGTATTTTATTTTGATGCTAACGATATAACATTTTTAGTTGAACCTATTGGTTCAGGCAGCATGTCTATAGATGGAAATTCTATTACTGCATTTCCACATACGCAAGCATATATTGACAATAGCAATATTGTGTTAAATGCACAGCCAAACTTAGGATGGGAAATGGCATATTGGAGTAGTACAAACCATTCGTTTTCGCCAACAACTTCAGATGAAAATGTAAGTATAGTTGCTAACAGCTCTGATACTATAGTCTTACATTTAAACCAACAACGTTTTGATTTAACTTACATATTAGAACCATCAAATGCCGAAGTAGATGTCGAAATTAACGGTAATGTAATATCATCATTCCCCTATACTACTTCAGAATTTTATGGCACCAACATTAGCCTGGATGCCAAGTCCAATATTGCTTGGGACTTTTCTTACATGACCTCTAGCAATGGTTATTTTGCTGGACAATCTATTTCACCTTACTTCTCATTCAATGTAGATAAATCTGACACCATTACGATTTATTACGATGCGAACATCTTTTATGACGTGTCATATGAAGTCACTCCTAAAGGAAGTGGACAAATAAGAGCTAATAATATTTTAATTGGAGATACCATTGTGACAGTAACATATCCCTTTAATGAATCAGTAAGCCTAGAAGCAATTGCAACTAACGGCTGGAGGTTTTCTCACTGGGATAAGCAAACTAACATACTTAATCCTAGCGAAGATAATAGTAATGTGAACTTCACTGTCGAATCTTCTGATAATATTCGAGCGAATTTTAAAGAAATGTTTGAGGTATACGTACCTAATTCATTTACCCCTGCCAATGACGATAACTTACACAACACCTTCGATGTATCAATCTTCTCTATAGAGGGCGTGAAATATGAATTTGAAGTATTCAGTCGTTTTGGCGAATCTTTATTCTTCAGCAATGATGAAAGCATCTCTTGGGATGGTTCCTATAAAAATGGCACTCAAGTTCCATCAGGAGTTTACATCTACATGCTAACTGTAGAATCAAACATGACAGGTAAAAAAATTCATAAAAAAGGTTCAATTACTCTGTTAAGATAGATTGCTAAATTTGCTAAATGAGCAAATTACTATTCCTCATAAAATACCTAAAGTATCTTTTTGTTAGCAAAACAAAGTATAGCGTTCATTCTCCTTTTGTTTACGACTTAGTCATCAATGTTTTAAATGATAAAAGTCATAGGCAAGAATATGCAAAAATTCGAAATTTAAACGCTTCCAAAATTAATTCGAAGCACCTCAAATTAATCTACAGATTAATAACTCATTATAATTCAGAAAATATTTTAGAAATAGGAGATTTTGAAACTTTAAATGGAATATTTCTAAGTAATATTCAGTCGAAAGCGAATGTGTTCTTTTGCAATTTAAAGACAAATGAAATTTCTGAAATTAAAACTCAAAACAATATACAGTCGGAAAGTTTTGACTTTGCATTTTACAATTTAAAAAATAACGATAGCTTGACACTAAGTGAATTTATGAATCATCTTAAATATTTTCACAACAATAGCATTGTAGCCATTAATAACATCCATCAATCCAATGAGATGAAGGAAGTTTGGAGAAAGATAATATTTCAAAAAGAAGTCACTATAAGTATTGACCTATTTTTCATTGGACTTGTGTTTTTTAGAAAAGAGCAAGTGAAAGAAAATTTTATCATTCGTTTTTAATTAACTTTACACCAACTATGGCAGTTATTGAAATTGAAAATATTGCAAGGCATTTTTATGTAGGAAATGAAACCATCAAAGCTTTAAAAAAGATTGATATTTCTATTGAAAAAAATGAATTTGTAGCTCTGATGGGACAGTCTGGTTCTGGTAAATCTACGTTAATGAATATACTTGGGTGTTTAGATACACCAACTAATGGAAAATATCATTTGTCAGACAAAAATGTCAGCTTATTAAATGACAACAGTTTAGCTGAAATTAGAAATAAAGAAATAGGATTTGTATTTCAAAGTTTCAATTTACTACCTAAATCTACGGCTTTAGAAAATGTAATGCTTCCACTAATATATTCTGGTTTTGACAAAAAAGAAAGACGGCAAAAAGCGTTAGTGGCATTAGAAAAAGTTAATCTATCGGACAGAGTTAATCACAGACCAAATGAACTTTCTGGAGGACAAAGACAACGCGTAGCAGTTGCAAGAGCCTTAGTCAATAACCCTTCTATTATTTTAGCTGATGAACCTACTGGAAATTTAGATAGCGCTACTTCTGAAGAAATAATGGCTCTTTTTCAAAATATTCATAAAAATGGAAACACCATTATTATTGTAACACATGAGGAAGATATTGCACAATATGCCCATCGAATAATAAGGCTTAAAGACGGTGAAATAGAAAGCGATAAGGTAAATAAATCCCCCAAGCAATAAATTTAAGATATGAAGATTTATACTAAAAAAGGAGATAAAGGAACTACCCAACTTATTGGCGGAAAACGAGTACCAAAAAACAACTCTAGAATTGAAGCATATGGTACTATTGACGAACTCAATTCATACATTGGTTTAGTTAGAGATCAAGACATAGACCAACAATCCTTTGATATGCTAGTCGAAACACAAGACCGATTATTTACTATAGGTGCATTACTAGCAAATGATGGCGCATCTAATAAAATGAAACTACCATTAATTGACGAAAAGGATATTCAATTACTAGAAAAAGAAATCGATAAAATGAATGAAGAATTAACTGAAATGAAATCTTTTATTCTACCAGGTGGGCATACCACTGTATCATATTGTCATATAGCAAGATGTATTTGTCGAAGAGCAGAACGCTTAGTTATTGACTTGCCAGAAACTACATTACAATTTGATTTAATCCTTAAATATTTAAACCGACTTTCTGACTATTTATTCGTTTTAAGCCGTTTTTTAACCAAAAAGTTAAACGCTAAAGAAATACCTTGGACACCTAGAATGTAAAAAAAGTGTTGTCTATTTGACTAAAAAAATTACATTTGCAAAAAATATTTAAGGTTATGTATTGGACATTAGAATTAGCATCAAAACTAGAAGACGCACCTTGGCCAGCAAACAAAGATGAACTTATCGATTTTGCCATTCGCTCTGGAGCGCCTATGGAAGTAGTAGAAAATCTTCAAGAATTAGAAGATGATGGCGAAATGTTTGATTCTATTGAAGATATTTGGCCTGATTATCCAGATAAAGACGACTTCTTCTTCAATGAAGATGAATATTAAAACATTAAGCTGCAGTTTCGCAGCTTTTTTTTATACAAAAAGCCATGTATATCTCTTAAAAAAGTAAATTTGCTAATCCATAATTTAACAGCATAATTTTAGGCGATGGGACTATTCGATTTTACAACTAAGCTTTTTGGCAACAAATATGATAAGGATTTAAAAGAAATTAATCCTATCATTGATAAAATTAAAGCTGTTTATCCATCTATTCAAGCACTTTCTAACGACGAACTAAGGCAAAAAACGGAGTCGTTCAAAAAACAAATAAAAGAAGCTACCCAAGAGCTAGAAGATGATATAAAATCACTTACAGAAAAAGCTGAAAATTCTGATATAGAACTTCAAGAAAAAGAAGATATATATAGCCAAATAGACAAGCTACAAAAAGAAATAGTTAGTACAACAGAAGAAAAACTTGAAGATATTTTGCCAGAAGCCTTTGCAGTAGTCAAAGAAACAGCTGCACGCTTTTCAAAAGGAAACATTACAGTTACTGCCAATGATTTTGATAAAGACTTGTCGGTAGAATATAGCAATGTAGAAATTAATGGTGAACAAGCCACTTTTCAAAACAAATGGATAGCTGCAGGAAATGAAATTGAATGGAATATGGTTCATTATGACGTTCAATTAATTGGTGGATATGTTTTACACTCTGGTAGAATTGCAGAAATGCAAACAGGTGAAGGTAAAACACTTTCTGCTACCCTACCCGTTTATTTAAATGCCCTAGCAGGAAAAGGTGTACACCTAGTAACAGTAAACGATTACTTGGCTAAAAGAGACTGCGAATGGATGGGTCCTATTTATCAATTTCACGGTTTAACAATAGACTGTATTGATAGACATCAACCTAACTCTGAAGAAAGAAGAAAAGCATATCTCGCTGACATCACTTATGGAACAAACAATGAGTTTGGCTTTGATTACTTAAGAGATAATATGGCAAGAAGGCCTCAAGATTTAGTTCAAAGACCTCATAATTATGCTATTGTTGATGAGGTGGATTCAGTACTAATTGATGACGCACGTACACCATTAATCATTTCTGGCCCTACACCCACAGGTGATAAACACGAATTTGGTGAATTGAAACATAAAATTAGCTCACTAGTAGATGCCCAAAAGAAATTCGTTAATACCGTTTTAGCTGATGCTAAAAAACTCATCAATGAAGGAGATGATAAGGAAGGTGGTTTCAAATTACTTAGAGCTTTTCGAGGACTTCCTAAGAATAAAGCGCTTATAAAATACTTAAGTGAAGATGGTGTAAGAACTTTATTGCAAAAAACAGAAAACTTCTACATGCAAGACCAAGGTAAAGACATGCCAAAAGTCGATGAAGACCTCTTTTTTGTAATTGATGAACAGCACAATGCTATTGAACTGACAGATAAAGGGATTGACCTTATTACTAGCAATTCAGATGATAACAACTTTTTCATTATGCCAGATGTTGGTGCAGAAATAGCTGTACTAGAGAAATCCGATTTATCAGAAAAAGAAAAGCTTGTCAAAAAAGACGAGCTAATGAGAGATTATTCCATCAAAAGTGAACGTATTCACTCGGTAAATCAATTACTAAAAGCTTACACACTCTTTGAAAAAGATGTAGAATACGTTTTAATGGACAACAAAGTAAAGATTGTTGATGAACAAACTGGTCGTATTATGGATGGAAGACGTTATTCTGACGGACTCCACCAAGCTATAGAGGCTAAAGAAAACGTAAAAATAGAAGCCGCCACCCAAACCTTTGCTACCATTACTCTACAAAACTATTTCAGAATGTACAACAAACTGTCAGGTATGACAGGTACAGCTGAAACCGAAGCAGGAGAATTTTGGGATATCTATGAATTAGATGTAGTTGTAATTCCTACAAATCGCCCTATACAAAGAGACGATAAAGAAGATAAAGTATATAAAACTGCAAGAGAAAAATACAATGCAGTCATAGATGAGATTGTTGAATTGAGTAAGCAAGGAAGACCTATATTGGTAGGTACAACCTCTGTTGAAATTTCAGAGCTACTTAGCAGACTACTTAAAATGAAAAACATTAAGCACAATGTACTTAATGCAAAACTTCATCAAAAAGAAGCTGACATTGTAGCCGAAGCTGGAAAAGGTGGTAATGTGACCATAGCAACGAATATGGCAGGTCGTGGTACAGATATCAAACTTTCTGATGAAGTCAAAGCAAATGGCGGATTGGCTATCATTGGTACCGAACGCCACGACTCTCGAAGAGTTGATAGGCAGTTGAGAGGTCGTGCAGGTCGTCAAGGAGATCCAGGCTCATCACAATTCTTTGTATCTCTAGAAGATAACTTAATGCGATTATTTGGCTCAGATAGAATTGCCAAAATGATGGATAGAATGGGGCTTGAAGAAGGTGAGGTCATTCAACACTCTATGATAACTAAATCTATTGAACGTGCTCAAAAGAAAGTAGAAGAAAACAACTTTGGTATAAGAAAACGACTACTTGAGTATGATGATGTCATGAATGCTCAAAGAACCGTCATCTATAAGAAAAGAAAACACGCATTATTTGGTGAAAGACTAGCCGTAGATATTGACAATATGATTTACGATACCTCAGAGGCTATTGTCAATGAGTATCAAACATTGCAGGATTTTGAAGGGTTCAAACTTGAACTTATTCGTTTCTTAAGTATAGATTGCCCGGTAGATGAAGCCGAATTCAAATCACTAAAATCTGAGGACTTAACCAATAAGGTTTATCAAAATGCAATAACAAATTATAAAACAAAGTCGGAAGTCATTTCGCAAAAGACATACCCTGTCATTAAGGATGTATATGAAAACCAATCGGCAACCTATCAAAATATTGTAATACCATTTACTGATGGTTTAAAAACCTTACAAGTGGTTACCAATTTGAAAGAAGCCTTTGAATCTGAAGGAGGAAACATACCTTTATCTATAGAAAAAGGTGTCAGTTTAGCTATAATTGATGACTCTTGGAAAGAGAACCTTAGAGAGCTTGACGACTTAAAACAATCCGTTCAAAATGCTACTTATGAGCAAAAAGACCCTCTTTTAATCTATAAGTTTGAGTCGTTCAACTTGTTTAAACAGATGATAGAAAAGGTGAATAAAGATATCGTCTCCTTTTTAATGAAAGCGAATCTTCCAGAACAAACTTCTGTCCAACAAGAGCAAAAAATTGCTAGAGAAAAACTACAAGCCGGCCGTCAAGACATTGGCGGCAATGCTAATACTGAACCAAAGAAACAAGCCCGTGTACAACCAGTAAGAGTAGAACAAAAAGTGGGTAGAAATGAACCATGCCCATGTGGAAGCGGAAAGAAATTCAAACAATGTCACGGAAAATAAATTAGACAAGCTCTTTTTTCCACTTGACATATCCAACAAACGACATCACGAAATATATAACAAATAGAGTAGAATAAATGTCTAATCCTTTTGTTAAGTACAAACCAATAGTAAATCCATTAATTATTATCCAATAAATCCAAGCTGAAAGAATTTTTTTAGCCTCAAGGTAAGTAGCAAAGAAACTGAATATAGTAGTTAGTGCATCCAAGTATGGAGAGGTGGCGTCTGAATAATTTTCAAAATACCAACCTAAACAAATAGCAGCTAAAGCAGAACTCACTATTGCCATTAAATGAAAACCTAATCCCTTTTCACTAACTGCCAAAGTTAAATTGTTATTAGATTTATTATTACTCCAAGAATAATAACCATAAAAGCCCATCAAAACGTAATACGTATATAGAATAGCTTCTGAATATAATTTAGTGTGGTAGAATAAAAAAATGCTTAATAACGAACCTACAATTCCAAACCACCAACACAAAATATTTTGCCTGATGAGTAACACTAAAAACGCTAAGCCGAAAAGGACAGAAATAACCTCTATTGCAAAATAAATCTCCAAGAAAGTATTCTTTTACTGATAAAATTCGTCTATGCCTTCTTGCAACCAAGTTTTAAATAAATCTACCTCACCATAATCTTGATAGTTAGCAGAAACTCCAAGTTGATTTTCATTATGATCTAGAATAACATAATAGGGTTGAGAGTTAGTTTTATAGGTTTCGGCTTGTAAAACAGTCCATTTATCACCTACTGTTCTAACCTTTTTCTTTTTACCAGCAATAGTCGTCTCGTATTGTTCGTCTTCAGCCAAAGGTGTTCTTTCATCTACATACAAAGAAATCAAAACAATATCTTCAGTAAGTATTCTTTTAACCTCTAAATCTGACCACACTTGCTCTTCCATCTTACGGCAATTTACACATGCCCAGCCTGTAAAGTCTATCATTATTGGCAATCCCACTTTTTTAGCATGGGCTATTCCTTTATCGTAGTCGTGAAAGACCATAATTCCTTGAGGACCTAAATGTTGACCTTCCTCTTCAGAATGAGAAATAGTACTTCCTCCGCCTTGAGTATAACCTACACCATATGGCGATTCGCTGTAGTGCATTGGAGGAGGGAAAGCATTAATAATTTTTAATGGAGCACCCCACAAACCTGGTATCATATAAACCGTAAACATTCCCGTTATTACAGCAGTGAATAATCGACCTACCGAAACATATTTTAAATCACTATCGTGCGCCAACTTGAATATTCCTAGCAGATACATTGTTAAGAAGGCAAATATGATAATCCATATAGCAATAAACACTTCTCTTTCCAAAAGGTGTGTTTGCCATACTAGGTCTGCATTAGATAAGAATTTGAATGCAAGTGCTAACTCTAAAAATCCTAAAACAACTTTTACAGAGTTTAGCCAACCACCTGATTGAGGCAATGAGTTTAACCAACCAGGGAATGCTGCAAAAAGTGCAAATGGTAAAGCAATAGCTAATGAAAAGCCTAGCATACCAATAATTGGTCCCAAATAACTACCCCCTGAAGCAGCCTCTACCAATAATGTTCCAACAATAGGACCTGTACAAGAAAATGATACTAGAGCTAAAACCAATGCCATAAAAAATATGCCAATAAAACCACCTCTATCAGAGGCTTTGTCAGCTTTATTTATCCATGAATGCGGTAATGTTAAATCAAAGGCTCCTAAGAATGAAGCCGCAAAAATTACAAGAAGTACAAAAAATGCAATATTAAAATAGGCGTTAGTAGCCATACTATTAAGTACTTCAGGACCAAATGCCGCAGATACGCCTACTCCTAAACCAACGTATATGATTATTATAGATATACCATATATGATCGCATTAGAAATACCTTTTGCTCTACTCTTACTTTGCTTAGTAAAATAGCTAACTGTCATAGGTATCATAGGGAATACACATGGAGTTAATAGAGCCGCAAAGCCACTTAAAAAAGCAATGAAAAATATACTCCACATACCTTTTCTACTCGATGATTCATTTTCAGATTCTTCAGTATCAGTTGATACTAAATTAAGAGATGAGGCACTTTTTTCGTCATCAACATCCTTAGTTTCGACTTGTTCAGACGCTGAACCTAAGGTGTAAGAGAAGTCAACATATTCTGGTGGTAAACATTGAGTAGCATCACAAACCATAAACATTAGCTCCCCATCGACTTGTGCATCAGGACTAATTGCTTTTACTTTTTGACTGAATACAGCTTCCTTAGTAAAATAGGATAAGACCATATCAAAATTAGGGTCGTATTCTTGTTTGGGCTCACCCTCTTGTGTCGTGCCAATAAGCTCATAGCCGTCTGATTCAAAGAAAGTGAAAGTAGTAGGCAAAGGTCCGTCATCTTCAACAAATTGAGAATACAAATACCACCCGTCTTCAATACTTGCTTTGAAAACAAGTTCGTACTCACCGCCTTCTAAATCTTCTTTAGAAAACTCCCATTCTACAGGATTAAAAATTTGAGAAAAAAGTAGCGTAGGAAACACTAATATAATGGCAAAAAGAAATTTTTTCATGATTATTTTTTTATTTGTTCGTTTAATACTCTTAACAATTCTGCAGGGTTTTGACTTCCTATTAAGTATTTCAAGCCATCTTTATCGGTAAGCTGTATACACTCTTTACCTCTTGTATAAAAATGAATTGCTCCTTTAAGGTGTAAATTATAAACCGCTCTATTGAAAAAGAAACGGCTGTATTTAACTTTACTGACATCTTTAATTGACGATAAGTCAATCTTTACTTTTCTAGCCGTCCAAAGTCCATCTAAAATTAGACTACCATTTTCGACTCTTGTCCTGTAATGTAAAATAAAAACGAGAATTGCTGAAACTCCTATGATAGCTACTCCTAAGAAAAAAAGTAAACTACCAGAACCCTCAGCATCAACAGATTCACCTGACCAATAATAGGACAAAAAACAGAATAAAGCTAAAACCATTCTCCTCAAAAAGGACAGTCTGTTGTAGCCTAAATATTGACTTTCTTCATATAAAATATCACTTTCCATGTTCATTCATCAAAGGTTCGACAAGATATACTTTTTCTGTCTCTGGCACAAGTTTGAATTCATCATTAATTCGATAACCTACTATATAAACTATGGTATCTAACGAACAAATTACCCAAGTATTTTCTTTAAGATAGGTAGAAAATTTTTCGTCAATCATAAAATCACTAATTTTCTTCTTTCCTTTCATCCCCATAGGTGTGAAAACATCCCCCTTTTGCCAAGGTCGAAGTATCAAAGGGAAATGGAGTTTACTGTAATCCAAAGCAGCTAAACGACTGTTTTTAATGAGTTTGAAATCTTTGATATCGTGAATACTAAGCTTAATACTAATAGGATAAGTTAATACTGTATCATTGATATTAATTAAAAGCTGTTCTTTTAAATTCTCTGATATTTTTGAAAGAAAAAGCCCTTGTCGTTCTCTAACAATTCTGAATTCAGAGTTGGCAACATACCTGCCAACTTCACTATCAAATAAAGAAAAGACATCTCGCCAAGAAAATGGTCCGTAATGCTTTAGTAACTCGTATAAAATTTCTTCCTTTTCATCTTGTTCTAGCAAATATTCGAATGGCAAAAGAGTTCCATTATCCTTTTCTTCACAAAAGGTAGTTTTGTATCTCTCACATTTTTCGAGAAGCTTGGAATAGATATTTTTGTTCTTTTCTATCTCATCAAGATATTTAGCTCTTTTATCTTGACTTTCATACTGTAATGATTTTCTAATACTATTTCTTTGATATTGAGTAGATGAGTTGGATTTGTCTTCTCGAAATTCAATGGAATTTTCTAAAATATAATTTTGAATTTGCTTTACGCTAAAAGTCAAAAAAGGTCTTATGATATTAGCATTTTTAACTGGAATTCCTTGTAGAGCTCCAATACTCGATTTTCTACTTTTTTTGATTAGCAAAGTTTCTATGGCATCGTCTTGATGATGAGCAGTTACAATTTTTTTATATCCCTCTTTCTTACTCAAATTGTCAAACCATTCATAGCGCAAATCTCTAGCTGCCATTTGAATGGATAATTTATTTTCAATAGCATAAGTCTTGGTATCAAATGATTGAGAATAATAAGGAACGTTTAATTTATGGGCTAATTCTTCAACGAACTTTTCATCGCCATCACTATCTTCTGTTCTCAATTTAAAATTGCAATGAGCTATTGCAAAAGCATAGTCCAATTGATGAAAAAGGTGAGCCATCACAACACTATCTTTACCACCACTAACTGCTAAAAGTAATCGGTCATTAGGTTCTACCAATTGATATTCGGCTATAAAAGATTTCAGCTTATCTAGCATTTAGCACCTCCATCATGGCTTTTGCTTTTAAATAACATTCATCATACTCATCTTGCGGATTGGCATTTGCAGTAATAGCACTACCTACAGGTAAAGATGCATATTGGTTGGTAGAATTATAAAGAATACTTCTTATTACAACATTGAAATCAAAATTAGAATCAGGAGTAACAAATCCAACAGCACCAGAGTACAAACCTCTTTTAAAAACTTCTGTCTTTTCAATAAGCTGCATAGCACTAATCTTCGGCGCTCCTGTCATACTACCCATTGGAAAAGCGTGACGAATGGCTTCCGTCCAAGGTGTATTTTCTTCCAATTCTGAGACTACTGTAGAAATCATTTGATGTACTTGAGGAAAGGAATAAATACCAAAAAGCTCTTGTACTTTTACCGATGTGGGACTAGCAGTCTTGGACAAATCATTTCTAACCAAATCAACAATCATCACATTTTCAGATTGTTCTTTAGGACAATTTAACAATTCATTTTTTAAAAGATTATCTTCTTCTACTTGTGCACTTCTTTTTCTAGTTCCTTTTATAGGTTGAGAAATTAGTGTTTTAGTATCTTTTTTGAGAAATCGTTCTGGGCTAGCACACATCAGGTGCTTGTCTTGACATCTATAATAAGCTGCAAAAGGAGGCATTGAAACACTATATAAGTTTTGATAAACAGAAATGGGGTTTAATACCACATTACTTGCAAAAAACTCTTGGCAATAGTTGACCTCATAAATATCCCCTCTAAAAATATGTTGCTGCAATTTTTCAAATCCTTCAATGTATTCCTCCTTGCTAATTCTTGATTCAATAATAACAGTTTTATTGGAGTTATCTTCTAATTCAAAATGCATAATTTCCTTAAACAAGAGTTGCATTTCTTTACGTTCTACATTTATAGGAAAATGAATCTTGACTTGATTCTCTATGATTTCAAATACCCACTTAGGCTGAAAAAAATGCAAGAGAGGAAAATTTAAAAAATCTAAATTTTCGGATTTTAAATCTTCTATCTCATTTTTTAAATCATAAGACATATAACCAAAAAGCCAATCTTGTTTGTGGTTATGAAAGTAAAATAAGTTATCAAAACTATCTTTTTCAGAAAACAGCTCATCTAAGGCATCAACACCAACTAACATATCATACTTTAAATACAAACCGTTATTTTCATCTATTGTTCCTTGTAAAACAGCCGATTGCTCAAACTGTGAAGCCCAAGATGTTAAACGTTTTTTAAAAAATTCTATATCTGAAATATTATAAACTGCCGTCTGACGCATAATTACAAAACTAAACAATATTCAAGCCTTTAGAATATAAAATTGGGTAGCTTTATAATATTTTTTTAAATTGTAACCAATTAAACCCCAAGAAATTATGAAAATTAGCGAAATGATTATCACGGCTGTTCTAGTAATTGGTGCTTTTGTAATTGGTTTTATAAAAAATACCAACTCAAGTCCTATGCTAGAAAATACACCAACAAATACCGCACTCAATGTAGAAGCCTCATCAACTAATGAAGAACAGAATTTAATGATGATGGAATTTGATCTTGAGAATGAAGTTGAAGTTATTGAAATAGACTCTTTAATTACAGATTCTATCCCTCAAGACACTTTAATAGTTATCGAAGAGTAAACATATAGTAACTTAATCTCTTTTAGCCACAGCAAAGCATAAAAACATTACTGCGATAAAAGCAGATATTCGACCGATATAGTCGCCGAACCTAACATAAATAGTTTGAGTTGTGTTCGTTTTCAAACGACCTTTTATTACTATTTCCTCATCCCATTGTGTAGCGTTTGTTATTATACCTTTACTATCAATGAAGGCAGAAACTCCTGTATTGGCAGAACGAGCAATTGCTCTCCTACATTCTATGGCTCTTAGACTAGCATAATTCAAATGCTGTTTGTAACCAGGCGTATCTTTCCACCACCCATCGTTGGTAATTATAGTAAACATATCGGCACCATTACGAACATACTGGCTAATGAATTCTCCAAAGATAGATTCGTAACAAATAATGGGGGCTATTTTTGCTGACTTAGATGCAAATACTTCTCTATAATCTTGAGTGCCAAGACTTCCAGTAATTCCACCCAAGTCAATAGCTAAAAATTCAAGGTTTTCTAAAAGCGCTGGAAAGGGCGTAAATTCTACCCCTTGAACTAACTTAGACTTATTATAAACGGATATTTCAGAAGTATTTATTTGAATAGCAGAATTAAAAACATCATAATAAACATCTGAACCTACAAACTGACGTGCTGTTTTAGGAATTTTCTCATTTTTAGAATAAGCTTTGTAAGTGACTGCCCCTATAATGATATTCAATTGAGGGTAGTTATCAATTAATTGTATCAATCTCTGTATTTCGTGAGAATTTTCGATTTTATTTTCCCAAATACCATCCACAATAGCTGTTTCTGGACCTATTAAATAATTGGTGGTTGAATCTAATTTACTTTCAGCTAATCCAATGAACTTTTCTAATTGTTGCATAGAAGTTAGGTCATCAAATTTTTCGAAAAAGGGGTCAATATTGGGTTGTACCACCACAATTTCAACGACTTTTCCTGTTTCATTGGTAGTATTGATAAGGAATGAAAATAAAATGGGTAAAGTAATTACTATAGCAGATAAAAAGTATTTAGATTTATTCTTTATAGAGTGAAATAAGATAATATTAGCTAATAGTATCCATAAACTTCCTCCTAGAGTGCCTGTGTATTCATACCATTGTATAAATTGAGGATAATTAGCAAATACATTTCCTAAAGTTAGCCAAGGCCAAGACAAATCCCAATTTAAATGAAGGTACTCAAAACTTAACCATAAACTAATAAGCGCCCACCAAGAACGTCTGTCGTTAAACTTTGATATTAGCCATATGAACAGAGTCATCACACTGGCCATCAAAATACTATTTACACAAACCGCCGCTACAGCACCAAACAAACTGGCATTATAAATCCAATAAGTTGTGAATGTGTTCCACAAAGCAAAAACCAAAAAAGAGTATACAAAAGCGAATCTTTTCTTTTGAAGGTCTTTCAGAATAAAAAACAAAGGCACAAAAGCACCAAAAATTAGGAATGGAAAACCTGAAGGTGGCCATGAAAGCACCAAAAATAGAGCTGAAATAAGGCAAAGTAGTAGTTTGCGGAACATCTTTTGTATTATTGCATAGCAAATATCGTATTTCTTGAGCATATTTAAACACATACCCAACCTAATTACTTTAGGAAACTTAGCATTCGGGATTTTAGCTATCCTTTTTGCCTTTGGCGGCAACTTGACTTTAGCTTCTACATGTATCATTATAGGTGCATTTCTTGACTTTTTCGATGGCTTTTTTGCTAGATTACTCAAGTCTAGTGGCGAAATGGGAAAACAGCTAGATAGTTTGGCAGACTTGATTACATTTGGCTTAGCTCCTTCAATTATCGTTTTTCAATTGTTATTTTTTCTAGAAACAGAAAGCTTCTTCACGGCAACTAATAAACTAAGTGATTATTCAACGCATTACTTACCGTACATTGCTTTTTTAATTCCCTTATTTTCAGCTTATCGTTTGGCAAAATTTAACATTGACAGAAGACAAAGCGATTTATTCATTGGCTTGCCAACACCAGCTAATGCACTTTTTTTTATTTCTATTCCTTTTATTGTAGAATATGGAGAAGGGTTCGTGTATGACTTGCTTTATGAGAAAGGAGTTATTGTAATTAGTGTAATTGTCCTTAGTCTATTGATGATTTCTGAATTAAAATTAATTGCTCTAAAATTTAAATCCACCCGTTGGTCAGAAAATAAGTACCGATATATATTAATTGTAACAACTGTGATATTATTATTGCTATTACGCTTTGAAGCTGTTCCAATTATTTTAATTTTGTACCTAATATTATCGATTATTAATAATCAAGTTAAATGAAATTTATAGCAGAAATTGACATCATGCCATTAAAGGCACTTTTAGACCCACAAGGCAAAGCAGTAAGTGGTAGCATGAAAAATGTTGGTCTTCCAGAAATCACCAATGTTAGAATCGGTAAACATATTACATTAGAAGTAGAAGCAAATAGTGAGGCCGAAGCTAGTGAAAAAGTTGACAAAGCTTGTTCCGAAATGCTGTGTAACCAAATTATGGAAGGTTACAATTTTAAAATCACAGCAGCCTAGTACTATTTCCTCAATTCGAAGTTCTGTCCTAGATATACTTTTCTGACTTGCTCATCAGCTGCCAATTCATCAGCTGTTCCAGATTTTAGAATTTTTCCTTCAAACAACAAATAAGCCCTATCAGTAATAGAAAGTGTTTCGTGGACATTATGATCGGTTATTAGTATACCGATATTTTTATCTTTTAATTTAGATACAATTTGCTGAATATCCTCTACAGCAATGGGATCAACACCCGCAAAAGGCTCATCAAGTAGAATAAATTTTGGATCAGTTGCCAAACATCGGGCAATCTCTGTTCTTCGTCTTTCTCCTCCTGAGAGCAAGTCCCCTCGATTTTTACGAATGTGTTGCAGTCCAAACTCGTCAAGTAGGGATTCTAACTTTGCATTTTGTTCAAACTTAGATAAATCTGTCATTTCTAGAACAGCCAATATATTATCTTCAACAGATAACTTTCTAAAAACTGAAGCTTCTTGTGCCAAATAGCCAATTCCCATTTGTGCTCTACGATACATAGGCTGATCGGTTACGTCTTCATCATCTAAATAAACATGTCCTTCGTTAGGTTTTACTAAACCTACCATCATATAGAAAGAGGTGGTTTTACCAGCACCATTTGGTCCTAACAATCCTACAATCTCGCCCTGTTTGACATCTAACGATATTCCATCAACGACTCTTCTATTCCTGTAGGTCTTGACTATGTTTTTAGCTGTTATCTTCATTCTTCATCTTGAAATCTAGCTGACACCTTAATACTAACTTCATAAAGTAGCATAAGTGGGAAAGTCACCAAAATTAAACTCATAATATCTGGAGGAGTGATTACTGCTGCCAAAATCATCAATATAACTAAAGCATGTCGCCTATATTGTCTTAAAAAGGCAGGAGTTATCAAACCTAATTTACTAAGGAAATATATTAGGACAGGTAAAAGAAAAACTAAACCATTTGCCAAGCATACTGTAGTAACCGTAGAAATATAAGAATTGAGATTGATTTGATTAACTACTTCCGAACTGACTTGATAATTTCCTAAGAACTGAACTGATAAAGGAGCTACAGCATAATACCCAAATAAAACACCCATCGTGAAAAGTAGAGAGGTGTAGAAAACAACGCCTCTAGAATATTTTTTCTCACTGTTATGAAGGGCAGGTTTTACAAATCGCCATATTTCCCAAAAAATATAGGGAAAAGCAAGAACAAAACCGGCAACGACAGAAGAAATAATATGAGTGCTAAATTGACCAGACATATTGATGTTCATTAACTCAAATGGCATTTCATTAATACACAAAGCCTCTCCAAAATGAAGCGTTTCAGACATCCAACAGAAAAATCTATAGGTAGCAAAACTTGGGTCTTTAGCAGCAAAAATTATCTTATCAAAAAGAATTTCTGGAAATACGAAAGCTAAAACTGTAAATAACAAAACAGCAGCAGAGCTTCTTATAAGGTGCCATCGCAATACTTCTAAATGTTCTAAAAAAGACTGTTCTTGTTTTTCTTCACCTATTTTTTCCATCAAACTAATCCTTCTTTTAAAATATCATGAATATGTACAATTCCAATATATGCATCATCATTGACTACTACAATTTGAGAAATATTATTTTGTTGCATAACTTTAAGAGCATCACTAGCTAACACTTCCTCTTTAACAATTTTGGGGTTTGAGTTCATAATATCAATAGCTTTAAAATTATTCCAATCGCTTTGATTTTCTAGCATCCTTCTAATATCCCCATCCGTAATTATACCGAGAAGTTTATTATTTTCTATAACGGCAGTAGCTCCTAGTCTTTTATTAGAAATCTCAACAATTACCTCCTTGACACTTGAGTCAGCTAAAACTTGAGGAACTTGATTCCTAGAACATAACTCACCAATTTTCATAAATAACTGCTTACCTAATGTTCCTCCTGGATGATAACGAGCAAAATCAGCATCGGTAAATTCACGACATTCTAATAAGCATACAGCTAAAGCATCGCCCATTACCAATTGGGCTGTAGTACTTGTTGTAGGAGCTAAATTATTTGGACAAGCTTCTTTTTCAATACTAGTATTTATAGTCCAATTGGACTGTTTAGACAAATAAGAATCAGTATTGGCAGTCATGGCAATTATAGTATTACCCATAGTCTTAATGAGTGGCAACAGGACTTTTATCTCCTCTGTATTTCCACTTTTTGAAATACATAATACGATATCATCAGCTTGTACATTACCTAAATCGCCATGAATAGCGTCTGCAGCATGCATAAATATAGCAGGTTGTCCAGTAGAATTAAAGGTAGAAACCATTTTTTGAGCAATATTGGCACTCTTTCCAATACCACTTACAATCAATCTGCCCTTTGACTTAAGGATGGTTGAAATAATAGCCGTAAAATCGTCATTTACAAAAGCTTGTAAATGAAGAATAGACTCACCTTCTGTGCTTATAACAGACTTGGCAATTTTTTTTATGTCAATATTAGATTTCAATAAATTAATTTTGAATAGGTAAATAAAATTGTCTAAATTTATACCTATGATGTTTGATGCAAAAGTATCAAATTTTAGCTTGATTATATTAAATGAACACACACACCACATCTTTAACGGATGAACTTCAAAAGTATTTTGGATTTAATCGTTTTAAAAGCCAGCAAGAAACCATCATTAAGAACACATTAGATGGTAACGATGCATTTGTAATTATGCCTACTGGTGGTGGTAAGTCAATGTGTTATCAGCTACCAGCTTTGATAAGTGAAGGTTGCGCCATCGTAGTGTCTCCGTTAATAGCCCTGATGAAAAATCAAGTAGATGCTATTAGAGGTTTTAATAATGATGATGCCATAGCTCACGTACTAAACTCCTCACTTTCTAAAAGAGATGTCGCTCAAGTTAAAGAAGATTTAGAGACAGGAAAAACTAAACTTCTATATGTCGCTCCAGAATCTTTAACTAAAGAAGAATATATCGACTTTTTAAAAAATAGAAAAATATCCTTTTACGCCATTGATGAAGCACATTGTATTTCTGAATGGGGTCATGACTTCAGACCTGAGTATAGAAATTTAAGAAAAATCATAGAAAATATTGGACGTGCTCCAATCATTGCCCTTACTGCTACAGCAACTACCAAAGTTAGAGAAGATATTCAAAAAAACTTAGGCATTAGTGACTGCCCTGTGTTTTTCGATTCTTTCAATAGGGATAATTTATATTACGATATCCGACCAAAAATTGATGTAGAAAAGGAAATCATCAAATTCATTAAACAAAACGAAGGCAAATCTGGTATTGTTTACTGTTTGAGCAGAAAGAAGGTGGAAGAGATAGCCGAAACACTTCAAGTAAATGGCATCAATGCGCTCCCTTATCACGCTGGATTAGAAAACAAAACTAGAGTAAAACATCAAGATGCCTTCCTCATGGAAGATGTAGATGTTATTGTAGCTACGATTGCTTTTGGAATGGGTATAGACAAACCAGACATTAGGTATGTTATTCATCACGATATTCCAAAAAGTTTGGAAAGCTATTATCAAGAAACAGGACGAGCTGGGCGAGATGGTGGAGAAGGAAATTGTGTGACTTTTTATAGTTATCAAGACATTGAAAAACTAGAGAAGTTTTTGCAAGGTAAGCCTATTGCTGAACAAGAAATTGGCAGACAACTCATTCTAGAAACTATTTCTTTTGCCGAAACCTCTATGTGTAGAAGAAAATACATTCTACACTACTTTGGAGAAACATTTGATGATGCCAATTGTAACGAAATGTGCGACAATTGTAGACATCCAAAACCTAAATTTAATGGCGAAGAATATATTGTTCGATTATTAGATAGTGTTAAAGCAGTAAACGAACGACTAAAAGCTAAAGAAGTAGTTAAAGTTATTGTAGGTGAAAGTAACGCTTTAATCAAACAACATAAATCTGAATCTCTTGACATCTATGGCAAAGGGAAAGATAAAACAAAAGGCTTTTGGCATGCCGTTATTCGTCAATCATTGGTCAAAGGTTTTTTAAGAAAAGAAATAGAAAGTTATGGTATTCTTAAACTCACTGATGAAGGGAAAGAATACACTCAAAAGCCTTACGAAATCTTCTTAACTGAAGACCACGACTATGATGCAATAAATGCTAAAAATGCCGCAACAAGCAATCAAAAAGGGGCTGCAGCAGACTCTATACTATTTGCTAACCTTAAAGATTTAAGAAAAAAATATGCTAAAGAAAAAGGCTTACCTCCAAATATTATTTTTTCTGAAGCTTCTCTTACAGATATGGCTAATCAATATCCCATAACTACTGATGAACTAGCCCAAATACATGGAGTTGGGCAAGGAAAAGCTAAAAAGTTTGGAGAACCATTCTTGAAATACATCAAACAGTATGTTGAGTACAACGATGTGATAAGACCTGAGGAAATGGTTGTAAAAACGATAGCTAAACAGTCTAGTAACAAAGTCTATATTATTCAAAGCATTGACAGAAAACTTTCCATTGAAGATATTGCATCTGCCAAAGGACTTACTGTAGAAGAATTAATTACAGAAATAGAAACAATTGTAGAATCAGGTACTAAAATTAACCTCAACTACTATCTTGATGAAATTATTGATGAATATCAAGAGGAAGAATTATCTGACTTTTTTAAAAATTCTGAAAGCGCAACCTTTGTCGAAGCAAGAAGTGAATTTGAAGAAGATGAATATACTGACGAGGAATTGAGACTTTATAGAATAAAATTCATTTCAGATGTTGCTAACTAACTTTTTATAGCTAGCCAACTCATTATTCCAATACTATTTTTTAAAGCCGACTCATCGATATCAAAATAAGCGTTGTGCAAATGTTTTCTCTCTTGATTATTTATACCCACCCCTAGTCTATAAAAACAAGCTGGCACATGATGCGAATAATACGAGAAGTCCTCGGCAGTCATTCGTTTTGGAATTTCAATCACATTTTTAGCACCTATGAACTTTTGAGCATTTTCAAAACATAAATTAGTAAAAGACTCATCATTTTTTAAAAAAGGGTAGCCGACTTTAATATCTATATCACACTTACCATTCATTTCTTGTGCTGTAGAAAAACAAATGTCTCGCATAATTTGGTGCGCCTCTTTACGCCATTCTTCATTCATAGCTCTAAAAGTACCTTGTAAACTAACAGTATCGGGAATAATATTGCCTGCAGAACCGCCTTTTATAACTCCAAGAGAAAATACCGATGGGGTATCTTTTAATCTATCAAATCTATCGTACAAGGCTGTTATTATTTTACTTGCAATAAGCAAGGGGTTTACTCTGTCCTTGGGAAGTGCTGCATGCCCTCCTTTGCCAATAACATCTATATATATTTCGTCTGCTGAAGCCATAAACATTCCACCACGCATTCCAATGACACCACTTTCTAGCTCAGGCGAAACATGTTGACCAATAATTTTATCAACTTTAGGGTTTTCCAATACACCTTCGGCAATCATTAAAGATGCACCCCCAGGTAATTTTTCTTCACCAGGCTGAAATATTAACTTAATTGTCCCCTCCCATTCCTCTTTCAATTCATTGAGGATACGCCCTACTCCTAAAAGTGATGCTGTGTGAACATCGTGCCCACAAGCATGCATAACACCCTTATTTTTAGAAGTATAATCTGAGTCATTCAATTCCTGAATTGGCAATGCATCTATATCGGCACGTAAGGCAATACATTTAGAATTGGGGTTTTTACCTTTTATAAGTCCTACAACTCCTGTTTCTACTAATCCAGACGTAAAAGGGATGCCGTATGCTGTAAGTTTTTGCTGAATATACTCCGATGTCTTATATTCTTTAAACGAAAGTTCGGGATAAGCATGTAGGTGTCGCCTAATCTCAACAGTATCTTTGAAATAATTTTCGGCAAGAGATTTTATCTTATTTTGAAGATTTGTCATTTACCAAAGATTAGTTTAAAGCCACCGATAAGTAGCATTATGCCAAAGACTTTTTTTAGAGTTTTTGCATCAACATTTACTGCCAATTTAGAACTTAGATAACCACCTACAATAAAAGTTGCTGAAATTATTAAGGCATATTTCCAATCTACAAAACCCGCTTTATGATAATTCCAAGCAGCCAATATTCCAATTGGTGGTAACATAACTGCTAGGCTAGTACCTTGCGCTTGATGTTGAGTCATTCCCAATAAAATCATTAATAAAGGAATGATAATTATTCCACCACCAACACCAATAAATCCACTCAACAATCCTGCTGCTAAACCTATTAAAATTAAAAAAAGTAACGTTATTGTAGACATAGTGTAAATTGCTTGCTAAGATATATAAATCAAAATATCTTTGCCCAATGATACAAATACAAACTTTCACATTTAACGGCTTTGAAGAAAACACATACGTTTTGTTTGACGATACTAAAGAATGTATCATAGTTGACCCGGGTTGCTATGATAAGCATGAACAAGAAACACTAAGCAATTTCGTGACTGAAAATAAGCTAAAGCCTGTACTTCTAATAAATACGCACTGTCACATAGACCACGTCTTAGGCAACCGTTTTGTTGCTGACAAATGGAAATTGGACTTAGCTATGCATAAATTGGATGTGCCAACACTTGAGTCTGTGAAAGATTATTGTACAGTCTATGGATTTCACAATTACGAAGAAAGCCCTTTACCCTCTCATTTTTTAAATGAAGGTGAAAAAGTAAAGTTTGGAGAAAGTGAGTTAGATATTCTATTTACTCCAGGTCATGCCCCAGGTCACATTGTTCTTCATTCAAACAAAGACGGTTTTATAATTGGTGGAGATGTGTTGTTTCAAATGAGTATAGGGAGAACCGATTTGCCGGGCGGTGATTTTGATACACTAATTGAAAGTATCAAAGAAAAACTTTTACCACTTGATGACAATACCAAAGTTTATTGTGGACACGGGCCAAGTACAAATATCGGTTTCGAAAAAGCCAATAACCCTTTTTTAAAATGATTCCTTATATTTGAATATCTTCTTAGAGCTTATTTCATGATAAAACTACAACTATTCGAAACCAAAAAAAGAATTAGACTTTTACTTGCCGCTGTATCATTATTTTTAACCGCTTATATCCTTTTACGTCCTATTGAAAGAATATCGACTATAGCTTTATTAGTAAGTTTTATTGTTCCAATACCTTTACATCTATATGAGTTTTATAGAATGAGCAAATATTATTTCAACATTGAAAAAGAATCCATTTGTTGGAAAATGTTAGCTATGGAAGAAGAAAATAAATTTGACTTAATAGGGCCTATTTATGAAATAACTGAAGATTGGAAAGGCATTCATTTTAATAATAACAAAAAATAATTTTCAATAATGACAGATGGCTTGTCTAAAAAACAAAAGAATTAAATAATTGAAGGACTAAAAAATCATTCCACTCTTCTTTCATAATCCAAGATAAGTAGATAGTAGGTAAACACCCCAAAAGCATACAGAGCTGCTGTGATATAAAAAATATAAGCGTAGGGCATATCCATACTTTTTAAAAATCTAAATATTTGAGAACTGAAGTACCAGCTACCACTCCAAATAGCAGCAGTTATAGCAGACAAAATTT
>Ga0213866_10000773_pt1 | contig 24889 bp, 25 predicted proteins | sample PICome_11_FD_160079 | JGI IMG/M metagenome (GOLD analysis project Ga0213866, IMG submission 160079) | Coastal seawater microbial communities near Pivers Island, North Carolina, United States - PICO284 | ecosystem: Environmental > Aquatic > Marine > Coastal | place: USA: North Carolina...
TGTACTGCGCCTGTAACGACGGCGACCGGTTGAGCTCGAACAAGAACTTCTGGACGGCGTAGAGCGTCATGCGTCCCACTCGAGTTGCAGCGCATCGGGCCCACGGAAGGTGATGTTCGGGAAGTACGACGGTTGCTGACCGTCGGCCAGCCGCAGTGACGGCACCTGCTCGGCGAGCAGCTCGAGCGCGATGCGCGCCTCCATGCGGGCAAGGCCCGAACCGAGGCAGAAGTGGATGCCCTTGCCGAAACTGATGTGCTTGTTCGCACCCTGCCGGCGGATGTCGAACGTGCCGGGATCATCGAATCGATCGGGCGAGTGGTTTGCCGACGCGAAGTTCAGCATGATGCGCGTGCCGGCCGGGATGTCCACCCCACCAAGGGTTGTGTCCTGCGTGGTAATCCGGCGCCATGAGATCTGGCTCGACTCGTAGCGGAGGGTTTCCTCGACTGCGTTGGCGGCGAGCGACGGGTCATCGACGAGGGCCTGCCATTGGTCACGCCGCGGAAGCAGGCACAGCAGTGTGTTGCCCATGAGGGCTGTGACGGGATCGTGCCCGGCGAAGCTGATGCCGTAGACCACCGACTCAACCTCGCGATACGAAATACCGGTCTCGGCGCTCGGATCGCGTTCGGGTCCCGGATCGACCTCCCAGGCGTCGAGGAGTTCGGAAGCGAAGTCGTCAGCTCGCTCGTCTCGCCTCTGGGCGACGAAGTCACGGCAGTAGCGCCAGTAGTCGATCATGCCCTGTGCGATTTCAACCTGTTCGGTCTCGGTGGGTAGACCCCACGAGAATGCCTTTCGGTTAACACACCACGACTTGATCATGCGGTCGTCCTCGGGCGGGAAGCCGATGAGACGGAACACGATCTCAGCGGGCAGTGGGAAGGCAAACGACTGGACGAACTCGGCAGGCGACCCGGAGGCGATCATGTCGCCGAGTAGATCGTTCGCACGCGAACGCATGTAGTTCTCAAGGGTCTTCAGCCGCCGGTTCCCGAACCCCTGCCGCGTGTACACACGGATGCGGGCGTGATCGGGCTCCTGGCGATTTGACATGACCGCTACCGGGTCGAAATCGGGGGCACCGAGGATCTCTTGCGCTGCGGGGCAGAGCGGGGCGATGGGGTCTTGAACGTTCGACGAGGCGAACACGTCAGGGTTCATGAAGACCTGTTCGATGTCATCCATCCGGGTCACAACGAGGTGTCTCAGCTGCTCTGACCAGAACACGGGATGCTCGTCGCGCAGCTCCGCTGCTATCGGGTAAGGGTCGGCAAGGTACTCAGCACTCAGAGGCGACCAGGTGTTCTCGACGGGGCAACCGGTCGGTGCAGCCGCCTGACCGGCAGGCGCGCGGTGGTACGTGTTCGTCATCGATTCCGCTCTCTACCTATCGATGCTGGCCCATAGGTTTCGGTGCGCGTCGGGCCGGCGGTCACGGTTAATAATCGGTCATTCATCGCGCACCCCGTTGCGCAGCGTTCCGAGCTCGGGCACCGACACCTCGACCACGTCACCGGGCACGAGCCACTTCGGCGGATCGAAGCGGGCACCTGCTCCAGTTGGCGTGCCGGTGAAGATCACGTCGCCCGGCTCGAGCTTGCAGAAAGTCGACAGATACTCAATCTGCATGTCAATCGGGAATGCCATGGTGCCCGGGATGTCGTCTTGACGGAGATCACCGTTGACGCGGGTGGTGAGTCGAAGCGCCTCGAGCCGCTCGATTGTGAGTGGGCCGCCATCCGTGAGTTCGTCGGGCGTGGTGAGCCAAGGACCCATCGATCCCGAACCATCCCAGTTCTTACCTTGGGTGACGTTGAACTTGGCGTGACGCACCCAGTCGCGGATGGTGCCCTCGTTGCCGAGCGTGAAGGCAGCCACGTGCGCCAGCGCCTCGGAACGGGCGATTCGACGGCCACCGCGACCGATGACCGTGACGATCTCACCTTCGTAGTCGAGCTGCTCACTCTCGGGGGGTCGCACCAGTGCATCGCCGTGACCGACGAACGAAGTCGGGAACCGGACGAATACCGATGGATTAGTTGAGGCATTGGTGCCGTCGTGGTACTCGGCGTTGCGGCCGCCGTAGTTGACGCCGATGCAGAAGATCCGCCGTGGCCACAGAAGTGTCCGTTCGAAGCGTATTTCCACCAGCGGCACACTCACACCTGACACCGCGCCGTCAAGGCGGCGTCGGACCGAGTTGACCCAGTCGGGCTGCTGAAGCAGCTCGGTCAGCTCAGTCGCCCCTGTGGTGCCACAGAGGTCGATCACTTCGCAAGCGGGGTCGGCGGGATCGCCAGCAAGTGCGCCAAAGGTCGGCTGCCCCTCCTGCAGCGTCGGATGAGTGAAGCTCAGTAACCGCATCTTGCGATATTGTTTAACATGTTAGATACTGTGGCGCAATGCCGCATCTGACCATCGAGTTCTCTGCCAACGTCTGCTCCACCCAGAGCGGCCCCGTCGACATCGACGGCTTGGTTGGCGCCGTCCACGACGCAGCCCTGGCCACCGGCATCGCCACCGTCGATGCCTTGCGCACGCGGGCAGTCGGCCGCAACCACGTTGCGATCGGCGACCGCCACCCCGACAACGGCTTCATTGCCATCATCGCTCGTCTCGGCCCTGGCCGCAGCGACGGCGACAAGACCGACTTTGCCGCAGCTCTCGTCGACGCCGTTGAGAGGTTCGTCGGTGACGACGTGGCGATGATGATGCTCAGCGTCGAGGTCCAGGAGATCGACTCGCGCTACCGCATCAATCGCAACCACGCGGGCGCCGCAATCCGAGCGCGAGTCTCAGCCAACGAGTCGAGCAACAAACAGGAAGTCACCGATGGCCACTGAGAAGACCTATGACGAGTACCACCAAATCGCCAGCGCCGCACTCGCCCGAGCGGCGAGCGACCCGTTGCTCCACGTAATTGGTGGTACACGTGTGCGAGCCAAAAGCGGCGACACGTTCGAGAACCACTCACCGGTCGACGGCAGCCGGCTCGGTGCTGTGCCGTCAGGCGGCGCTGCCGACATCGACGCCGCCGCTCAGGCTGCGACCGACGCGTTCGCCGAGTGGTCGAGCACCCCGGGCAGCGAGCGAAAGCGAATCCTCCACTGCGTCGCCGACCACATCGTCAAACGAGCTGACGAGATCGCCGCGGTCGAGTGTGTCGATACTGGACAGGCCGTGCGGTTCATGAGCCAGGCCGCGCTTCGCGGCGCCGAAAACTTTCGATTCTTTGCCGACCATGCACCGAGCGCGAACGACGGACGGTCGATGCCCGACGAACATCACCTCAACTACTCAATGCGGCAGCCGATCGGGCCCGTCGGCGTGATCACACCGTGGAACACCCCCTTCATGCTCTCGACGTGGAAGATCGCTCCGGCGCTCGCCGCTGGCTGCACGGTGGTGCACAAACCAGCCGAATGGAGCCCGCTCACCGCCTCGCTCCTCAGCGAGCTCGCACTCGAGGCCGGCCTGCCGCCAGGCGTTCTCAACACCGTCCACGGCCTCGGCGAAACCGCTGGCAAGGCGCTCACCGAACACCCAGCCATCAAAGCCATCGCGTTCGTCGGCGAATCGACTACCGGTTCACTCATCCAGGTCCAGGGCGCTCCGACGCTCAAGCGAGTGCACTTCGAGCTAGGCGGCAAGAACCCAGTGATCGTGTTCGACGACGCCGACCTCGATCGCGCCCTCGACGCCGTTGTGTTCATGATCTGGTCGCTCAACGGTGAACGATGCACATCATCGAGCCGGGTGCTCATCCAGTCGGCGATCCATGAGGAGTTCGTCACCAAGCTGAAGGAGCGTGTCGCTACGTTGCCAGTCGGCCACCCGCTCGACCCAAGCACCGTCATCGGCCCGCTCATCCACCCCCGCCACTGCGACAAAGTCCGCTCGTATGAAGTTGCGGCCAGGGCTGCTGGCGTGGAGGTGACCGTCGGTGGCGTGATGTCGGAAAACGTCGTGGCCGACGAGTCATCGTGTTACGTCAGGCCGATGCTGTTCTCCAACGCCACCAACGACATGCCCATTGCGCAGGAGGAGATTTTCGGACCCGTGCTTACCGCAATCGCGTTCGACGACGAAGCCGACGCCGTGCGAATCGCCAACGACACCGACTACGGCCTAGCTGGCTACCTCTGGACCTCCGACACCGGTCGGGCACATCGCGTCGCCCGCGATCTGGACGTAGGGATGATCTGGGTGAACAGCCAGAACGTCCGGCACCTCTCCACTCCGTTCGGCGGGATGAAGGCAAGCGGAATCGGGCGCGACGGCGGCCCCGAGTTCTCCTTCGACTTTTACATGGAAACGAAGAACATCGCCGTTGCCTACGACTCGCACCACATCCCGCAGCTCGGCGGCTGACGTGGCTCGAACTCTCACCGACGAGCAGGTAGCGAGCCTCGCCGCCGAACATCACTGGGCGCTCACCACAGTCAGCCCGATCGACCCGGTGTCACGACGCCACCCCGACGTCACCCTCGACGACGCCTACGCCATCCAGGCCGCATGGGTGGCCATGCAGGTCGAGGCAGGCGCTCAAGTACGAGGCAAGAAGATCGGGCTCACTAGCCGAGCGATGCAACAGGCGATGAAGATCGATGAGCCTGACTTCGGGATCCTGCTCGACAACATGTTCATCCCGAACGGTGGCTCAATCGCAGCGGCCAACCACGTCGACCTCAAGGTTGAGGTCGAACTCGCCTTCGTGCTCGGCACCGATCTCACCGGTGGGTCCGCCGCTGACGCCAGTGAAATCACCGCCGACACCGTGTACGACGCCACCGACCACGTGGTCGCAGCGCTGGAACTGATTGACGCTCGCTCCTACCGCGTGCACCCCGAAGACGGTGCCACCCGAACGGTGCGCGACACCATCTCCGATAACGCGGCGAACTGTGGCATCATCGTCGGCGACGTCCGGCTCGACCCGGCCAGCGTTCGCAACGGCGGATTGCGCTGGGTGGGCGCGATTTGCTCACGCAACGGCACCGTTGAGGAGACCGGCGTGGCTGCAGCCGTGCTCGGCGACCCGGTGCAGGGTGTGGTCTGGCTAGCGCAGCGGCTCCGGGGCCTCGGCATCCCGCTGCTCGCTGGCGAGACGATTCTCGCCGGGTCGTTCACCCGCCCCGTCGACTGCCACCCAAGCGACAAGTTCCACGTCGACTTCCGCTCACCCGCACTTGACTTGGGTGAGATCACTTTCGACGTGATCTGAACCCCGGCCGAGCGATCCAGTCTCCTGAGATGACTACGGCCCAGAGGCGCCGCAACCTCGAGAGATCGGTCAGGTCACCTTGGGAGGAGCGGCAGCGCGGGCGCGGCAGACGGCGAGAATCAATCGAACTGCTAAGACGATGACGATCAGCGCGCCGACACCAACCAGGGCCAGCCCCCACCACGGTAGACCGCTATCAGCCGCATCAGGGAGGAACACCAGGATCGGCTCGGGCGCGCCGGACTCGTAGCTGAACAGGTAGGCCGCTTCGACCACGTCGTTATCAATCGACAATACGGTGTGACGCACCGCGTACTCACCCGGTTCGAAAAGCGGCTCGGCGAGACGAAGCTCGCCGGTGATCTCACTAGTCATGACCGCCTCGGCCTCGAGGAGTTCGCCGTCTGCCTGACGGGTAATGGTGGCGTCAAAGGTAACAATGATGTCGCCGTAGAACAGCTGAACCACCGACACATCGCCGCCGACCGTCTCACCCGGACCGGGGCTCGCTGCGACGAGGCCCGAGTGGGCGAAGACGACAGACGCCACCCACGGGACGGCCAGGGCGATGACCGCAGCCCCTATCGCCAGCCGCCGAGCACTCAACTGGACACCCGCAGTCACCACTGTCCCTCGGCGCCACCACGCTTAAAGGGGCCTCGGGTTGGACACACGTTGACATTCTGCCGTCGAACAACCACTACCTTGCATTCGTGGCCGCCGACTCAACTAAGTCTGCCGGGTCTGGCCACCCCTACCCGGCGGCGTTCGAGCTCACAAGCGTCAGCGTCGGGACAGCCAACCAGCCGATTCTCCGCGATATAAACGTTTCGACTCCGGTTGAGGGGATCCTTGCGGTTGCAGGTCCCTCGGGGGCTGGGAAATCGACGTTCCTCCGGCTTCTCAACCGCCTCGACGATCCAGTCGCCGGCACGGTCAAGCTTGCGGGGCTCGATCTTCGCGACTGGGACCCCGCCACGCTGCGCCGCCACGTCGCAATGGTTTTCCAGAGAGCACCGGTGTTCGCCGGCACTGTGCTCGACAACCTCCGGGTCGCTGACCCTCAGGTCACTGACGATCGGGCGCGTCACGTCCTCGACCACGTTGCACTTCCGACCGAACTTCTCGATCGCCCCGCCGACCGTCTGAGTGGTGGTGAGGCTCAGCGCATGTCGATCGCCCGAGCGCTCCTCACCGCGCCAGAGATCCTTCTTGCGGACGAACCCACCGCAGCGCTCGATGGCGACGCACGCCGAGCGGTCGAGGACCTCGGGCGCGAGATTGCCGACGGAGGCGTGCCGATCGTATGGATCACCCATGACACCTATCAGCTCCGCCGTTTAGCCGACCACGTCCTCCTCCTCGCTGATGGTGAACTGCTGGCGTTCGGACGTCTGGACGAGCTCGACGAGCACCCCGACCCGCTCGTGCGATCGCTCGTCGGCGCCGACAAACCAACGCCGACTGATGGAGCGCCGTTGTGAACAACGCCGACATCGGACTTCTCGGGGTGGCTGCGTCAGGCCTTCTCATCGCCGTCGCAGTCGGCGTATCGATCTGGCGCCAGCTGGGGCTCGAGGCCACAATCGCGTGGGCGGCGCTCCGCGCGCTCGCCCAGCTCCTCGTCGTCGGTGTGGCCCTGCAGTTCGTGGTCGACGACGACGATCCGTTGGTCTACGCGTTCATCTGGCTCGCCGTAATGCACTTCTTCGCCGCGTACACCACGTATCGGCGAGCCCGGCAGCAACGCATGGTTTTCGCGTTGGCGCTCCTGGCCTACCTGGCCTCGTCGACGGTGACGCTCGGCGTGCTGTTCGGCTTCGGCGTATACGAACCCACCGGACGCACGATCGTCCCGCTTGCGGGCATCGTGATCGGCAACTCCCTGGCCGCAACGGTACTCGTGACCAATCGCTTGTTCGCCGCTGCGAACGAGCGTCGCATCGACATCGAAGGCCGTCTGGCACTCGGCCTCAATGCCGCCGACGCCTTCCGACCGACTTTGCGCGACGCCTTGCGCACAGCGCTGATCCCTCAGGTCGAGACAACCAAGGCGGTGGGCATCATTGCGCTGCCCGGAGCAATGGTCGGCCTCATCCTCGCCGGCGCCGACCCCCAGGACGCCGTGCGAGTGCAGGTCTCGGTGATGTACCTCGTACTCGGGTCGGTGGCAACTACGACAGCGGTCATGAGTCTCGGCCTCGCTCGCCAGTTATTCACCCCGGCACAGCAACTGAAGCGATTCGACTGAGGGGTCAGGACCGGGCGACGCAACCCGGGTACGTTGTCGAACATGGCCGATCGTCGTCGTTTTGTCACCGCTGATCTCGACCCTGGCCTCGGCTACAAGCTGATGACGGGCCTCGTCGTGCCGCGCCCGATTGGATGGATTGGCAGCCGTGCCGCCGACGGCACCAACAACCTTGCGCCGTACTCGTTCTTCAACGGTGTCAGCTCACAACCACCGCTGGTCATGTTCTCTCCTACCGCGCAGCCAGTCGTCAGGAAAGACACCCTTTCTAATGTGCGCGAGACCGGGGTGTTTAGCGTCAACATCGTCGACCGCGCGCACGCTGAGCGCATGAACGCCACAGCAGCGACCGCGCCAGCCGATGTCGACGAGTTCGAACTCGCCGATATCGGCAGGGCCGAATGTGAAGCCATTGACGCGCCGAAGGTGGCGTCCGTGCCAGCTGTACTTGAATGCGACGTCGTGAAGATCGTCGACCTGGCCGAAGTCGGTACGGACAGCGTCGTCGTGTTCGGTCGGGTCGTTGCGTTCGATATCGAAGATCGTTTAGTCGACGATCATCTCCGGATCGACGGCGACGAGCTCGATGCGATCGGCCGCCACGCCGGCGCGACCTACTCGCTCACTCGTCAGCGCTTCGACGTGATTCGCCCTGAGTGATCCGTTCGATCACGAGCAGGTGATCCCGGCGGCCCGCGTTCTTGAAGCTGGTAGCTGCGTTCGTCGCACTTGTGGGTACATGCAGTGCCGGCGAGGCTTCGGCGTTCTGCACCGCCGGGATCATCGGACCCGATATCTGCAGAGTGGTGTTCGTCGCGTTGGCGCAGACCAACGCGTCGATATCGATAAGACTGCAGCGAGCATCCTGTCGAGACAGCGGATCTCGGTATCGAGCACCGATCATCGGGCGAGGGCAGGCGACGGTGGCCGTTGATCACTTGTCTGGCCGAACCTCGTTGCCGTAGCTGGCGTCCGGGTGGATACGGATATTTTTGCCGGATTCTGCCCAGAGCAGAACGGCCGACGCAAGCGGACTGCCCGTCAGAACTGGCCGGAACGGATGAGACGGCCGGGTCGGGCGCCTGTCGGCTCACCGTCGGCGAACGTGACTATGCCCGCCTTGATCGTGTAGCGGTATCCGTCGACGTCTTGGAGCAGTCGGCGACCGCCCGCCGGCAGGTCGTGCACCATGCGTGGCGGGTGGAGATACATCGCGTCGTGGTCGATCACGTTGATGTCAGCGAGCTTGCCCGGCTCGATGCGACCACGGTCTGTCATGCCGTACACGTCGGCGGTGCCTGAGGTCTGCATGCGCACGACGTGTTCGAGCGAGATCTTCGGGCCTCGCTCACGGTCGCGGGCCCAGTGGGTGAGGAAATACGAAGGGAAGCTGGCGTCGCAGATAAGGCCGCAATGGGCGCCACCATCGCCGGCACCCGGAATCGTTAGCGGATGCTCCAGCATCTCGCGCAGCGCCTCGTGATCGTGGTTGGCGTAGCTACCGAGTGGTGCGAACAGGAAGGCTCGACCGTCGTCTTCGAGCAGCCACTCGAGGCAGACCTCTTGCGGCGTGCGGCCGGTCGCCTCAGCCACGCCGGCAACGCTGGTTTCAGGCCGGGGCTCGTAGTCAACAGGGTTGCCGAGCCGATAGATCTGCGTCCAGTTGGTCGCCATGTGGGTGACGAACTTGTCGTGGGTCAGCGGCTTTTCAGCGAGGAGCTGGGCGGCGAATTCAGGGTCGGACAACAACTGGACCCGCTCGGCCAGCGACGGTTTTTCGTTCGCTCGGTAGCTCGGATGGACAATGAACGGGTGGAAAGAGCTTTGTAGACCGAAGAGCATCCCGGTGGGACGAGCGGGCACCTGCGGGATGAGCGGTGCACTCGACTCGCGATCGGCAGCCGAGTCGAGGGCGTTGCGGAACGCTTCGGGCGAGCGTGGGGTCTGGGCGAGGGTGTAGGTGGTGGGGCAGCCCATATCGCGAAGCGTGTCGAGCCACGGCTCATCGCCGCCGGTGCCCTGATCGTCAGAGACGTACTGAAAGAGAGCGTGCCCCGAGTCGCGCACCGCTTCGGCGATCGCAATTACCTCATCGGGCGTGGCGTTGGTCCCGGGTACGAGGCCGTACTTCGAGGTGTGGAGCACTGTGCGGGACGTCGAGAACGCAAACGCTCCAGCATTGAGGGCCGACCGGGTGATGTCGACCATCTGGGCGATCTCGTCGGGGGTGACGTCGTCGTCGTGGGCTCGCTCGCCAAGCACGTACGCCCGCACCGCGGCGTGAGGCAACTGGGTACCAATATCGATCGTGCGCGGCATCGCGTCGAGCGCGTCGAGGTACTCGGCGAAGGTCTCCCATCGCCAGTCGATCCCCTCGTGGAGCGCCGTGCCCGGGATGTCTTCGACACCTTCCATCACTTCGATGAGGAAGCCTTCTTCCCCTGGGCGAACTGGGGCGAAGCCGACGCCACAGTTGCCCATCACGATTGTGGTCACGCCGTGATGGCTTGAGGGGGCGAGTTCGTCGTCCCACGTCGCCTGACCGTCGTAGTGGGTGTGCACATCGATCCAACCGGGTGTGACGATCAGGCCGGTGGCATCAATCTCGGTCTCGGCCGACGTGGTGATGGTGCCGGCGGGGGCGATTTCCGTGATGACACCGTCATCGACGGCGAGGTCGGCGGCGCGCGCGGGAGAGCCGGTGCCGTCGACTAGCGAGCCATTGCGGATCACGAGCTGATGCATGTCGTAACGGTACTGACGAGCCTCGGATTGGTCGCACTCGGACAGAACAGCAACCACCGGTGTCACACTGACAAGTTGACGGGCTCGTACCGCCGACTTCGTCAAAAGTCAGAAAGTTTTGTCGATGGGGAACCAAAGATCGCCGACAGGCGTCAAACCCCATGGCAATGTGATCACTAAACGCACCCGGAGAGACCCATGAAGCGAGTTATCGCACCCACGCTCATCGCTGCGGGACTCCTAATCGGAGCTTGCACGACCTCCGATGAACCCGTCACGGTCGACAACGACGGATCACCGGGCGAGCAGGGCAACGCGCCAGGGGAAGAGCCGGGTGACGACGAGCCGGGCGCGCCGCTTGGATTTGCTTCGGCATCGCTGCGCCAGTTCGACGAGTGCGATGCATTCCTCGACTACGTCCACACCGAAGGCGCCAAACGAGTTGGGGCCTTCGGGTTCGGTGGCAACGGCTGGTTCGGCCCTGGCTTCCCCGGGGTGATGGAAGACGGAATGGCCGTTGAGAACAACGTGATGGAGCCCGAAGCGGCGGCAGAGGAATCTGCCGGGACGTCAGCTGATCAGAATACGCCGACTGACGGTGACGATTCGGCAGACAGCGGCGGCCAGTTCTCGAGCACCAACGTGCAAGTAGAAGGCGTCGACGAGCCCGACGTCGTGAAGACTGACGGTGAACGCATCCTCGCTGTCACCGACGACACCTTGCATCTCGCACTCGTGTCGGCCGATGGCAGCGACGCCACGCTCGCCAGCTCGCTGACGCTCAACCGTGATGGCTTGAACTCGCAGTTATGGAACGCCGAGATCCTGTTCGACGACGACCGAGCCTTTGTAATCGGTCAGAGCGAGCAGTGGGGCTGGTTCGACGACGACATCGCAGTCGCCGAATCCGAATTAGTCGAGCCCGATGTACCGACTGGTGGGCCGATCATCCCCCCGAACGGATACCAAGGTCCGACGACTGTTATCACCGAGATCGACCTCTCAAACTCTGATGCCCTCACCGTTGCGAACACCCTTGAGGTTCGTGGTCGCTACGTGAGCGCTCGCCAGGTCGGCTCGACCGTCAGAGTGGTCGTCACCTCGGCGCCAGCCGAGCTCGGCTTCGTGTACCCGTCAGATAACAGTGATCTCGCGATCGACACCGCCACCGAGACCAACCAGCGCCTCGTCGCCGAATCCGATCTGGAGCACTGGCTGCCGAGGTACACGCTGACGACGGAGACGGATACGTCGGAGGGCCTGTTGGTCGACTGTGCCAACATCCATGCGCCGAGCGAGTTCGCCGGCTTCGACATGCTGTCGATCGTTACGTTCGACAGCGACGAGGCGCTCGGTGCCCCTGTCGACACCGCATCGATCATGGCGACCGGCGACACCGTGTACGCCTCGCAGGACCGCATGTACGTGACGTCGAACGTGTGGTTGCCGCCGACAGTCGACGAGCAGGAGCGCAAAATCTGGGAGGATAAGTACAAGACTCAGATCCACCGATTCTCGATCGCTGTTGAAGGCCCGGCCGATTACGACGGATCGGGAAGCGTCGATGGCCACCTCCTGAACCAGTTCTCGATGCACGACCGCGACGGCACATTCTTTGTCGCCACCACCGAGGGCACTCCTTGGGGCCTGACCGACACCGACAACCAGATCATCGCCATGGAGATGCAGGGTGACGAGCTGGTCGAGGTCGGCCGAGTTGACAACCTCGGGCTTGAAGGCGAGCGAATTTTCTCGGTTCGCTACGTGGGCGAACTCGCCTACTTGGTCACGTTCCGCCAGACCGATCCTTTCTACGTAGTCGACCTGTCGAACCCGGCCGACATGACCGTACGCGGCGAGCTGAAAATCCCCGGATTCTCGTCGTACCTGCATCCGATCTCCGAGTCGCTGATACTCGGCGTTGGCCAGGACGCCGACGAGAACGGTTTCGCGAAGGGCACGAAAGTGTCGCTGTTTGACGTGAGCGATATCTCGAACCCGATGGAGCTCGACGTGTGGACGTTGCCGGGCGGCGACTCAGACGTCGAATGGGATCACCGGGCGTTCCTTTACTGGTCCGAGACCCAGACGGCGTTCCTGCCGGTAACCCAGTGGAGCGAGGGGTTCACCGGTGCCGTGGCGCTGCGGGTGACCGGCGCCGGCATCGAGGAACTCGGTTGGGTCACTCAGCTCGACGCAGATGGCACTGCGCCGGGCCAGACCGACTGCCGCGTTATTGAACCGGGCGCATTCGCCGAAGACAATGGCGACTTGTTCTGGGTCGCCCAGGAGGGACTGCTTCTCGGCTGCGCCGAGGGGGACCAGGGCGGCGCGACCGGCTACTTGTGCAACCCGATCCCGGCCTCTGAACTCGAGTTCTGGACCGACGACGGGTCTGTGCCCCCCGAGGTCGCCGGCGACGTTCGGGTAGAGGCCTGCTGGCCGGAAGGGTTTGACTATGGCCTCCAGATCCGCCGCACCCTTGTGATTGAGGACTCGCTGTGGACCCTCTCCCAGGAGCGCCTCCAGTCAAATGACATCGTCACCCTCGACGTCACCGACATCGTTGACCTCTGAGGCAACGGTTCCCGCTGGTGTCAGACGTCAACGGTATTACCTGTACCGTTTGGTTCCGCGCGGCACGCGCTGCCGGTAGCGTTGCGAGCTGCAACATTGGCCCTGCCCCATACGGGGCTCCCGAATCGGTGTGACTGCCGGTGAGGGATCCGAAGGGAGGAACCGCGTATGACACGCGCTTACGAAATGATGGTCATCGTCGACGGTGATGTCGACGATCCCCAAGCCCAAGCCTGGACCAAGAAGGTCGCCGACGGTGTGAATGCCGCCGGTGGACAACTCCACGGCAAGATCGATTGGTGGGGCAAGCGCCAGTTTGCCTACCCGATCAACAAGAAGCCGGCTGGCTATTACCTGGTCGCGGAAATGATCGCTGAGCCTGGCGCTCTCGACGAACTTGAGCGCACGCTCCGTCTTGCGGACGACATCGTCCGCCACAAGCTCATCCGTCTGCCCGAAGCCGAGGCCGAGCGTCGCGGCATGCAGGTCACCGCAGGCTGAACGACGAGGGCGACCTCGCCCACTCTCAGATCAGGGGAATCACATGGCAATCGACAACACCGTCACACTGACCGGGAACCTCACTCGAGACCCGGAGCTGCGTTACACCACTGGTGGACGTGGTGTCTGCTCGTTCGGCCTCGCCGTGAACCGGCGCTGGCAGCAGAACGGCGAGTGGCAGGAGCAGGTTTCGTTCTTCAACATTGTCGCCTGGGGCGACCTCGGTGAGAACGTGGCCGCCAGCGTCACCAAGGGCAACCGGATCACAGTGACCGGTCGCCTTGAACAGCGCAGCTACGACGACAAGGACGGCAACAAGCGCTCGATCACTGAGGTGGTCGCCGATGACATCGGCGCCAGCCTCCGCTGGGCTCAAGTCCAGATCGAACGCATCAGCCGCGACGCTGCCCAGCAGGGTGGCGGCGGCGGGGGCGGCAACGCTGCTCCGGCGCCCGATCCGGTGTACGGCGACGAAGAGCCGTTCTGACTCACCCGTGACTCAGCCGAGCGCACCACAGCTCGGCCCCATTCGATCGAACCGATCTCATTCGAAGGAACGCCACCATGGCAAGCAAGAAGAACAAGGCCCGGTCCGGCCGGGACGCCAAACCACGTAAGTTCAAGAAGAAGACCAGCGTCCTCACTATCGAAAAGGTCGAGTACGTCGACTACAAAGACGTTGACCTACTCACTCGTTTCATGAGCGACCGCGCCAAGATCCGCAACCGAGGGGTCGTAGGCAACGACCTTCAGCAACAGCGCGAGGTCGCCAACGCAATCAAGGTTGCTCGCGAGATGGCACTCCTGCCATACGCAGTACGCGTGGCCAACACCCGCGTCGGTGGCCGTCGTGGCGCCGATCGCGAACGTGGTAGCGGCCGTGACAACGTCGAGCAGACGGAAGGCGCCGAAGAGAATCTTGAGGCGACCGAGGCCGATGACGCGACCGACACCGGCTCCGAAGCTGAGATTGAGGCCGAGGCCGTCGAGAGCACCGAGGAGGACTGACGATGCAGGTGATTCTCCGCTCCGACGTAAGCGGTCTTGGCAAGCGTGGCGACATCGTCGACGTAGCCGACGGCCACGCTCGCAACTTCCTTTTTCCGAAAGGCAAGGCGATCAAGGCGTCGACAGGCGCCATCGAACAGGCTGCGAAGATGCGGTCGGCTCGCGACGCGAAGGACCACGAGGCTCGCGAGGCCGCTACGTTGATCGCCACCGCTGTAGTCGGCAAACCGGTAACCGTCACTGCGAAGGCAAGCCCCGAGGGCAGGCTCTTCGGATCGATCCATGCTTCTGACGTGGCCAACGCCGTCCGAGAGCAAATGAGCATCGAGATCGACCGCAAGGCGATCGAAATCGACGGAGTGAAAGAGGTCGGCACCCATACTGCGACCGCCTCCCTTCACGCCGATGTCTCGTTCCCGATCACGGTCGAAGTCGTCGCTGCCGAGTGACGGCGGCTGGAACGGTCATCACCGCTCAATGACGGCCAAGCGGGTGTGACACCCCGCCATCAGGGTGGCCGTATGGCCTCTATCGAAAGATCCGACGAGGGTGTATCCAGCATGTGCTGCGTGCACCCTCGTCGCGATTTTCCACACCTTGCCCACAAGAAGCTGGCTTCGCTCGATTTCACCCTGAATGTGCGAAATCAGCGCGTCAACTCTGCCCGCACCGGGGGTTTTCCACAGTTGTCCACAGCCTGTCAACAGCCGAATTCAGCGGTTACGGGCCTAGCGATCCCCAGGCTCCAACTGGTTGTGTAGAGCGCTCATGGCCGGAGACGAGAATTTTCCCATCAACGAATCCGGAGGCGGCGGTGGCTTCGGCGGCCAGCCATCTGGGTCAGGGCGGGTGCCGCCTCACAACCTCCAAGCTGAGGAATCGGTCCTCGGCGCGTTGATGCTGTCTCGCGAGGCGATCGGCCTCGTTGGCGAGGCGGGGCTCGGCCCGCGTGACTTCTACAACCCGGCCCATCAGCACATCTTTGATGCGATCCGGTCGCTGTACTCCGGGTCGTCGCCGGTCGACGTTGTCACTGTTGCCGACGAGTTGCGTCGGCACAACCTGCTTGATCAGGTCGGCGGCATTGAGCGGCTCAACGAACTGCAAAACATGACCCCATCGGTGTCGGGCGCCGAGCACTACGCCAAGATCGTCATGGACACGGCGCTGCTGCGACGCCTCATTCACACCGCCGGCGAGATCACCGACATCGCGTTCGGTGAACCCGACGACGTCACCAAGGCGGTCGACCTCGCCGAGTCGAAGATGTTTGAGGTGGCAGAAGACCGCGTCACCGACTCGACTCGGCCCATCCAGGACCTCCTGAACCTCACCATGGATCAGCTTGAGGAGAACTTTGAGCGAGGCGACACCATCACCGGCTTCGCCACTGGCTACGACGACCTTGACGAACTCCTTTCGGGGCTCCAACCGTCCACCCTGAACGTCGTCGGTGCACGACCTGCGATGGGTAAGTGCGTCGCCTGGTACACGCCGATGGTCGACCTCGAGACTGGCGGGGTCGTTACCGCCGCGGAGATGATGGAGCGTGCAGCCGCGCGCGGACATATGCGTGTCCAATCGCTCGGCGACGACGGGCGGATCACTACTGCCGAGGTGTCAGCGTGTCTCGACGACGGCATCAAGCCGGTCTTTCGCGTTACTACGGGCAGCGGTCGAACGGTTGTGACCACAGCGTCGCATCCGTTTCTCACTGCGAAGGGCTGGATGCAGCTTGCCGATATCACCGAAGGCGTTGATGTCGCGGTTCCCGCAGCGGTCAATGCGTTCGGAAGCCACCGACTTGACGGCGAGGTCGTTGATCTCATCGCGCTCGTCCTCGGTAGCGGTTCAGTGGCCGAAAGCCGATGTAGCCCATCGATCACCACCGAACTTGACGCCGTTGTTGACGTGGCACGACGTGCGGCGATCCATGTCGGTGCTGGCCTTACGGAGGCTGCATCGGCGGGCAGTGCGACGACGTGGCGATTCTCCGCCGGGTGCCACGACGACGCGCCGCAGCCGGTCACCGAGATACTGCGCGCCCACGGCATGCGGGAAAAGAACGCTCACGTGAAGTCGATCCCCGAGGCGATCTTCCGTCTACCTCGCGAGCAGGTCTGCCGGTTTCTCAACCGACTGTTCGCCACAGATGGAACCGCATGGGTCTCAAGTGCAGGCTACGCCCGAGTTGGATACTCATCGCTCTCCCGCGACCTCGTTGACGGCGTCGCCCATCTGGTTCGTCGCCTCGGACTGCGCGTCAAGGTTCGCGGGGGTCAGATCGAGGATCGCAACACGCAGCAGCAATCGTTCGAACTCGAGATCACGGACTCAACATCAGTAACTCGGTTCTGCGACGAGGTCGGCATCCTCGGCAAAGAGGCAGCGGTCGAACGGGTTCGGGCTCATGCCACTGACACCGTCGGGCGGTCCGCTTCGCCCGATTGGGTTCCTGCAGCCGTCTGGGACGACATCGAGAAGGCGAAGGGCGAGCTGAGTTGGGCCGACATCAACCGACGATGCGGACGACCTTCGACGCACAGCTGGCGTGCCAGCCAAGGTGGCCCAATTCATCGCGCCACGGTGGCCGAGTTAGCCGAAGCACTTGACGACGACCAGCTTCGCTGGTGGGCGTCGCCTGATGTCATCTGGGAACACATCGTGTCGATCGAACCGCTCGGACCTGAACGAGTGATCGACTTCACGGTGCCAGGGCCTCACAACTTTGTTGCGGCTGACTTCTTCCTCCACAACACTGCATTCGGGTTAGGCATTGCGTCATCGATCGCGAAGAAATACCACGAGCCCGTGCTCGTGTTCTCGCTCGAGATGAGCCACTCTGAGCTCACGCAACGGATCCTGTCGAGCGAAGCCAAAGTCGATTCGACCAAGCTGCGCACGGGCAAGCTCACTGAGTCCGACTGGTCGAAGATAGGCCTCGCAGTCGGTCGACTCGAGGTGCCGCTGTTCCTCGACGACAACCCGCAGGTGACCGTGATGGAGATCCGCGCCAAGGCTCGGCGGATCAAGGCTCAGCACGGCAAGTTGTCGTGCATCATCATCGATTACCTACAGCTCATGAGCGGCTCCGGCAAGTCGGAGAATCGTCAGCTCGAGATTTCCGAGATCAGCCGAAACCTTAAGGTGCTTGCGCGTGAGCTGGAGTGCCCGATCGTGGCGCTCAGCCAGCTCAGCCGAAATCTTGAGGCCCGTTCCGACAAGCGTCCGATGCTGTCCGACCTCCGTGAGTCGGGTGCCATCGAGCAAGATGCGGACGTCGTGATGTTCCTCTACCGTGACGAGGTGTACAACCCTGAGTCACCCGATAAGGGCTCGGCCGAAGTGATTGTCGCCAAGCACCGTTCCGGGCCGATCGGCACGAAGCGCCTGGTATTCCTCGGCCAGTACACTCGTTTTGACAACGCCGCTCGCTCCATGTAACGAGTGGGGCGCCTCGGCTTCGCCAACCGGGATCCTGCCTGCCGACCGGTCTCCGGCCTCGCCACCAGTTCTCAAGGAGCGCTCAATGCCTCACGGCAACATCACCTATGCGTGGCGAGCGTCGTTCACCAACGACGAGATCCACGCACTTCACGCAGAAGCGTTCGAGACCCGGCTGTTCGACCAATCCGAGTGGGACTGGGTCCAACAGACCGACCGGCACAGCCTTGGCTGGGTCGTGGCGCGAGACGGCGATCGCTTCGTCGGATTCGTCAACGTGCTCTGGGACGGGCTGGTCCATGCGTTCATCGAAGACGTCATGGTCGACGCGGGCTATCGACATCAAGGCATCGGTGTCGGCCTGGTTCACGCTGCTCGAGACGGGGCGACGTCCGCTGGCTGTGAGTTCTTGCACGTCGGATTCGACGAAGACCTTCGGGACTTCTACATCGACGCGTGCGGCTTCGAGCCCACCCCTGGCGGACTCATGGAACTGACCTGACGGTCACACCCCGACGCCGCACATAACCGCACACCGCCGCCGGCGCACGGCGGGGCACTCCCCATCCCGAAGGCACGCGCCTGGATCGCCCCCTAGTGTGATGACCGAGCGCGGCAGACCAGTAGCGGGCTTGCCAAACGGCTCGGGGCGTCACGAGGAGGCACCGTCGATGAGTCAACCGATCGCACCGACCCCGACCCGGGCTGACCATGCCGCTGCCATGGACGAGTACGCCGGCGAACGCGAGGCACACGTGTCGCAACTCGGCGTCAGGGGCCCACTCGAACTCGGGCCCGATGGCCGCCTGCACCCCGACATCGTTCACGCGTACACCGAACACGGCTTCTACATTTTCGAGAACGTGATCGAACTCGACGAGGTGCTCGACCTCCGCGCTGCGGTCGAAGACGTCATCGATCGCTCCCCTGTTCGACCACGAGCCGACGTCGATGCACATGGCCGACCGGCGATCGGCCGCGACCACACGATCGAACCGTTCCTCCTCACCAAGCCGCTCTCCGATCCGTGGGGCGGCACCAACCTGCTCGCCGGCCGACACCCGACGCAGATGACGCAACCCGAGGCTGACTCATCGGCACCCGAGTACATCGTCCACCTCATCTTCGGGATGTGCATGCTGATGCCTGAAGCCCTACGGCTGTACGGACACCCGGGTCTCCTGGCAGTTGCGGCTTCGGTCAACGGTGAAGACTTCGTGCCATACAACGACGCCATCTTCGTGAAGAAGCCAGGCCTCGGCGCATCGGTCGGCTGGCACCAGGACGGCGCTACCCACTGGAACAACCCCGACTGGCATCCCGACATCCACGGCTTCAACTTCCAGGTTCAGTTGTATCCCACCACCGCTGCCAACGCATTGTGGGTGATCCCAGGTAGCCATCACCACGGCAAAGCTGACATCAAGGCGATGGTTGCCGAAAACGGAGGCAGCGACATGCTCCCGACGGCGATGCCGCTCGTGTGTGGCGCAGGTGACGTAACGATCGTCAACCGCCAAATCGTGCACGGCTCGTTCGCTAACAGCTCACCCGACCCCCGAATCTCGGTCACGTTCGGCTTCCATCAAAGGGCTGCTGTGCTCGGCGTCGCCAGCAAGCTTCGCTTGGCCGCCACGGACACACCCGACCCGGTCTACGACGAGCAGCGAATCCACGATCGCGCTGCGGTCATCGCAGTAGGCATTGACGCGCGGCGCCAACACTTCCCCAACGAAACGTCGTACACCTACGCACCGTTCGTCGGACTTGAGAACGACTATCGCTACGACGCGGCGACCGCTGCCGAGATGCTTCACGACTACAACATCAACGACATAGCGATCTGACCTGGGCTCGGCGGACTACAGCCGGTCTGAAGTTCGCAGATATCCGTCAGGACAAGCGGCGCTTCATGTCGGCGGGGAGATGCTCGGCCCAGCGAATCGGCCGCGCGCCACCCAAGTTATGTCAGCGCAACTCGACCCGGTCACATTCGACGACTCACCTGGCTTCGACGTCATCCGGTCAACGCCGACACGAACAGCTCGGTTTGGTTCGGCCGCTACCGCCGAATCGCAGCACCACGTGCTCGCTACAGACTCCGCTGTGTCTTCTTCGCCTTCCTCTCGGCAGTCGGAACCCTTGAGATAGATGACTCCTTGTCCTCGATGAAAACGGCATTCATCGGCCGTCGCAAACTGGTTTAATCGGCTAGCTGCTGCGCCGAATAAGGTCGTCACCCGAACACCAACTGACCGCATGACGCTTCGTACATGTTTGGCGTCCTTCGGACAGTCGAGTGACCGATGGCTGGAATCGCCGTCCGTACTTGACGGTTGACTCAAGGCATGAACCTTTCGGTGTTTCCCCCCGCCGTGACCCGTCAGGCCTTCGCCGCGCTCAACGCCGTCGTGCGCCCGCTGCTATCGACCGGCATCGGTAACCCTCCTGCTGTCGGATTCGGGGCAGCGGTCGTCGAAACGACCGGCCGCAAGAGCGGCAGACCCCGCCAGGTGCCCCTTCTCGCTTTCCGCGCGCTCGACCGGGTCTACGTTTCGACCGTGCGTGGCGACTCGCAGTGGCTGGCCAATCTCGAAGCCGACGGTGCTACCAAGATCCAGCTGGCCCGCGAGTTCCTCCCCGGCCAGGCCACCGTCTGCCGCGGTCTCCTCAACGTCGCAGTCGTCGACCTTAGACCCGACACCGATCCCTCTTGATCAGGTCGGTCCTCGGGGCCGCGCACCAAGACCGGGACTCTTCTTCGTGCTGACCGGCTGACATCTGATCTATCGGGCCCCACCGGTATGTTCCGCACGATGAGTGACAACGCGCCGACTCTGCCGTCGCTGCATCTCGAGCCACACGGCGCCGATGCATTTGTAGGTGAGAGCCCGTCTTACCCGTGGGGACGTATCTACGGCGGCCTCGTCATCGCCCAGGCGTTGCGCGCTGCGACCGCAACCGTTGACCCCAGCTTTATCGTCCATTCACTCCACGCTTACTTCATCCTGGGCGGCGTGCCCTCGGAGCCGGTCCGCTACGAGGTGGACCGCATCCGCAACGGACGCTCGTTCTCGACCCGGCTTGTCGTCGCTCGACAGTCGGGCGGCGCCATTCTCAACCTGTCGGCCTCATACCAGCGCATCGAAGAGGCGCCGACATTGCAGGGCATCGAGATGCCCAAAACCCCCGAACCTGCTGCAGTGCCGCAGGGCGAATGGGAAGCTGGCTTCGACTACCGCGAGGTCCCACCGGTTGAGGGCAGCGGTCGATCGCTGGCGTGGGGTCGGTATGTCGCCCCGCTGTCCAACGACCCAGGTGAGCACGCCGCCGCGCTCGCCTACATGTCCGACGGCAACCCAATGGATTCGATCCTCTACCGGCATCCGGTAAAGATCGGCGGACAGGAGCACGACGATGTATTTGTGTCGGCGTCGCTCGATCACGCCGTGTGGTTCCACCAACCAGTTCGAGCTGACCGGTGGTGCCTATTCGACATGCACTGCTCATTCGTCGGCGGCAGCCGCGGCATCGCCCATGGATCGGTCTTCCAAGACGGACTACTCGTGGCCACGATCGCGCAGGAAGGACTGCTACGGCTTCGCAACCGCTGAGCTTCGGCTAAGGCGTCAGCTGGACGTGCTCGACGAGTACGGTAACGACTCGGTGGCCGACAGGGCCCTTTCTGATCGGCCCCAGTGGGAAGGGCAGCGACATGACCGGCAGCATTGGCGTTCCAGGGGCGCAGGTCGACTGGCGGGTGTTATCGAGGCGGGCGGCGTTCGCCTCACACCAGCTGATCGGTTGGATCTACTGGGAGCCCCGAGCTACCTCCGCCTATGAGGCGCTCGGCATCCCAAACGGAACTGGCTACTACGTCACCAGTCGCGCTGGCCGCTTGGGGGATGCCGGTGCCGACGTCGTGGCCGCCGCCTACTACTCCATTCATGCCGGGTTCGTGGCGGCTAGCTACGACCTGCTTTTCGCGAAGGCCACCACCGCCGACGCTATTCGCGTCCGTGACCACGCTGTCGCGGCTGGATTACGCGAGTACGTCCCCGGCATCTGCGACCACCTGGCCTCAATGTCAACGGTGCTCTGGGATGCAGCCGACGCGCTCCCCTCATCGGGCCGGGTTCTCTTCGCCGCTCAACTCTCACACCGTCGACCCGACGATCCACTGCTTGACGCGTGGCTGGCGGTCAACTGCATCCGAGAGTGGCGCGGTGACTCGCACTGGATCGTCCACGCAGGGGAAGGTCTCACCGGCACCGAAGCGGGCGTGCTCGACGGAGCCTGGCGTAGCTATGCCGACGACTGGCTGCCCCGCAGTCGCGGCGCCGACGACGAGGCCCTCGCCTCCGCCTACGAGGGGCTGGCCGACCGCGGGTTGGCATCTCACGGGCAGGTCACCGCTGACGCGATCGCCTACCGACAGGAGCTCGAAGACCGGCTTGACGACATGGCCGCTCTTGCGTGGCAGCATCTCGGCGCCGAACAAACGCAACAGTTCGTAGATCTGATCGGCTCGGCGGGAAACCTCCTAATGGGCCGCATAGATGCCACCGCCGGCGAGAAGTGGATGCCCGCCGGGCGCCGACACCCCGGCATCCCTGACTGAACGAAACGTTCGCGCAACAGCGCACCCGTTCGGCGCACAACGACTCGACGCAGGCGAGACTGCAATCATGGGTCGCCTGCGGCTACAAAGACTCGTCCCGTTCGTTGCGGGCACTGCACTCGTCCTCGCCGCGTGCGGCGGTGGTGATAACGACGCCGGCGAAGTGCTGCTACCCGCAGCCGATCTCGACGCCGATATCGCAACAGTCAATCCAAGTCAGCTGCTCCCGACACAGGTTGACCTCGTCGGCGTGGCAGTACAGCCGTCGTCGGAAATCGACTCGAACCTGCTGCCCCCAGTCGTGCTTGACGACCTCACCACCGGCCGCAAGGTCAACTTCCGCAACCTGGTGCCACAAGACAAGCCGATCCTGATCTGGATGTACGCACCACATTGAGCTACCTGCCGGGTCGAAGCACCGGCTGTCGAGCAGTTCGCTCGAACCAACGCAGATCAGTTGACCGTCGTCGGCCTCGGCACACAGGACTCACTCGGCGAGGCCCGCGAGTTCGTCACGGATTCCGGCACCCAGAGCTTCACAATGCTGTGGGACGAATCGTTCGAGACCTGGCTCGAAATCGGTGTCACTTCCCAACCGTCAGCGGTGTTACTGGCTGCCAACGGGACGCCAATCCTCGGTTGGACCGGCCCCTACCCTGAAGACGAAGTGCTTCGTCTCGCAGCGGAGTCAACTGCGGGCGCCGCCGGCTAGTTGGGGCGAGGTCATCGACTCTGGTCAGCATCCGCTTCCGATCTGCGCGCTGATCATGCCATCGGCCGCCATGTCATAGATGTCTGACTGGCCGTCAACGTATCCGAGATCGGAGAGGATCTGCTCGTATCGATTGTTGCCCGAACCGGTCGGGTTGATGTCGGCGTGCTGCTTCTCCACAAGGTACGAATCGACGGCCATCACAACGGTGCGGTGTTCGATGCCGCACACGCTTTCCTCCACCGTGTCGGTGGTGCCACGAACCGTCAATACCGTCACTGTTGCGAGGATCCCGAGGATCACCGCCACGATCAGAATCTCGACGAGGGTGAGACCGCGCTCGCTCCGGTGCCTTGTCGACGCGTTCATGTCTGGTTATCGGCTGTCGTGCCGCACGACTTGAGTTAAAGATGGGTCCCGCTGTCGTCGAAGACGCGAACTCCCTGTCCTGTTTCATCCGCGGCCGCAACGGCTGACCCCCCGGGTGCGAGATGGCCTAGCGTGCGGTCATGCGTGTCCATCTGATCGACGGCACCTACGAGCTGTTTCGCCAGTTCTTTGGGTCAGCATCCCGCCATCGCAACGCCGACCCGTTCGCCGCTGCTGCGAATGTCGTGGCCTCGACGTTGGCGCTGGTCGATGACGGCGCGACCCACGTCGGTGTTGCCTCCGATCACACGATCGAAAGCTTCCGGAACGAGCTCTACGCCGATTACAAGACCGGTGACGGGATGGACCCCGCCATCCTCAACCAGATCACCGTGATGGAAGCGGCCCTGGCTGCCGCTGGGTTCACTGTGTGGCCGATGATCACCCACGAAGCCGACGATGCGCTCGCTGCCGCCGCGTCGGTGGCCGCTGCTGACGAACGCGTCGAACAGGTTCTAATCGTGACACCCGACAAGGACCTTGGCCAGTGCGTTCGCGGGCAGCGTGTGGTGCAGTTTGATCGACGCAAGCGTGAGATCATTGATGAAGCCGGTGTGATTGCAAAGTTCGGCATCCCGCCCGCCTCGATTCCCGACTACCTCGGCCTCGTCGGCGACTCGGCCGACGGGTTTCCGGGGCTGCCCGGCTGGGGCGCGAAGTCGGCATCAAGCGTGCTCGCCCGCTACAGACATCTTGAAGACATCCCCGATGCAGTCGGCAAATGGGACGTTCCCGGCTTGCGTGGTGCCGCCAAGCTCTCGGCCACACTGCAGGCCCAGTTCGACGATGCGTTGCTCTTCCGACGCATCGCCACGGTCGACACCGACGTCGCCGTCGGCGAGGTCGACGATTGGCGCTGGGACGGACCGACCGACGACTTCGCTGACATCGCCGAGCGAATCGGTTCTTCTGACCTCGTCGATCGTGCCGGTGAACTCGCTCCGTGACGATTCGACGAGCTGACGCCGTCACGATTTGGCGCCCCGAGCGGCGGACGTGTCCGATATCGTGTGGTATCCGGCAGGTTCGCCTGTCGGGTGAGGTGGTGACCGGGTCCTGTGCAACGGGCGCCCGTGAACCAGGTCAGGACCGGAAGGTAGCAGCCTTCATCGGCATCGCTCGTGTGCCGCAGATCGCCTGGTCATCGCCTCACTCGACAGGGGAATATTCCACGCCTGGAGGGGTGCGAGAGCGGCCGAATCGGCACGCTTGGAAAGCGTGTGAAGGGCAACCTTCCGTGGGTTCGAATCCCACTCCCTCCGCCACGGGGTCTTAGAAGAAAAACCTCGAACTGTTAGAAGAAAAAACGGTGAAGCCTGAACACCAGTTGTGTTTGTTCACCCGAACGCATCCGGCGGCCTCCGCGACGAC
>Ga0213866_10000775_pt1 | contig 24830 bp, 23 predicted proteins | sample PICome_11_FD_160079 | JGI IMG/M metagenome (GOLD analysis project Ga0213866, IMG submission 160079) | Coastal seawater microbial communities near Pivers Island, North Carolina, United States - PICO284 | ecosystem: Environmental > Aquatic > Marine > Coastal | place: USA: North Carolina...
CAGAATGTTCTGGTTCTGGTTCTGGTTCTGGTTCTGGTTCTGGTTCTGGTTCGTCGTCCCAGAGTGCCTTTAATTCCTCGGCCGCGTTCAGCCCACTGTCGACTGGGTCTTTGTCGTCGGGGTCTCCCCCCCACAGGTCGATGGTGTCGTCGCGAGCGTCATCAGTTTCAAAGTCAGAATCAGCGTCGACATCGTCGGCAAAATCGCCGGCCTCAATGTCGTCAATTTCCGCCGTCTCATCGTCAAAGTTACTAAAGAACCGGTCCTGGCGGTCGCCGGGGGCATCGGGTTCAAAACTGTCGGAATCAAAGCCTAGCTGCTGCTCGGCATCGCCTTCCGGGTTGCTGTCCTGATCGTCGCGATTATCGTTATTCATGATTCGATCGGCCTGTGGTCACCCTGCCAGCGATGTTATCAAAGCGCGCTGGCAAATGCTTCTGGCCAGTCGCCGGCCTGTAACGGTTAGCTGCGACCACTTTCACCATTCATTGGGCTGTGATGATCGTGCTGCCGTGGGATGTTGGTTAGAATGCCGCGATGGATGTATCCGATATTCTCTCTCCCCTGAATGACGCCCAGCGCGATGCGGTAGCCTCCGATAGCCAGAACCTGTTGGTCCTGGCGGGCGCAGGCAGTGGTAAAACCCGCGTTCTGGTGCATCGCATTGCCTGGTTAATACGCGCGGAGGGGTTTTCCCCCTTTTCTATCCTGGCGGTAACTTTCACCAACAAGGCTGCGCGCGAGATGCGTGGCCGCATCGAGGAAATGCTGAATATTCCCACGCACGGTATGTGGGTTGGCACCTTCCATGGCTTGGCTCACCGCCTGTTGAAATCACATTGGCAGGAGGCTGGCCTGCCGCAGAACTTCCAAATTCTCGACAGTGACGACCAGCTGCGACTGGTGAAGCGAGTCTGCCGCGAACTGGAGCTGGACGATGGGCGTTGGCCCCCCAAACAGGTGCAGTGGTTTATCAATGGCCAGAAAGACGAGGGCCTGCGAGCCGCCCATGTTGAGGCCCCCGCCGGAGACCTCTTTACACAGACGATGCTGCAGGCTTACCGCGCTTACGAAACTGCCTGTGAACGCGGCGGCCTGGTGGACTTCGCGGAACTCCTGCTTCGAGCACACGAACTCTGGCTGAAAAACCCGGACCTTCTCCGACACTACCGCAATCGCTTCCAGCAGATACTGGTGGACGAGTTCCAAGACACGAACACTATCCAGTATGCCTGGCTGCGAGTGCTCGCAGGTGGTGACATACCGGTGGTTGCGGTGGGCGACGATGATCAGTCCATCTACGGTTGGCGCGGCGCAAAAATAGAGAACATCCAGCGCTTCAGCGATGACTTTGCTGCCACCCGCACGGTCAGGCTCGAGCAGAACTACCGATCCACCCAGACCATTCTCCAGGCTGCCAATGGCGTCATATCACACAACTTTGGGCGCCTGGGCAAAGAGCTGTGGACTGCGGGCGAAACAGGAGAACCCATCACCCTTTACGCCGGCTTCAACGAGCAGGATGAAGCGCGCTTTATTGTCGACCAAATCCAGGAGTGGGTTTCTGACGGGCAGCTACGGGCCGATTCCGCCATTCTGTACCGGTCCAATGCGCAGTCACGGGTTCTGGAAGAGGCCCTGATCCGGGCGTCCATGCCCTACCGCATCTATGGCGGGCAGCGTTTTTATGAGCGCATGGAAATCCGTAATGCGCTCGCCTATATGCGATTACTGATCAACCGCAGCGATGACGCCGCGATAGAGAGGGTGATCAATACGCCGCCAAGAGGTATCGGCAGTAAAACCATCGATACGCTTCGCGAAGTAGCGCGGGAGCGCGATGTGTCGCTGTGGCATGCCATTGCCCTGGCGACCGGGGAAAAGCTCCTGGCCGCGCGAGCGCTGACGGCATTGGAAGGCTTTCGTGTGCTGTTGGATGAGCTGGATACCGGCACTGACGAACTGCAACTGGAAGAGCTGGTCGAGCACGTTATCCAGGAATCTGGGCTGATTCCCTATCACGAGAAGGAAAAGGGAGAGCGCGGACAGGCCAGGGTGGAAAACCTCGAGGAACTGGTTTCTGCGGCGAAGCAGTTTACCCCCGAGGGAGAAGAGCTGTCACCGTTGCAGCAGTTCCTCGACAGCGCAGCTCTCGATGCCGGCGACGCCCAGGCCGAAGCCCATGAAGACAGCGTGCAGCTGATGACTTTGCATTCAGCCAAGGGGCTGGAGTTCCCGCTGGTGTTCCTGGCCGGTATGGAAGAAAACCTTTTTCCGCACCGCATGTCGCTGGAGGAACCCGGTCGCCTGGAGGAAGAGCGGCGGCTTTGTTATGTGGGCATCACCCGTGCGATGGCGCGGTTGTTCATTACCTACGCCGAAACCCGGCGCATGCATGGCAACGAAAATTACAACGCGCCCTCTCGATTTATCCGCGAAATACCTGCCGATCTGTTGCAGGAAGTGCGCCTGCAGACAACGATCTCACGCCCGGTGAGCAGTCTGGGTCAGGCAGATATTCCTGATACCGGGTTGAGTCTGGGCCAGCGTGTTTACCACCAGGTTTTCGGAGAGGGGGTGGTGTTAAACTTTGAGGGCCGGGGCAACAATGCTCGCGTGGAAGTGAACTTCGATCACGAGGGCAGCAAGTGGTTGGTCGTTCAGTACGCCAACCTGCAGCTGATGTGAGCCAGCGTCAAAAGACGGAGAAAATAATGTCTACACATGCGCCTCGCTCGTTCACGCCCGTCATCATCCTCACCTTGGTTGCGGCGTTGGTGGCAACCATTGGTCTGTGGGCCGCCGACCGAGCCACTCGTAGTGGCGATTCGGAGGCGACCGCCGGCGCTGCCGGTCAGCGCGAGGGCGCTGAGTACGAATGGAAGATCGTCACCACCTGGCCAAAGGGACTGCCGGGACTGGGCAGCTACGCTGAAAACTTTGCGCGCTATATAGAGGCCATGAGCAATGGCCGGCTGCGCGCCCGCGTCTACGGCGCCGGAGAGATAGTCCCCGCCTTTGAAGTATTTGATGCCGTTTCCCAGGGTGTGGCAGATGCCGGCCACGGAGCCGCCTACTACTGGAAGGGCAAAATTCCGGCGTCGGTATTCTTCACCGCGGTGCCATTCGGTATGACGGCCCAGGAAATGAACGGCTGGTTTCACTACGGCGGCGGCCTTGAGGTTTGGCGAGAGGCTTACGCCCCATCCAACGTGGTGCCGTTTGTGGGAGGCAGCACTGGCGTGCAGATGGGCGGATGGTTCCGCAAGGAGATCAACTCGCTCGATGATATACGCGGTCTGAAGATGCGCATTCCGGGTCTGGCGGGCGAAGTTTTTACCAAGATCGGCGGCAGCTCGGTTCGAATTCCCGGCGGCGAAATCTATACCTCACTGCAAACTGGGGTTATCGACGCGGTGGAGTGGGTAGGGCCCTACAACGACCTGGCGCTGGGGCTGCATCAGGTGGCCAAGTACTACTACTACCCGGGATGGCATGAACCCGGTGCGATGCTGGAACTGATTGTGAATAAAGATTCGCTCGCCGCACTACCCGATGACTTGCGGGCCATCGTCACGTACGCGGCCAGGGCGGCCAACCAGGACATGCTCGATGAATTTACCGCGCGCAATAACCAGGCCCTGCAGGAACTGGTCAACGAACATGGTGTGCAATTGCGGCGCTTCCCGGACGACGTACTGGCTGCGCTCTATGCCGCCAGTGACGAGGCCATGCGTGAGCTGGTAGACGGCGACCCCATGGCGGCGAAAGTGTATGAATCGTTCAAGCCATTCTATGAGGGCGTGCGCGAGTACCACCACATTTCCGAGCAGGCCTACATCAACGCTCGCGACCAGGTGAGAGACGAATAGCCGCTGCTACTTCTGGATGGAACGGGTGCGGCCGTTCTCGTCGATAGCGACGAATACGAACTCGCCTTCAGTGACCTTGATGGGCTCCCCATCGTGTTTGGAGTTGATCCACACCTCCACCACGATGCGGATTGAACTGCGGCCGATTTCGAGTACGTCGCAGTAGCAGGACACCACCGCGCCAACGTGCACCGGGGTTAGAAACGCCATGCCGTCGATGGCAACCGTCGCCACGCGACCCTTGGCAACTTCCGTAGCTGCGATCAAGCCGGCGATATCCATTTGCGACAACAGCCAGCCACCAAAAATGTCACCGTTGGCATTGGTGTCTTTTGGCATGGCAACGGTTTGCAGTGCCAGCTCACCCTGTGGGATGGGCGTGGAGTCGATGTCGTTCATGTGTGCGTCTCCGGGTGGGAGCCGGTTCGGCTCGCGCTAGTTGGCCAATGCTTGCGGTAGCCAGGTGGCCATGGCAGGCCAATACCAAAGCGCCACCAGGACCAGAAGCTGAATGATTATAAAAGGAATGACGCCGCGGTAGATAGCGGCAGTGGGAACCTCTGCCGGCGCCACGCCGCGCAGGTAGAACAACGCAAACCCGAATGGTGGTGTCAGGAACGAGGTCTGCAGGTTGATCGCGATCATGATGCCCAGCCAGATCGGGTCCAGGCCCATCATTAACAGGATGGGCCCCACGATCGGAACCACAACAAAGGTGATCTCGATGAAATCGAGGATAAAGCCCAATAGGAAGATCACCAGCATAACCACCAGCGTGGCGCCCATGACCCCGCCCGGCATATCCACGAAGAACGCCTGAATCAGCTCCTCCCCGGCGAAGCCGCGGAAGACCAGCGAAAATATTGCAGCGCCGATCAGGATCATGAAGACCATGCAGGTGGTGCTCATGGTCGAGATGACAACTTCCTGGAGTCGCTGCCAGTCCATTTCGCGCTTGGCGATGGCCAGGAGCAGTGCGCCCACAGCGCCTACACCCGCCGCTTCGGTAGGCGTTGCTGCCCCGGCGAGGATAGAGCCCAACACTATTGCGATCAGCACCAGCGGTGGCGCCAGGCCTTTTACCAGCTCGAGCTTGTCTACTTTCCCTGCCTCTGCCGGTGGCACCCAGTGCGGTTTCAGCCAGGCCAGCACCAGCAGGTAGACCACGTACAGCGCGACCAGAAGCAGGCCTGGAACCAGGGCGCCTACGAAGAGGTCTCCCACCGAGACGGTCTTGGGGTTGAAGATGTTCATCTTCAACTGTGCCTGTTGGTAAGCGCCGGACAAGATGTCGCCCAGCAGCACCAGCGCAATGGACGGGGGAATAATCTGCCCCAGCGTTCCTGTGGCGCAGATAGTGCCGGTGGCGACGGCGTTGTTATAGCCACTTCGCAGCATGGTCGGCAGTGACAGCAGACCCATGGTGACCACCGTCGCGCCAACAATGCCGGTGCTCGCTGCCAACAGCATGCCTACCAGCACAACCGAGATCCCCAGCCCACCGCGAACACCCCCGAATACTTTGGACATGTTGCTGAGCAGTTCCTCAGCGACCCGCGATTTTTCCAGAATCACGCCCATCAGGATGAACAGCGGCACGGCGATCAGTGTGCCGTTACTGATGGTGCCGAATAATCGGCCTGGCAGGGCCGACAGAAAAGCGGGATCGAAGCTGCCAAACAATATGCCCCCGGCAGCAAATGCCAGCGCCGTCCCCGCAAGGGTGAACGCCACGGGATAGCCGAGCATGAGAAGAGCGCACACGGCCAGGAACAGCCAGATGGCGACCACTCCCTCCATCAGGCTTCCCCCTCTACCAGCATAAGGGCATTGCGAAGTATTTCAGCAATGCCCTGCACCAGCAGGTTTATGGGCAGTAGCAGCAGGAGCGTTTTGAGAAGAAAAACTGCAGGGATACCGCCGGGCTCCGGCGAGACTTCACGGATTGCCCAGGATTCGGAGACGTAGCTCCAGCTGGCGCCCAGGATGAACAGACAAACCGGTAGCAGGAATACGATGCCGCCCAGGCTGTTAATCCAGGCCTGGGTGCGGGGCTTGAAGCTGCGATAGAAGATGTCGACTCGCACATGTCCGTTGTGCTTAAGCGTGTACGCCGCGCCCAGCATGAACAGTGAGCCATGCATATAGGTCACCGCCTCCTGCGAGGCAATGGAACCGATATTGAAGCCGTAGCGTAGCAACACCACGAACGCAGTGACCACCGCCATACCCAGTGCCAGCCACGCCAGCCAGCGTCCAGAGACTTCTGTGAATGCGTCTAGGGCTCTCAGCAGGGCGTGCATGCGTAGTAAAACTTTTTGATTATTGATGCGCAGAGTATCATAGCGGGCCGCGGTGACTGCCTCACCTGCAATTAATGGATTGGATACCACCAGATGCTGACAGTAATTTCCCCCGCGAAAACTCTCGACTTCGATACAGCCCCCACTACCAGGCGTGCCACTCAGCCGGAATTTCTCGAGCAGGCCAGTGCGCTGGTGGATGATGCGAGGTCTCTGTCGCCAGAGGATATCTCAGGGCTGATGGGTGTCAGCGACAGCATTGCCCAGCTCAACCATAGCCGCTTCATGAATTTCCACACTCCCTTCGACCTGGATAATGCCAAACAAGCGGTGCTCGCCTTCAAGGGTGATGTCTACACCGGTCTGGAGGCGGATACGCTGGCCAACGACGAACTGCGTTTTGCCCAGAAGCACCTGCGGATCCTGTCCGGGTTGTATGGCATGCTGCGCCCCCTGGACCTGATGCAGCCCTACCGTCTCGAGATGGGCCTCAAGTTCGAAAACCGCGGCGGCAAAAACCTGTACCAGTTCTGGGGTGCGCAGATCAGCGACAGCCTCAACCGGGATATCGCCAAATCCGGCTCAAAGGTGCTGGTAAACCTGGCCTCCAATGAATACTTCAGGTCCGTGCAGGCCGGCTCGCTGGATGCCGATATCATCACCCCGGTTTTCAAGGACCTGCGCGGTGGTCAGTACAAGATGATCAGTTTCTTTGCCAAAAAGGCGCGCGGCCAGATGGCCAGATACATCATCGAGAAATCATTGAACGACCCTGCGGGCCTGAAGCGCTATCGAAGGGGCGGCTACCGTTACAACAAATCCGAATCAACGGCGCGGGAATGGGTGTTCACGCGAGACGAGGCCCCAACGGCCTGAGGGAAAGCCATGAGTAAGCCGGACTTTGAACACGCTGTTGCCATCATCGGTGCCGGCATGTCCGGCATCTGCATGGGAATACAGCTGCGCAAACGCGGCATTACTGATTTTGTCATCCTGGAAAAGTCGCCCGATGTTGGCGGCACCTGGCATGACAATACCTACCCCGGGGCGTGCTGCGACGTGCCATCAGTACTCTACAGCTTTTCTTTTGAGCCGAACCCGGACTGGTCACGCAGGTACTCACCACACAATGAGATCAAGGCCTATTTCAATCGCTGTGTCGACAAGTACGGTCTGCGCTCCCACCTGAAGCTCGCAACTGCCGTCGAAAGCGCGGACTATGACGATGACAGCGGGCACTGGTTGCTCACGCTGGCCGACGGCAGGACCCTGCGCAGCAGGGCAGTGGTCAGCGGCCTGGGCCAGCTCAACCTGCCGAACACGCCAGAGTTACCCGGCGCAGAGTCGTTTGAGGGAAGCCAGTTTCACTCCGCCCGCTGGGACCACAGTATTGACCTTCGCGACAAGCGCATCGCCGTGATCGGCAATGCAGCCAGCGCTTTGCAGTTCATTCCGCACCTGGCGCGTCAGGCAAAGTCCTTGAACGTTTACCAGCGCAGTGCGAACTACGTGATCAAGCGCAACGATGCGCCTTATTCACCAGCGCAGCGCCGGCGCTTCGCCCGCTTCCCCTGGCTGCAGAAGCTTCACCGGCTCGCTATTTACCTCACCAACGAATTTTTCCTTTACCGGGTCATGCGCCGGCGCAGTATTGCAAGGCCGCTGCTAGAGCGTATGTCGCGGAAACATCTGGAAGAACACATCACCGATGCTACGGTGCGTTCTGCCTTCACTCCGGACTACCCCGCCGGCTGCAAGCGCGTGCTGGTATCCGATGACTACTACCAATCTTTCAATCGCCCGGGGGTTGAGCTGGTGACGTCTCCCATTACCGGCATCGACAGCCAGGGCGTGCTGAGTGAAGACGGGGTGAGTCGCCCCGCAGATGTGATCATCTACGGTACGGGCTTCAAAACATCCGAGATGCTGTCAGCCGTACGCTTCACTGGTGCAGCGGGCGTTGGTCTCGAGGCCGCGTGGAAGGACGGAGCGGAGGCCTATCGTGGGGTCTGTGTCGCGGGCTTCCCCAACTTTTTTATGCTCTACGGGCCCAACACCAACCTCGGCAGTAACTCCATCATCTTCATGGTGGAAAGCCAGGTGAACTACGTGGTGCGCTGTATCGACAAGCTGCTTAGCCACCAGCTTGCCAGCCTAGATGTGAATGCGGATGTCATGCGGCAGTACAACGCCCGTATGCAGCGAGAGTTGGCCGATACGGTTTGGGTGGCCCGCTGCGATAGCTGGTATAAAAATGACGCCGGCAAGGTAGTGAACAACTGGCCCCATTCCACGCTGGCGTATTGGTGGCATATGCGCGCGCCTGACTTCACCGATTTCGATATGCAGGTCTGACAGCGGTGGATGGCCTGCCTTTCTCGCAGGCCTGCGAGAACAATAAACAACCCATACTCGACCGAATCAGGCCGCTGCTGATCGATAGGGATAAGGTGCTCGAGGTCGGTTCCGGCACCGCCCAACACGCGGTGTTTTTCGCTGAGGCGATGCCCTGGCTGAGCTGGCAGCCCACAGATCTGGCGCCAGCGCTTCACCTGGTGTTCATGCGGTGCGATGCCTATGGAGGCGACAACCTTGAGCCGCCGGTAGCGCTGGATGTGGCCGGCGGTGACTGGCCAGTGACCGTTCCGTCTGCGCTGTATACAGCCAATACCCTTCACATCATGGCCTGGGAGGCAGTGGAAGCACTGTTTGCGGGACTGGCCAGATACGCGCAGCCGGATTTTCTTCTGCTGGTCTACGGGCCATTCAACTACGGCGGCCAGTACACCGCTGAGAGCAACAGGCAGTTTGATTATTGGCTGAAAGAGCGCGACCCCATGAGCGGCATCCGCGACTTTGAAGCGGTCGATGCGCTGGCGCGGACTGCGGGGCTAGCGTGTGACGCCGATCTGGCCATGCCGGCGAACAACCGGCTTATTACCTGGCGCAGCGTCTAGGCGCCATCCCTTTTAAAGGGCAGTAGCGTGGCCGCATCCTGACGGTAGGCTTCATTGTGCTCGGCCTCGCGCCGGGTAAAATCTCCCACCGCGGCTGAGAGTCCGGGGTCGGCAATCCAGTGGCTCGAGTAGGTGGTGATGGGTTCGAATCCCCGTTGAATCTTGTGCTCACCCTGCGCGCCGGGGTCAAATCGCGACAAGCCCTGCTCAATGCAATACTCGATACCACGGTAGTAGCAGGTTTCGAAATGCAGGCAGTCGAACTCCTGCTCGCAGCCCCAGTACCGGCCAAAGAGCGTGTCGTTCGACCTGAAGTACAGAGCCGCGGCAACCGCTTTGTCTCCCTGCCGAGCTACCACCATGATGGCCCGGTCACCCAGACCGGCTGCAGTCCGGGTGAAGAACGCCCGATTGAGATAGCCACCGTGGCCGCTTCGCTTGGCATAGGTGATCTGGTAGAAGTGGTAAAATCGCTCCCAGTCTTGCGCGCTTATCTGGTCGCCTACCAATGTCTCGAGGGCCAGGCCCTGGTCAGCCACGCGGGCTCTTTCCCGACGCAGGCTCTTGCGTTTGCGACTGCTGAAGGTCGACAGGAAATCGTCAAAATCTCGGTATCCGCGGTTCAGCCAGTGGAACTGGGTTGCGACTCGGGTGTGCAGCCCGTATTCCGCCAAGGAATCCGCAAGCGTTTGTTCGGGGAACAGAAGGTGCCAGGAGGAAATGTCCTGCTCTGGCGCCCACTGCCTCACACCTGCCACCAGGGCGGTGAGCACCAGCGCGCTGTCTGCGCCCTCGGCCATCAGGATGCGCGGACCGGTCGCCGGTGTAAAAGGAATAGCGCTGAGTAACTTGGGGTAATACTGCAGGCCGCTGCGGTGCCAGGCATCTGCCCAGGACCAGTCAAATACGTACTCACCGTAGGAGTGCGATTTCAGGTAAGTCGGCACCAAGGCCAACGTGGTATCGCCCTCGTGCAGGCGCAGGTGGCAGGGCTGCCAGCCGCTCTGTGCAGTGGTGCACCCGGTTTCCTCCAGGCCGTAAAGAAAGGCGTGACTGAGCAGCGGGTGACCCTCGGGTGCAAGGGCGTCCCACTCGGCAGCCGGGATCTGGGCAAGACTGGTGACGAGTTCCAGGTCCATACGCCAGGTCAGAGCCCGCTCAACCCGGGCTCGCCAGGGCGTAATCCAGCGCTATGCCAAGAAAGACGGTAAAGCCGACCCAGTTGTTGTGACGAAAAGCGGCAAAGCACGCGTCTCGATCCTGATTGCGTATGAGGTAGAGGTGATAACCGAACAGGCCAACCACAACAAGGAGGCTCATCCGGTAGATGTTGCCCAGCTCAAAGTGCTGGCCTGCGAGCCAGAGAAAAGCGAGGCAAGCGAACTGCAGTACGCCGATAATCAATCGGTCGGCCTTGCCGAACAGAATGGCCGTTGATTTGATGCCCACCACCAGGTCGTCGTCGCGGTCGACCATGGCATATTTGGTGTCATAGACCACGGTCCAGAGGAAATTGGCCGCCACCAGAAGCCATAAGCCTGGAGGCAGTTCCTCGGAGACAGCGGCAAATGCCATGGGAATGCCCCAGGAAAATGCCAGTCCCAGCACCAGCTGCGGGAGGTGCGTCACCCGTTTCATCAACGGGTAAATGGCGGCCAGAATCGCCGCGATGAACGACAGCTGCACCGCCAGCATGTTGGTCATTAACACCAGGGCGAAAGCCAGCCCCATGAGAAACAGGAAAAACACCACCGCTTCCCTGACCGACACCGCGCCGGTTACCAGTGGGCGGGTGCTGGTGCGAGCGACGCTGCCATCCAGGTGACGGTCAGCGAGGTCGTTGACGATGCAGCCGGCCGAGCGCATTAGGAAAGTCCCGGCGACAAAAATCAGCAGCACTGACAGGGGCGGCACGCCCTCGGCAGCGATCCACAGCGCCCAAAGGGTCGGCCAGAGCAGCAACAAGGTGCCTATGGGTTTGTCGAACCGTATCAGGTCCAGCAGGGCCTGACGCTTGGGTGATTGCTGCATGTTGTCGCCGGTGAGGTATTGCACGGCAAAGCTTACTGCGACTGGTGGGAGATTGCAGTGACTACGCGACCGCGCTGGCTGCGATGTACGGGCAGGATATCGGGCCAGGGTCGGAAATTCTCCAGAAATACCTCGCTGACCATCAGTCGTTTCCCTCCAAGGTCAAAGCAGGATCGCCGACCCCAGGCTGGTTTGGCCTGCTTTAGCGGCGGGGGCAGATAAGCGTTGTTACCGTCGATGCGCGCCAGCTCAAATGGGGCACGGCGCATCCGGGGGTGACTGAACAAAATCGCACCCAGCGACCGGTTCTGCAACTGGCGGAGGTGTCTAAGCTCGCCGTCCAGGCTAGCCATCGGAAACACACTGCGGGCGAAAACCACGGGCTGTTCATCCAACGAGAGCACCACTTCCCGGACCAGAGCCATCTGTCGCGCCGGCAGTGCCAGTAGCCGGCGCTCTGAAGGCCTGGGCACGGCAAAACGCTGGCTCAGGCGGCTAACGGCAAAAACACCCTGATCTGCGTCCATTAAACGCTCAGTCAGTGAGCCATCGTCCAGTAGCCAGCGGCGACTGGCGGTGGGCAATTCGGCCCTGGTATATCGACTCGCCGGGCGCCAGCCCGGTTCCTTGGCGTTGGTGTGTTGTGGCGCGTTCAATGGGGTGTCAGGTGGTAGCTGCGAGCGCCGAGGATGCGCCAGTCTGACTTGCTATGCAAGCCTGCAATTGGCGCAATTGGCGAGGGTGGGCGGCGCAATCTGACCTTGCACATTTTTCACACAACCCTATAGTGGTGCGTCCGTTTTCCTGCCCTTTTTGACCCGCAAAACCGGAGAAGCCGGCGCAGCGTAAAGGGTGGTATCAGTAGCAGAAGTGCGAAGAGAGTGATTCGAATGAGCAAGTGGGAATGTATCGTTTGCGGCCTGGTGTATGACGAGAAAGAGGGTTGGCCCGACGATGGCATTGCGCCTGGCACCAAGTGGGAAGATGTGCCCGAAGACTGGCTTTGCCCGGACTGCGGAGTTGGCAAGGAAGACTTCGAGTTGATCGAAGAAGCGCCGGTCGACGATACGCCACACCACGAGACGCCGGTGGCGGACACGGTGCATGCGCCGGTCGTCATTCTCGGCACCGGCCTGGCTGGCTATGGCCTGGCGCGGGAGTTCCGCAAGCATGATGCCGACACACCGTTAATTCTCATTACCTCTGATGACGGTCGCTCCTACTCAAAGCCGATGTTGTCCACGGGCTACACCAAGGACACCAGCGCCAATGATCTGGCCCAGCTCGACGCCGGTTCCATGGGCAAGCAGTTGAAAGCCAGTGTCTGGACGATGACCAAGGTAAACGCCATCGACACCGAGAAGCAGCTGATCAAAGTGGGGGATGCGCAGACAGCCATCCACTACAGCAAGCTGGTTCTGGCCGTGGGTGCCGATGTGATCCGCCCCCCTATCGAGGGCGATGGCCTGGAGATGGTGTACTCAGTCAACGACCTGCTGGATTACGACGATTACCGCACCGCTATGGCCAAGCACAAGGTCAAGAAGGTCTGCATCATTGGCGGCGGCCTGATCGGCTGTGAATTTACCAACGATCTGCTGAACGGTGGCTTTGAGGTCGAAGTGGTCGATCCGCTGGCCTATTGCCTGCCCACCCTGCTGCCGGAACCGGCAGGCAAGGCGGTGCAGGCCGCCCTGGAAGAGCAGGGCGCGGTGTTTCACTTCGGCCCGCTGGTTACAGCTGTCAATAAGAAGGGCGAGGGCGTGTCTGTCAGTCTCAACAATGGCGACACCATTGATGCGGACCTGGTCGTTTCCGCCGTGGGCGTGCGTCCGCGTATTGACCTGGCCCAGGCCTCAGGTATCTCGACTAATCGGGGGGTAGTGACCAACCGTTTGCTGGAGACCAACGCACCCAATGTCTATGCCATGGGCGATTGCGCCGAGGTGAATGGGCATGTGCTGGTGTACGTGGCGCCACTGATGGCGGCTGCGCGTGCGCTGGGCAAGACCCTCGCCGGCGAGCCCACAGAAGTGGCCTATCCCGCCATGCCGGTCACGATCAAGACGCCGACCTGCCCCGTGGTCGTCGCGCCTCCTGCGCCCGATGCCGATGGCGAGTGGCAGATAGAGACCGATGGCAATAACGTGCGCGCTGAATTTCGTGCGGCTGACGGCTCATTGCTGGGCTTTGCCCTGACCGGTGAGGCCAGTAAGGCGAAAATGGCCCTGCAAAAAGAGTTGCCGCCGATTATGGTCTGAGGCAGGTTTCCGCCTCAGACCTGCGCGTACTCGCGGCGCTCGCCCGTCCATCGTTGCACGAGTGGTTCGACCAGTTCGGGCGAACGCTCTCTCAGCAGCGACGCAATGCGTTGCACCTCATCCAGCATCTCATTGTGCTCGGGCAGACGCGCCACTCGGAACTCCATTAGCCCGGTCTGTCTTGTACCCAGCACTTCGCCGGGGCCGCGCAGTTCCAGATCTTTCTCGGCGATGAAAAAGCCGTCGTTGCTGGCTCGCATGGCCTGTAGCCGCTGCTTCCCGTTGTGACTTAGCGGTGTCTGGTAAAGCAGGACGCAGTGGCTTGCCGCGCTGCCGCGCCCGACTCGCCCGCGCAGCTGGTGCAGCTGTGCCAGGCCCAGTCGCTCCGGGTTTTCAATAATCATCAGGCTGGCATTGGGTACGTCTACGCCCACTTCAATCACGGTGGTGGCCACTAGCAGGTCAAGCTCGCCGGATTTAAACGCGGCCATAACGGTTTCTTTCTCGGCTGGTTTCAGTCGGCCGTGAATCAGCCCAACAGAGTGATTCGGGAGTGCTGCTGTCAGTTCCTGTGCCGTCGCTTCCGCCGCCTGGGCCTGCAGTGCGTCGCTTTCTTCAATCAGGGTACATACCCAATATGCCTGCCGGCCCTGGCCGCAGGCGGCATCCACCCTGGCAACGATCTGGTCTCTGCGTGCACTGTCTATCAGGGCGGTTTCCACCGGTGTTCGTCCGGGGGGTAATTCATCGATGACGGAGCAGTCCAGATCTGCGTAGGCCACCATGGACAGCGTCCGGGGAATTGGCGTGGCCGTCATCACCAGCTGATGCGGACGACCACCCTCGCCGGCTTTGCCGGTCAGTGCCAGGCGCTGGTGCACGCCGAAGCGGTGTTGCTCGTCGACGATCACCAGCCCCAGCTTGCTGAAGGCAACGTCGTCCTGGAAAAGAGCATGGGTGCCAATCACGAGTTGCGCTTCTCCGCTCAGCAAGGATGCCAGCGCTGCCTGGCGGGTCTTGCCCTTGGTGCGACCGCTTAGCCACTGAAGGGAAATGTTCAACGGTTCAAACCACTGGCGGAAGTTGGCCAGGTGCTGCTCCGCGAGTATTTCTGTGGGGGCCATAATGGCAACCTGGAACCCGGCGGCGATGGCCTGCAGTGCAGCAGCGGCGGCAACCAGCGTTTTGCCCGAGCCCACGTCGCCCTGTACCAGGCGCAGCATGGGCTTGGGCAGGGACAGGTCTGCGGTGATCTCTGCCATCACGCGGTGCTGGGCCGCGGTGGGTGAAAAGGGCAGCTGCGAGAGGAATGCAGTCCGAGCATCGGGATTCGGGGGCAGAGCCGGTGCCGGCTGCGCCTGCTCCCGGTCGCGTAGTTGCTGCAAGGACAGGTTGTGGGCGACAAGTTCCTCCAGCGCCAGGCGAAGCTGTGCGGGGTGTTGCCCCTCGGCAAGAAGCGCCAGTGAGGCATCCGGTGGCGGGGCGTGCAGGTAGCGCAGCGCCGACACCAGGTCGAAGGTTTGGGAGCCGCCGCCCGGTAGCAGATCTCTAGGCTGGTGTTGCAGCAGCAGGTCGAGCGCCTGTGCACACAGTTTCCGCCATTGGTTTTGCCCGATTCCCTCGGTGGTTGGGTAGATGGGGGTGAGGTTTTCCTCCACCGCCTCGCCGTCTTCGGTGATGGTGCGGTATTCAGGATGGTAGAACTCCAGGCCCGAGCTGCCCCGCCTGGCCTGGCCGAAGCAGCGCAGCCTTGTTCCGGCTCGCAGGTTGTTGCGCTGTGCCGCGCTGAAGTGGAAAAAGCGCAGGCTGGTGGTCCCAGTGCCGTCCTGTAGCCGAACGACCAGGCTACGGCGTCTTCCGAAGGCAATGTCGGCGACTTTTACCTCCCCTTCGATCACCACGTCGGCACCCTCACTCAGGGCGCCGATAGGCGTTACCCGCGTGCGATCCTGGTAACGAAGGGGCAGGTGGTACAGCAGGTCCTCGACACTGTAAACGCCGTATTCGGATAGCTTCCTTCCCAGAGCGGGGCCCACCCCGCGAAGCGTGGTGACCGGATGGTCTGCGAGAATACCCAGTGGAGTCAGCCCGCCCTGTTGTTGGTTGCGCGGATGCTGGTGCGTGTCATGGTCCGAAGCCCGGCGGCGTGCGAAGATGCAAGTGTAACCACGGTGATGGCCATTGATGAAGGGTAAAACCATATTGTTCCTGGGCTGCGGCGATCTTGGTATCCGCTGCGGGCAGTTACTGCTTGCCGAGGGCGCTCGCGTCGTGGGCGTGCGCCGTTCTGATGGCCGCTTACCGGCAGGCTTCGAGACCCTGGTTGCGGACTACACCCGCGCGGGCTCCCTGGATGCCGTTCGGAGCCTGGCGCCGGATTACGTGGTAACCACCTTGAAACCGATGGGTCGCGATGAGGCGGGATACCGGGCCGGATTCCTGGAGGCGACCCAGAACCTGATCGCCGGGCTCGGTGTTCACGAGCCGCGCAGGGTCATGTTTGTATCCAGCACGCGAGTGTTTGCCGAGCAGCACGGAGGCTGGGTCGATGAGGACAGCCCTCTCAGTGACTCCGATCGCCCGGCAATGCAGATTATCGAAGCAGAGCGCGCCCTTTTGGCGGCGCAACTGGCTGCCACCAGCGTGCGCTGCTCGGGCATCTACGGCGAACCGCAGGGGCGGCTGTTGTCCCGTATCGCGACGGGCCGACTGTGTCCACCGGAACCTGTCAGCTATAGCAATCGTATCCACCGTGACGATGTAGCCGGGTTTCTCGCTCACCTGCTGAGAAGCGAGGCGGCCGGGGAGGAGATTGCAACAGCGTATATCGCTAGCGACGACCAGCCGGTCGCCCAGCACGAGGTTGAATTATGGCTGGCGTCGCAGCTGGGACTGTCTGGTACAGAGCTGAGCTTCGACGCCCAGCGAATGGTGTCCGGGCACAAGCGTTGCCGAAATCGACGCCTGCACACCAGTGGCTACGCGTTGCGCTACCCCGACTACAAGAGCGGCTATCAGCAGGTGCTGGCCCAGCGCTAGACCGCGAGAATGGCCTCGACTTCGATATCGACGCCCTTGGGCAGGCCTGCCACCTGAACGCAGGCACGCGCGGGGTAGGGCGTCTGCAGGAACGTGCTCATGACCTCGTTCACCGCGGCAAAATCGTTCATGTCGGTGAGCGAGATGTTGATTTTTACCGCCTTGTTGAGGTCGCCGCCCGCTGCCTCGGCAACCGCCGCGAGATTTTTGAATACCTGGGTCGCCTGCGCGCTGATGTCCCCTGTTACCAGCTCCATGGAGCTCGGAACCAGTGGGATCTGGCCGGATACCCACACGGTATTGCCCACCTTGACGGCCTGGGAGTAGGGCCCGATGGCTTCGGGGGCATCGGGGGTGGAAATGATGGCGCGATTGCTCACAGCGATTCTCCTTGCGCGGGTCTTGGCAGCGGCTTCTAGTTGGTTATCCGGGCTACGCGCCGCACCGATTCGATGGTGCGCAGGCGCTTCATGATCCTGGCCAGGTGGGTCCGGTTATGGACCTGCAGTTCCATGTCCACATAGGTGAACTGGTAGTCCTTGTCTTCGGTGGAAATTTTCTCGATGTTCACTCCCATGCTGTTGATGCGGGTGGCAATCACGGCAATCATGCCCCGGCGGTTCTGCACCTCGACCCGCAGCACCGCTGAATACTCGCCCTCTACTTCGTCATCCCAGCGCAGGGCGACCAGTCTCTCCCGATTGTCGCGCATATCACCCAGGTTCTTGCAGGACTCCCTGTGCACAACCACGCCTTTTTCAGAGGACAGGTAACCCTCGATAGGGTCACCGGGAATCGGATGGCAGCACTTGGCATAACTGACCATGAAACCTTCGGTGCCTCGAATCGCCACCGGCGACTCGTCGGCTGCGGCTCCGGCTCTGGCTCCGGCGTCGGGTGAGGGCTGTCCCAGTAGTTGCTGGGCGGTAATGGCGGGTAGGCGGTTGGCGCGAGCAATGTCCTCGAGCAGGTCATCGAGCTCACCGTAGTCGTTGTGCTGCAGGTAGTCTTCTACCTGGTCGGGAGACAGCCGTTCCAGGTTGCTGTCATAACCCAGCAGTGCCTTATCCAGCAGTCGCCGACCCAGAGCCACCGAGTCTTCCCGGGTCTGGTGCTTGAGGAAATGGCGGATATTGGTGCGAGCCTTGGCGGTGACGGCGTAGTTGAACCAGGACGGGTTTGGACGGGCGCCCGGGGCGGTGAGGATTTCCACGGTCTGTCCGCTCTGCAGTGGCTCGGACAGGGGGGCCAGGCGTCGATTGATGCGGCAGGCAACACAGCTGTTGCCTACATCCGTGTGCACCGAGTACGCGAAGTCCACGGCGGTGGCGCCCCTGGGTAGTTCCAGAATTCGACCTTTGGGGGTAAACACGTAAATTTCGTCGGGAAACAGGTCTATCTTGACGCTCTCGAGGAAATCCAGTGAGTTGCCTGCCCGCTGCTGCATCTCCAGCAGCCCCTGCACCCATTCCCGGGCGCGAGCGTGACTGCCGTTGGCGCTCTGCCCGTCACTTTTGTAGAGCCAGTGGGCAGCGATGCCGTTGTTGGCCATCTCTTCCATTTCGCGCGTGCGAATCTGGATCTCGATAGGCACGCCGTGCATACCCATCAGTACGGTGTGGAGAGACTGGTAGCCATTGGCCTTGGGGATGGCGATGTAATCCTTGAACTCGCCCGGCACTGGCTTGTACATACTGTGCACACTGCCCAGTACCCGGTAGCAGGTATCCACCGAGTCAACGATGATGCGAAATGCGTAGAGGTCCATGATTTCGGAGAAGGACTTCTTCTTCGATTTCATTTTTTTGTAGATGCTGTACAGGTGCTTCTCGCGGCCGATGACCTCTACATCGAGGCCCTCCTGTTCCAGGGTGGTCTCGATCTGGTGGCGAATCTTGTCAACCAGTTCCTTGCGGTTGCCCCGGGCCTTGAGCAGTGCCGCTGAAATTCGCCGGGCGCGCATGGGGTATAGCGCGCCGAAGCCCAGGTCCTCGAACTCCATGCGCACGTTGTTCATGCCCAGGCGCATGGCGATAGGCGCATAGATATCCAGGGTTTCGCGGGCTATGCGTCGGGCCTTGGCGGGTGGCAGCACGCCCAGTGTGCGCATGTTATGAAGGCGGTCAGCCAGTTTCACCAGGATCACCCGGATATCCCGGGCCATGGCCAGCGCCATCTTCTGGAAGTTTTCGGCCTGCTTCTCTTCCAGCGTGCTGAATTCCATCTGGGTCAGCTTGCTGACCCCGTCGACCAGCTCTGCCACGGTGGGCCCAAACTGCCCGCCGATGGCCAGCTTGTCGATGCCGGTGTCCTCGATTACGTCGTGCAGCATGGCGGCCATCAGGCTTTGATGGTCCATGTGCATGTCGGCGAGGATGCTGGCTACGGCCAGCGGATGGGTGACGTAGGGCTCACCGCTACGGCGCATCTGCCCGTAGTGAGCTTGTTCAGCAAAGTAGTAAGCGCGCCTTACCTGACAGGATTGGTCAGTATTGAGATAGCTGCGCAGTGTGGAGTCCAGGGCATCTATGGTCTGCATGGTGAATTACCTGTGCTTTCCCATTTGATGCCCCGGTGGGCCCAGAGCGGCCCGCTTAGAGGGGCTCGCCAGCCTCCATGACTTCGGCCAGTTCTTCTTCGGCCTCGATCTCATCTTCCCGGGCGAGAATGTCTGGAGTAATCAGGCCGTCGGCGATTTCGCGCAGGGCGATAACCGTGGGCTTGTCGGATTCTTCTTCGACCAGCGGATCTTTGCCGCCTGTGGCCATCTGGCGAGCGCGCTTGCTGGCAACCATTACCAGCTCAAAGCGGTTCGCTACATTTTCAAGACAATCTTCTACTGTTACACGAGCCATGTTCAACAATTTCCCAAATGGTCCACGTTGCCGGCGAGTCAGCGCCGACGTCCGCAAGATGACGAATATACCTGGCAGCGCCCTGTCGGGAGCCTGGTCCGGCGGTTTCCGCCGGCCCGTACAGCCGAGCTGTACCGGAAGAACTGCGTATTATACCCCGAATTGACGGTAAATCGTCCAGCGACCTGCAGGTGTGAAAACTGCCGCCTTGTGGGTTAATCCAGCAGGTTGCGCAGGGTCGCAGACAGGCGAGCTGCCTGCGCGGCCGTTCGCAGTCGGTGACTGGACACGATGGCCTGTAGTTCGGCCAGGGCGGTGTCGAAATCGCGGTTCATCACCAGGAAATCGGACTCGATGTAGTGCGACATCTCCTGCTCGGCCTGCTCCATGCGCCGCTGAATCACGGTCTCATCGTCCTGGCCCCGGTTGGTCAGTCTTTCTCGAAGCGTGTCGCGCGATGGCGGCAGGATAAAGATGGCCACCGTGTCCGGCATCAGGCGCTTTACCTGCTGGGCGCCCTGCCAGTCAATCTCAAGGATCACGTCGGTTCCCGAGCTTAGCTGATCCTGGACCCAGGCCTGGCTGGTGCCGTAAAGGTTACCGAATACCTCGGCATGCTCCAGAAAATCGGCCTGTTCCAGCATCGCCAGGAAGGTCTCCTGGTCGACAAAATGGTAGTTGATGCCGTTTTCCTCGCCCGGGCGCATGGGTCGGGTGGTGTGGGATACCGACACGGTGAGTTTTTCGTTGCGCTCGATCAGGGCGGCGACCAGGCTGGTTTTACCGGCCCCCGAGGGCGCCGAGACGGTGTAGAGGGTGCCCTTGGCCCCGGTGTTGGTGTTGGAAAGTGTGCTCACGGGTCTACTCGATGTTCTGGATTTGCTCGCGCATCTGTTCGATGAGCACTTTCAGCTCCACGGCGCTCTGGGTGGTGCTGCTCGCGGTCGATTTGGATGACAGGGTATTGGCCTCGCGGTTGAGTTCCTGCATCAGGAAATCCAGGCGCCGCCCGCAAGGGCCGCCCTTCTTTAATACCCGTTGTACTTCCTGCACGTGTGCGTCCAGCCGATCCAGTTCCTCATCGACGTCGGCTTTCTGTGCCATGAAAACCAGCTCCTGCTCCAGGCGGCTTTCGTCCACCTCCACGTTGAGATCATTAATCTTCGCGATGATCTTGTCGCGTTGCTGCTGCAGCAACTCGGGAATGCGTTGGCGATTGGCGGTGACTTCCTCGCCCACCCGCGCTATCCGATCCTGAATCATGGCCGCCAGCTTTTCGCCCTCTCGCCGGCGATTGTCGACCAGGGTTTTAAGGGCCTGCTCAAACAGCGCTGCCACCCGTTCCTGAAGCGCCTCTTCGGTGCCCTGCGGAGCGGCGCACACGCCAGGGAACTGGAGTACTTGCAGCGGATTCAGCGCTTGGGCGCCATCGATTCGCTCAGAGATGGAGGCTGTCGCGGCAAGCAGGCGATCGAGCTGTTCGCTATTAATGGTGAGATCGGTGGCCGTTTCGGCGCCGGTTTGTACCCGTACAAAGCAATCCAGTTTGCCGCGGTTGAGGCTGGCTGCCGCGCGCTCGCGCAAGCCAGTCTCCAGTGGCCGGACGGTATCTGGCATTTTGAAGGAACAGTCCAGGTAGCGGTGGTTCACGGTACGCAGTTCCACCGTGAAAACCCCCAGTTCCGAAGATTCGCTCTCGCGGGCAAACGCCGTCATGCTGTTGATCGAAGGCAAATGAAGCTTCCTGCTGCGACTAAATCGCGAGTGTAGCAGCTTGATCCTGTACTCACAGCCGTCCTGCGTCGTCTATCGCCCTGGCGTATACTTGCCGCTCCCAGACTCCGGAGCACACACCCTATGCAGCGTCCCAGTGGCCGCCAGCCCAACCAGTTGCGCGATATTTCCATTACCCGAAACTTCACCCGCCATGCCGAGGGCTCGGTGCTGGTTGCCTTTGGGGATACCCGGGTGATCTGTACGGCGTCGGTGGAGCAGGGTGTTCCCAGGTTCCTTAGAGGCACCGGCCAGGGCTGGGTGACGGCGGAGTACGGGATGTTGCCACGGTCTACGGGTACCCGCATGGGCAGGGAAGCCGCCCGTGGCAAACAGGGCGGGCGTACGGTCGAGATCCAGCGGCTGATAGGCCGCTCCCTTCGCGCCGCCATCGACCTCGACAAACTCGGCGAGCACACCATTACTATCGATTGCGATGTCATCCAGGCGGACGGGGGTACCCGCACCGCATCGATCACCGGCGCCTGTGTGGCATTGGTGGATGCCCTCAATTACCTGCAGCGCGAAAAGCAGCTGATCAAAGACCCCCTGATCCAGATGATTGCCTCGGTATCTGTGGGCGTTTACCAGGGCACGCCTGTCCTGGATCTCGACTATCCGGAGGATTCTTCGGCGGAAACCGATATGAACGTGGTGATGGATGAGAGCGGCGGCTTTATCGAGGTGCAGGGCACGGCGGAGGCGGCCCCGTTTGCGCGATCGGAGCTCGATGCCATGCTGGGTCTGGCCAGCGAAGGTATTGCTGAGTTGATTGCTGCCCAGAAGGCCGCGCTGGCGGCCTAGGGCGAGCGGACCTCGATGTCATAGTCCATGATGATGGGCGCGTGACTGGAAAATTCTCGAGACTTGTAGATAGCGCCATAGTCGATGGCGTACTTCAGCCCCTGTGACACGACGTGAAAGTCGCTGCGCCAGCCGTTGGTGTCGCGGTCGCCATCCGGCCACCAGTTGAACTCGTCGCTGTCTGAATTGATCTCGCGGAAGGCGTCGACGTACCCTCCCGCCAGCAATTCGTCCATCCACTGGCGCTCTTCGGCGCGGAATCCGCTGCGGTTGCTGTTGCCGTCTGTGTCCTGGAGGTCCGCTGCGGTGTGTGCCAGCCGCCAGTTGCCGCAGATGATGAATTCACGGCGCTTGTTCCTGACTTTCATCAAGTGCGCCTGTAGCAGGCGCAGAAACTCGGCTTTGCGTTCCAGGGATTCGGGCTTGTCGTCGTCGCCTTCCGGTACCAGCAGGCAGCCGACGCTGAGATTGTCGTAATCGGCCTGGATGTATCTACCTTCCATGTCGAAGTCGGCGAAGCCCAGGCCGGTCATGATGGCTTTGGGAAGGGTACGACAGTAGATCGCCACGCCGTTGGCCTTGCCGTCCACGTCGTCGAAAAAGTAGGCGTTGTAATCACTCGGGAAAAACAGGTTGTCCTGCAGGTCGTATTCGGAGCAACGCAGATCCTGAATGCAGACGAAATCGGCATCCTGCTCCGTGAGCCACTCGTAAAACCCTTTCTCTGCGGCGTTTTTAATCCCATCAGCGCTGAGACTGATAATTCTCATTCTTGGTCCCTTATTCAGCGAGCGTGTATCATACCCAAGCCCACAGAGGCGGAATATAGCGCCGCAGGGGTGCGTTCTCCGTGCCGTAGATTTGGAGAGGGCGAAACCGGCAAAGCCCGCTGTAAGTGGGCCACCCCAGTGGGTGTGGCAGCCGGCGATACAGAAGAATCATAGCCCAAATTCGGGATCACTACAGTTCCCGCAAGCCGGAATCCATCATGCAGGACTATCAGAAAGCCTTTATCGAGCTCGCCCGTCGTAATGATGTGCTGAAATTCGGGAAGTTCACCCTCAAATCCGGGCGTGTCAGTCCCTACTTTTTCAATGCGGGGGCATTTGCCTCGGGCGCGGCGCTGGCTGAACTCGGCCGCTGCTATGCGGACAGGATTGCCGATGCCCGGATCGAATTCGATGTGTTGTTGGGCCCCGCCTACAAGGGCATCCCGCTGGCTGCGGCAACGGCCATCGCGTTGGCGGATCGTCACGGCCGCGATGTACCCTTCGCCTATAACCGCAAGGAAGCCAAAGATCATGGCGAGGGCGGTGTCATGGTTGGTGCGCCCCTCTCCGGGCGGGTGTTGGTCATTGATGATGTGATCACCGCCGGCACTGCGGTGAAGGAAGTCATCGAGATGATCTCTCAGGCTGGCGCTGAGCTGGCGGGGGTGGCTATCGGGCTCAATCGGCAGGAACGCGGCGCGGGAGATCTCTCCGCGATTCAAGAGATCGAGCAGGCGCATGGCATCCCGGTGCTCAGCATCGTCGACATGACTCATATTATCGATTACCTCGATGCAGAGGGTGGCCCCGAGGGCGCGCTGGCGGCTATGCGGGAATACCGGGGAAAGTTCGGGGTTTAGCTTGTCCTTCCCTGACTATTGGTCCTATATTGACCACATGGTGACCCGGTCCCCCGTTGTCAGCCGCCTGCTATTGTCGGCTTCCCTGCTGGCCTTGGCGCCCCTCGTCCTGGGCGCGGAACTGTATCGCTATACCAACGCCGAAGGCACGGTGGTGATCGACCATCGTATCCCACCCGAGTATATCGCCCGGGGCTACGAGGTGCTCAATGAGAGAGGGGTGGTGGTGCAGGTGGTACCCCGGGAGCTGACCCCGGAGGAGCGCGCCAATCGCGACGCGGCTGAAAAGCTGGCGGCGGAGGCCGCCGCTGAGCAGAAGCGATTGCGCGAGTGGGACGAGTCACTGTTGCTGCGCTATAGCACCATCGAAGACATTGAGGCCGCCCGCGAGCGCGAGCTGCGCGATCTTCGTATTCGGGTCAGTATCCTCAAGAGCAACAAGCGCTCGCTCAAGCAGCAGGTGGAATCCTACCAGGCCCAGGCAGCGGACCAGGAGCGTATGGGGCGTTCCGTTGAAGCCTCTCACCTCAAGGCCATTGAGGACCTGCAGGGCGAAATCGACACAACTGATCGGTCTATAGCCGATCGCGATGAGGAAATTGCCCGGGTAACGGCAGATTTCCAGCAGGACATTGACCGCTTTGAGCAGTTGCTGGAAGTGGTTGAGTTACGCCGCACGCTGATGATGAGCGGCAACTAGGCCCTATCCGACGTACGTTCCGGCCTGTTGTCCGGGTACAGGCTGCGGCACAGCCTCCCTGAAGAAATCATTGATCAACAGGTTCCATTGATCCTGCCAGTCTTCCGTGGGCGAACGGCGGAAGTTGCTGCGCACATACTGGGAAATGCGTCCTTCGGCAGTGGCCATCAACAGATTGGCCGCCGCAGGCAGCGGAATGGTGGGGCGCAGGCCCTCGCGCATTTCTGCCTCGCGGATTACCTGCTTGAGCTGGGTTTCAAACCGGTCGAACAACTGCTGCACGCGCTGGTGCAGCCGTTCAGTCTCACCTGCCAGTGCGTCGCCGGTAAGTATGCGGGTAATGCCGGGATTGCGCTCCGCAAATGCCAGCAGCAGGGTGAGCATCTTTTCGCAGCGCCGCGCTGCGGTGCTTTCCTCATTGAGGATCATACTGATGCGACTGAAGAGCGTGTCTTCGATGAACTCAATGAGTCCTTCAAACATTTTGGACTTGCTGGGGAAGTGGCGATACAGCGCCGCCTCAGAGACGCCGACCTGGCGAGCGAGCCCCGCCGTGGTTATGCGATCACCCGGATTGGCTTCGAGCATTTGCGCGAGCGCTTCGA
>Ga0213866_10000776_pt1 | contig 24818 bp, 19 predicted proteins | sample PICome_11_FD_160079 | JGI IMG/M metagenome (GOLD analysis project Ga0213866, IMG submission 160079) | Coastal seawater microbial communities near Pivers Island, North Carolina, United States - PICO284 | ecosystem: Environmental > Aquatic > Marine > Coastal | place: USA: North Carolina...
CGGCGATAACCCGTCTATACTCCAGACACCGCGGTGCGAAAGCGTGGCGGCGTCTTTTTGTTGGTTTCCCTTTCTTGTGCTTCCTCCCCCCCCGGTCTTGGGAGCCCGCGTATGCGACGTGCGTTTACGTTGATCGAGCTGCTCGTGGTGATCTCCATCATCGCGCTGCTGATCGCGATCCTCCTGCCGGCCCTGGGCAGCGCGCAGCAGTCGGCCAAGCTCGTCCAGTGCACCGGGCAGTTTCAGCAACTCAACGCGTCCAACCACATGTTCATGGCCGACAACAAGGGCGTGTTCATGCTCCACCGCTACTACAACACCTTCACCGACCCGTATGGGGTGAACCGCGAGGAGTGGTGGTTCGACAAGCTTGTTGACTACACCAAGAACGAGGAGGGCTACCACTGCCCGGACGCCGACAGCGGCACGTACAAGTGGGCGTTCAATGAGCACTTCATCGGCTACGGCTACAACAGCTGGTTCCTGGGTCAGCACCCCAGCCGGGGGGACAAGACGTACTCGATCTGGACCGCGGGTGTGCACCTGAAAGAAGACGAGGTGAAGTCGACCTCCGAGATGCTGGTCTTTGCCGACAGCGAGCTGAGGATTGATGGCGTGTTCTCGCTGTCGCTGTGGTGGCCCACCGCGGTGACCCGGGGCGACGAGGCGGTCGCCCAAGAGCGGCACAACAACCAGGCCGCAGCGGCTTTTCATGACGGCCACGTGGAGGCGTTTGCCGACCCGGACCAGACGGTCAACCCGATCCCCGGCGACCCGAATCACAACATCGATTATTGGGACCCGCAGCAGCGGAAGCTGCCCTGACCACAGTTTTTTTTCGTGTGGCCCGTAATGGCCTCGGCCCGGCTGCTATCATGTCTGATGAAGGAATATTGCATGGTGGTTCTATGCCTATTCGTACAGTCTTAGCAACGGCCCTCCTCACGCTATCGGTATGTCTGAACGTCACGGCTGAAGACCAGCCGGAGGCGTCGTTCACCGATGAACAGCTCACGTTCTTCGAGACGAAGATCCGCCCGGTGCTGGCGGACAAGTGCTATTCGTGTCACTCGGTCGACAACCTCAAGAAAGAGCTCAAGCGGCCCAAGGGCGGGATCGTGTTTGACAGCCGCGCGGCGATTCTCAAGGACTACCTCGCCGAGCCGGGCAAGCCCGAAGAGAGCATCATGATCGAGGCGGTCCGGTACAACAACCCGGATAACCAGATGCCGCCGACCGGCAAGCTGGCGGACAACGTCATCAAGGACCTGGAGAAATGGGTCGAGATGGGGCTGCCCTGGCCCGATGAAGTGGAGAAGATCGGGCCCGAGGAATTTAACCTTGATCAGCGCAAGGCGGAGCACTGGGCCTGGAAAGCGCCCAAGCGCACGGCCGGTCTGCCGTCGGACGCCCGCGCGATCGACCACCTGCTCGAGAAACGGCTGCGCGAAGAAGGGCTCAAGCCCGGCCCTGCCGCCGACCGCGCGACGCTGATCCGGCGGGTCACGCTGGACCTGACCGGCCTGCCGCCGACGGCCGAGGAAGTCACCGCGTTCGTCAACGACAAGTCCCCCGAGGCGTACGAGCAGCTGGTCGATCGCCTGCTCGCTTCGCCGCGCTACGGCGAGAAGTGGGCCCGGCACTGGCTGGACCTGACGCGCTACGCGGAGAGCTACGGCCACGAGTTCGACTTCAACATCCCCCACGCGTGGAAGTACCGCGACTACGTCATCCGCGCGATGAATGATGATGTGCCTTACGACCGCTTCGTGAAGGAGCACATCGCCGGCGATCTGATCGCGCCGCGCATCCACCCGGAGACGAAGGTTAATGAAGCGGTCAAGGCGACCGGCTGGTGGTTCCTGCATGAGCAGACGCACGCCCCGACGGATGTCCGCCTGCACGAGGCCGACCGGATCGATAACCAGATCGATGTGATGAGCAAGACGTTTATGGGCATGACCGTTGCCTGTGCGCGTTGCCACGACCACATGTTCGACGCGATCAGTACGGCCGACTACTACAGCCTCGCTGGTTTCATGCAGAGTTCGCGTCAGCAGGAGGCGTACCTCGATGCCGACGGCCGTTTCGCTGCGGCGATGACTGCGGCCGAGAAGATCGCCGCTCAAGGTCAGTCCGCGTTCGACAAGCTTCGCGCGCCGAAGCTAGAGCCGACGACGATCGACCACGCGGACACGCGGTTGTTTGAAGATTTCAACGGCGGCTCATACAACGGCTGGCGTACGACCGGCTGGGCGTGGGGCGATAAGCCGACCGTGCCGGGCCAGTGGAACCCGAGCAGTGGCAAGGCGGCGCCCGTGCTGCCGGGCGTCGCGCACAGCGGGCTGCTGAGCGCCAAGGCCGTGGGCACGATCCGCAGCCCCGAGTTCGATTACAAAGAGCGGCACGTCTGGATGCGGGTCAAGGGCAAGGGCCACGTCCGGATGATCATCGACAGCTTCACGATGGCCCGGCACAGTGAGCTGTTGTTTGAGGGCCTGAAAGCTAATATCGATACCAAGGGCAAGTGGCAGTGGGTCCGGCTCTCGGCTAGGCGCGACTTCTACCACGGCAACGGCAACCACCGCGCTCACTTGGAATTCATTGACGACGACCACAATGCCCACCTTGTCATCGACGAGGTCCGCTTCGGGGACAAGGGCGGCCCGCCGAACCCCGCGCCCGATGCCGTGCCCGCTTCGGTCAAGCCCGAAGCCGACGCGTCCTTCGCCGAGATCACCAAACAATTCAACGCGGCCGTGGCCAAGGCCCCCGGGCTTGACCGTGTGCTCGCGATGACCGACGGCAGTGCCGAGGACAGCTACGTCCACATCCGTGGCGGGTGGCACGGCAAGGGCGAGCCTACGCCGCGCCGCATCCTCACCGCGCTGGGCGGCGAGAACGCTCACGCCTCCAAAGAAGGCAGCGGCCGCGCCGACCTGGCCAGCCGTATCGTTGACCCGAAGAGCCCGCTGGCCGCCCGCGTGCAGGTCAACCGTCTCTGGCACCACCTCTTTGGCTTAGGGCTAGCGCCGACGGTCGATAACTTCGGCGTCCTCGGCATTAAGCCCAGCCACCCCGAGCTGCTCGATCACCTGGCGGTTGCCTTTGTTCAAGACGACAAGTGGTCGAACAAGGCGATGATCAAGCGTATCGTGATGAGCAAGGCTTATCAGCGCTCGAGCGACAAGCAGAGCGAGGCCTTCGAGAAGAAGGACCCGAACAACCTGCTGCTGCACCGGCAGAACATCCGCCGGATGACGGCCGAGACGCTGCGAGATTCGATGCTCTTTGTCGCCGGCTCGCTCGACGAGAAGCAGTACGGCCCACCGGTCAATACTTACCTGACGTCGTTCATGCAGGGCCGTGGCCGACCCAAGGGCGGCCCGCTCGACGGTCAGGGCCGGCGCAGCATCTACATCAGTGTCCGCCGCAACTTCCTCTCGCCGATGATGCTGACCTTCGACACGCCGATCCCTTTCAACACGGTGGGCAAGCGGAACGTGACGAACGTACCCGCGCAGTCGCTCACGCTGATGAACGACCCGTTCGTCCACGACCAGTCCGGCAAGTGGGCGAAGAAGCTCGTCGGTGACGGCAGCACGTCGGTGGACCAGCGTCTGGACGCGGTCTTCCTCGCCGCGCTGGGTCGCAAGCCAGATGATACGGAGCGACAAGCGTTGTCCGCTTACGTCACGCAGCAGGCCGGCACGACGGACGCTGCGAGCGTGCTGAAGAACGAAAAAGTCTGGCGGGACGCCTGCCACGCGGTCTACAATCTCAAGGGTTTCCTCTTTGTCCGCTAGGAGTTATCGATGGGACACCACTGCAACAACTATATGACGAACCCGATGACGCGCCGCGACCTGCTGACCCGTTGCGCATCGGGTTTCGGCGGCGTCGCGCTCGCGGGGCTGATGTCGGACAAGGCCTTCGGCGCGCCGCTGGGGCAGACGACCAACCCGCTCGCGCCCAAGCCCGGGCACTACGCCGCCAAGGCCAAGCGCGTCATCTTCCTTTACATGGATGGCGGGCCCTCACAGGTCGATACCTTCGACTACAAGCCCGACCTCATCAAGTTCAACGGCCAGGACCCGCGCAAGGCCATCGGCAAACTCGAGCCCACGCAATTCGACAACATCGGCAAGGTCATGCAGTCGCCCTGGAAGTTCAAGCAGCACGGCCAGAGCGGCGCGTGGGTCAGCGACTTGTTCCCGCACGTCGCCGAATGCGTCGACGACATCGCGTTCGTGAAGTCGATGACCAGCAAGTTCCCCGAGCACACCACGGCCAACTACTTCCTGCACACCGGCCACGGCATCCAGGGGCGACCGTCCATGGGCGCGTGGATGGGCTACGGCCTGGGCAGCGAGAACGACTCGCTCCCCGGCTTCGTCGTGCTCAACGGCGGGCTGATCCCGCCAGGCGGGCTGGACAACTTCAACTCCGGCTACCTGCCCGCGTCCTACCAGGGCTCGGTGATGACGCCGAGCAACCAGCCGCTGGCCAACATCAAGCCGCGAGAGGACGCCAAGGCCCAGCGCAGCAAGCTCGATCTCATCGGCTCGCTCGACCAGGCGATGATGGATACGGTCGGCGGCGACGATGCGCTCGAGTCGGCGATCGGCAACTACGAGACGGCCTACCGCATGCAGCGGGCCGTGCCCGAGCTGGCCGACATCACCGACGAGAGCGAGGAGACCAAGGCACTCTACGGCCTGGACCACAAGAATAAGAATACCGCGACGTTTGGTCGCCAGTGCCTGCTCGCTCGACGCCTGTGCGAGCGCGGCGTCCGGTTTATCGAGCTGACCTGCCCCAAGGCCGGCGGCGATCGGTGGGACCAGCACGGCAACCTCAAGTCGGGGCACGAGGCCAACGCGATGGCCGTTGACCAGCCCATCGCCGCGCTGCTCAAGGACCTCAAGCGCACCGGCCTGCTCGACGACACGCTCGTCGTCTGGGGCGGCGAGTTCGGACGCACCCCCTTCGCCCAGGGCGGCAACGGCCGGGACCACAACCCCCACGCCTTCACCATGTGGATGGCCGGTGGCGGGGTGAAGGGCGGCGTCAGTGCCGGCATCACCGACCAGTGGGGCTACAAGGTCGTCGACGACAAGTACGAGGTCCACGACCTGCACGCGACCATGCTCCACCTCATGGGGCTCGACCACGAGAAGCTGACCTACCGCTTCTCCGGCCGGGACATGAGCCTCACCGACGTGCACGGCCGGTTGATCAAGCCGATCCTCGCGTAGGATGGTTTTGCCTTGGCCCCCTCTCCCTCCCAGGGAGAGGCCTGGGGTGAGGGTCCAGCGTTGGACTCACAAAGAACGACAGACGGGAGCCGCGGTTTGCTTAGCGCCTCACCCTCATCCCCCGCCTTCTCCCTCAGAGGGAGAAGGGGCCCAAGCCACGGTCTGTTGATTGCGCTGATCTGCTCGCTGGCCTCACCCATTCTCGCCGAACACGAAGGCCCATGGAATCGCCACACCATCGACAACGGATCGCGTGGTGCCGACGGCGTGCGCCTGGGCGATATCAACGGCGACGGCCTGCAAGACATCGTCACCGGCTGGGAGGAGGGCGGCATCGTCCGGCTTTACCTCAACCCGGGACCGGAGAAAGCGAAAGACAAGTGGCCCGCCGTTACCGTTGGCCCAGCGAAGAACGTCGAAGACGCGGTGCTCGTCGACCTCGATAACGATGGCACGATGGACGTCGTGTCAAGCTGCGAAGGCAAAACGAAAACGATGTTTGTCCACTGGGGGCCAGAGGACAAGACGAAACTGCTGGACGAAGATGCGTGGGTGACAGAGCCGATCCCTGCGACGGCGGGCAAGCAGATGTGGATGTATTGCTTGCCGAAAGGGCCTAGACGATCTGACGGCGCTTTTGTTCTTCATGTGGGATCAAAGGGTAAAGATGCAGCATTTGGCTCACTCATTTCAGGTGAGAATCCGCGTGATCTCGATGAATGGACATACCTCCGTTTCAGCGATGTAGGATGGATTATGTCGATCCAGCATTACCGCAATGAAGCATTCGATTATGACTTCGTGCTAATGACCGATCGGCGAGGCCCAACGCGAGGGGTATATCGGATCAGTGATCACGACCTTGAGCCCGATGAGATTCAACAAGATGAAGCAGAGTACATGTTTGCCCATGCTGTACCGCATCCCAATGACGACTTGTACACGCTCATTGCAGTTGCGACTCGCAACGGTTTTGTCCAGTTATACGATGACCTACAGTCACAGCGCAGTTTTGGTGCGCCGATTCATGTCCCCAACCCGTTCGGTGTCAAGCAAGGTAAGGCGGTTGCAATTGGACGATTAGATAAGGATCAGCATAGCGACCTTGTTGTGTCATTTAATACCCAATCCCAAAAAGACAAACCCGGCGTCGTGTGGATTAAGGTGCTCCCCGACAAAGACCCCAAGGACTGGCCCGCGTACGATATCTCCGGGCTCAAGGGCAAGAAGTTCGACCGCATCGAACTGATCGACCTCGACGGCGACGGCGATTTGGACGTGCTGACCTGCGAGGAGGCCGACAACCTCGGCGTCATCTGGTATGAGAACCCCTACGGGGTGAAGCTCACCAAGCCATAAAGCAGTTTGCGTATCGATTCACACGCAAGCCGGGCCAGAGCGCAGCGCCGGCCCGGATATAGATTCTTTGTCACTCAATCCGGGCCGGCGCTGCGCTCTGGCCCGGATTGGACCGTCAACATCCGCGCATAAAAAAACCGAGGCGTTTGCCTCGGCTTCTTGTTCGGTTTGGGGCTGCCGATCAGGGCAGGGTGTATTCGGTCAGACGCAGGTTGCGGTTGACCAGCCAGATCTGGGACCAGTCGTCGTGGATCTGGCGCATCGTGTTGTGGTTGTGTCGCGAGCGGAAGTTCTTCAGCTCTTCTTCGGACATCGTCAGCGACTCGAGCTCCGGCGTCCAGTTGTCGCGGAGGTCGGAGGAACTGATGGTGTTGCTGCAGCCGGTGAAAAGGGTCACGGCGAGCAGAGAGGTAGCGAGCAGGGTGGTACGGATCATTGCAATTCCCTTAAAGAAGGATGTTCAGCCCGAAGATTGTCGCGCGCCAGTGGGCCTGTGTCAAACCCTAAATCGGGTATTGGCAAGGTTTTCGCGCTTTTTTGCCCTCCACCCAGCCTCCCGGCACCGATGGACGCTACTCAGAGGCCCCGTCGGGCTTCTCCGCGGGCTGGGGCAGGGGCAGCGGGGGCAGGGGTTTCGCCTTCTCGCCTGATTGCTCGCCTTCCCCCTCGGCCTCGGGGTCTTTGACCTTCAGCCGGATGACGACCTTGGTCCCGACCTTGGGGATGGCCTTGGTCCGCGGGGCCCAGACCTTGTCGTGGCTGTCGTTCTGGTCCGTCAGCTTGTTGGGCAGCGTGAGCAGGTCGTCGCCGAAGTTCACCAGCGAGATCGCCGAGCCGTTGAGGTCCGCGTGATAGATCTGCTTGCCCTCGTACTCGGCGAACTGGGAGCCGGCGAACAGCCACGCGTTGCCCTGCATCATCTCCTTGGTCTTGTTGTCCTGCACCCATCGGTTGGCGGGGACCTCACGCTCCTGGTCAGCGACCTTGTAAACAATAAACACGCCGACCTCCGGCCCGGTCGCGGGCACGAGCTTGGGCGGGTCGAACTTCATGTCGTACGCCAACGGCTTGCCTGGCTCCTGGCCCAGTAGCAGCAGCCCGAGGTGGATCGTCGAGGGCATCGCGTCGACCACCAGGATCGATTCGTGCTCACGCGTATCGGTCGTACAGGCAAACATCTCAAGGAATTCGCCGTTGCGCATGACGACCGTCGCCTTGATGTCGATCTTGCGTCCCTCTGGGTCGATCGTTAGCCCGTTGTCCTGCTTGTTGAGCTCGGCGATCGTGTGCGCGATCGGGTCTTCGGACGCCGCTTGTTTCTCGTCCGCTGCAGGCTTGGGCTGTTCGGACGCGTCCTGCGCGACGGTCGGCAGGCCCACCATTAACAGCAGGGCAATCAGGCAGCGGGGGGTCCAGGTCGTTCGCATCCGTCGGCTCCGTCAAAGCTTCGATTCGCCAAGCCTTATCATACGTGTCGCCCCCCGGTCGGCCATGCACGGCTTGCACCGAATCCCGAAGAAATGCGATGCCCGAGTACGAACCGCTTGAACCCGACCGCCTGACCTGGGCGGTGCTGCTCGCCCGCTGGACCGATTTCGCCCGTGGGGTCGTCGCATTGTCCGAGGAAGGCGAGCCCGGCAGGGTCCGCCAGTCCGTCACCGACATCATCACGCTGCAGGCCGTCTGGTTCGCGCTGGGCCAGATGGACGAGCTGAGCGAAGCCGAGCAGGCGATTGGCCTGGACCGGGCGGGCGTGCTCATCGATCGCCATGCTGGAGCCATTCGGGCCCGTTTTGGCGAGGACCCACTGCCCGAAGCCCTCACAGAGCTGCTCGAAGATGTTCAGGGCGAGTATCGCCGACGGAAAGACTCAAACGCCTGACTCCCCCGCAACGGTCCAGGGCCGGTTTTTTGCTAATTTTTGTAAGCAAATGATTGATTCGGCGATTGAGGAGTGCTATAGTATTTATGAACTACTTAGCCCCCGGAAGCTCGCGTCGGCGGATTCAACTGCTGACGCGGGTTTTTTTTTGCGCCTCTAGAACTGCCCTGATCAGGCATCTCTATTCTTCAATCGAGTCTTCGGGTGCCGGGATTGGGGCCGGGGCTTCGTCTGTCGCTTCATCGTCTTGTTGGGGTGGGGCGTAGGCCTTGAGCGGGCCGGTGGCTTGGGCAAGGGTGAGCACGGCATAGACCGTCGCCAGCCGTTGATCGCCATCGAGCGCGGTCTTGCTATGGGATCTCGTGGAGGGCGTAATCTTCTGCAGACCCGCGACGGGGTTCTTCGCTTTGTTGGCGTTGTTGACCTTCTCTTCGAGCATCCCGCCGACGCGCACGCGTGCGAACTCGCGTAGGGCCGGCGTGCTCACCCAGCTCTGCTGCTCGAGTGCAGGCCACAGACCGTTCTTGAGTTGCTGGTCGATCAGCCACGTGACCATCTTGCTGTACACCGCTTCCTGCGCCGCGTTCCCGCTGACGGTGGCCGGTGACAGCCGCATCGCCTCGAAGTACTCGTACGGCTCGAGGTATCCACCCGCGACCGGTGCGAACGCGCGGTAGCGCTCAAACGTGACGTTGTTCCTTAGCGCCTTCGCGGCCTGGGCGGGCGTGGGCAGGGCGGCGAGGTGTTCGAACACGGGTGGTGCGCCCTCGCCGACCTTCGCGCGGGTGCTTTCAGTGAGTTCCTTATACCGAGTGGTCGCCTTCTCGCCCAGCAGGATCGTGAGGTCCGACAGCGCGGACGCGGCGTGCGCATTGCAGATCGGCGTTGCAAGGCTTTGGACCTCTTTGGGGATCGCGACGGGCTGGCCCTTGTATGAGTCGTTGAGCCGCGCGAAGGTCGAGTTCGTCTGCCAGACGATGCCCTCGTCCCAGCCGTTGCGCGGGTTGTGCATCCGCGTGAGGGTCTGCAGGGTCTGGGTGAGCTGCTGGCGGGTCTGCATCGGTTTGGCCAGCGGCTTGTCGGTCACCCCGCGGATGAGCCTGAAATCAAACGTCTCGGGCAGCGCGTTGTGCTGGTGCGCGACACGCAGCGCGAAAAGCGCCAACGCCGTGGACTGCAGGTCCGCCATCGTGGACTGGTACGCGTTGTAAGGCCAGCCGGAAACCATCCGCCCGTGCAGCTCTTCGCCATCGCCCTGGATGGTCCATCGGCGGGTCGCCAGCGAGAACCACGGCCCGTTGCGCGACACCAGGCTGAAGACCCACGCGACGTGCTCCTGCGCCATCTGCAGTTCGACCTGCAGCTTGCCGGGCTCTTCGCCTTTTTTCGCTAGTTTCCCCTGGCTTTTGAGCTTCTCGGACGCCGCCTGCACCCGCTCAAACTCAAGGATCACCGCCTTGAGCTGCTGTGGGTTCACGCACACCGGGCCCCACAGCCCTCGGCCTTCGTCCGCCTGACATTGCCCAGCAATCAGCCTCTCGGTCAGCTTCTCCACCGTGTGGTGGTACGCCCCCCCGGGGTAGCGCGACAGCGCCGCGGTCAGCCACGCCAGGTCGAACGTGTCGTCCCCCAGCCCGTGCAGGAACAGGTGGCTGTCCAGCGACGCGGCCATGTCCTGCAGCGCCGGCTCCTGCTCGGGCGTCACCCCCGCCTCCAACAGCGCGTACAACGCCATCGCGTTGCGACCCGCCCAGTTCATCGTCTCGATGTCCGGACCACCTGGCCCGCGCGTGAGCTTCACCCGCGTGCGCGTCTTGACGATGTCGCCCTCCGGGTCGGCCCGCAGCCGCTCGACCACGCGCTCGCCGGCCTGTTCCCGACGGACCAGGACCTTGCGCGTGACCTTCTTCATCACCGTCAACGACCCCTCCTTGACAGGGACGATCACCTCCTGCGTCTTGTAGTGGTTCTTAAAGACAGGCACCGTGACCTTGACCTGCTTGTACCGCACCTCAAACTCTTCGGTCTCCCGCCCGATGATCTTGGACTGTCGGATCACCGGGAAGACCACCCGGTCGGTGTTCTCCTCCTCGCGGACGACTGTGAGCAGCGCCTCGACCCCCGCCTTGATCGCCTTGCGGTCGGCGTCGCTCGTCTCGGCGGATTCCTGAGCGCTTGCGGCTGGGCCCGCGATGACAAGCACCGCGATCAAAACCAGTAGAAACCGATGGAGAATAGTTCGTTCAATACCGTTCATGGCAACCTCGCGGAAGAGTAGGGCTGACCCCCCATCATACCGCCAGCCCATCAATTTCCGACCGCCCGCTCCCCGCAGCGCACGCCTGCCTTCGCCGACCCTGCGCACCCCCGGCCCACGCCTTTTCCTGCACCGCGTGTATCATGGTGCCTCTCAAGCGTGTCTGCATCTTCCCTCTTTCCAGAGCGACTGATCATGGCAAATCGGGTTCCAGTCGGCCGGGCGTTTACGCTCATCGAGTTGTTGGTGGTGATCAGCATTATTGCGCTCTTGATCGCGATCCTGCTGCCCGCCCTGGGCGCGGCGCGTGAGGCAGCGCGGGCGACGCAGTGCGCCGGCAGAACCTGATCCAGATCGAGGTCTACGTGACCGAGAACGATGGGAACTACCCGCCGCGTGTCGCACCGCCGCGCGTCGCGAGCCTGCCCACGACTTCACCTGGCCCGTTTCCCACCGCCATCACAGCCCAGCCGCAAGGCATCGAGCTGCCCCCGCTGGAAAAAGCGCGCAAGTCCGAGCGCCGCTGGATCGCGGCGACCCGACTGCGGAAGATCAACTCCAACGCCGTCGAGTACATCAACAGCAACAAGCCCTACCCCGGGCTCGAGGATCTGGTCTGCCCGACGGACCCGGCCCCGCGCGTTGCAGACAACCACAGCAGCACGAACTACCACCCGGCCGACCAGGCGCCCCGCAGCTACTGCTTCAACGGCTTCAACGATCGCTACCGCGACCTCTTGAACTGGCAGATCGATGTCACCTTCACCCTCTCGGTCCGCAAGATCCCCGCGCCGTCCGACACCGCCGTCCTCAGCGAGCGCCAGACCGAGGTCGACACCGGCAACGACTTCTACATCGATATCCTCGACCGCCAAGGCGACATCCTCTACAACGCGGAAGAGTCGCGCCACAGCACCGCCTCGAACGTCGGCTTCGCCGACGGTAGCGCCCACCGCATGGAGCGCGGCACGACGACCTACCCCGAAGTCCTCTGGGCCTCCGACCGCGCGATGCGCAATGAACTGTCGCAGCGGTGGAGCGGGGATGAGTAGCTTGTGTCAGTGATTCACCAGAAATACACGAAGTGTGTCTCTGTATGAATCAGAGCAAGGTCATTCATCCACCAGAACGAATGAATTCAACTCTTCGCTGTCGCTTATCCAACTAGGCGACTTGGATATACGAAACTCTTTTGTTCTATAACGCGTTTCCAACTCTGCCAAATCGTCAGCGATAGCTTTGTTCTCATCTGCGAACCATATTGTTTCCAGGCGATTTCGCCCATCCGAACTTATATCGATACGCGCGTGCCGGGGGCCACTTGGTAGAAACGGCGGCTCAATGTCGCCTTTTGATTCGGCCCACTTGCGTAACAACTCTATATCTTCATCAGACAAGCTTCTTACGAAGTGGAGTTCTGAAGTTTCAGAACGCGGTGAGGGGAACGGTGCTTTGCAATCAACATCTCGCGGCCGCGTACTATGAATAGTGTTTCGTAATTTGGGTCCTGTATGTCGCTGATAATAAATATTTTGCTTGGCAACTCCGCCGCTCCAATACTCGCTCTATTGCACGCCGACAAGCAGCAGCTTGCGATTAGGGCGACACAAAATGTGATCAGCAACTTCATATTGCTTTAAGTGCTCAGAATGAGGTTTGGATCAATCTGATTGAAAAGTCATTCCACTGGGGTTGGAAGTCGCCTGGGGGCGACCGCCAAACCTGGGGGCTCTGCGGTCTTTGCGTCCTCTGCGGTAAAACCCGAACTCTCTCAACTCGGCTCATCCAGCGGTGACAACCCGATCTTGATCGAGAACCTGGCCAGGCCGACGCGGTCGTGGATGTCGAGTTTGCGCATGATGCGGTTGGTGTGCACGGCGACGGTGTTCTCGCTGATGCCCAGCTGCGCGGCCATCTGTTTGCGGCTCTGGCCCATGCCGACCCAGCGGAGGACATCCACCTCGCGGGGGGTGAGGGTGGAGAGCTTGGTTTTGGATTCGTCCTCGTTGCCCGGCTCGCTCTCGAATCTGCCACGGACTTCTTCGGAGAGGAAGACGCCGCCGTCGACGACGGCACGGATGGCCTTGATGAGCAGTTCGGGTTCGTCGGACTTGCTGAGCAGGCCGCAGGCGCCCACGCCCTGGGCCTGTTCGATGAAGGCGTCGTTCCAGTAGGCGCTGAGGAAGAGGACGGGCAGGTCTGGGTGGGTGGTCTGCAGTCGTTTGGCGGCCTCGAAGCAGGACATGCCGGGCATGTTGATGTCCATGACGATGATGTCGTAGGAGTTTTCCGCGGCCAGGGCGATGCCTTCGTCGGCGTCGCCTGCGGTGTTGGGGACCTGCAGGTCGGGCTCGTCTTCGAGCCGTCGGGCCAGCGAGTCGCGGACGATGACGTGGTCGTCGATGAGGAGGATGCGTGTCTTGGTGGTGGCGGTGTCTTCGGTCGGGCTCATGGCGTGGTGGCCTCCGTCTTGGGTTTGGATTCGTTGGCGGGTGGGTTGTCGGTGATGAGGGGCAGTGTGATGGTAATCGTGGTGCCGATGCCGGGCGCGGAATCGAGGTTGATCTCGCCCTTGTGGTCGGACACGATGCCGTGGACCTGCGCGAGCCCGAGGCCGGTGCCTTTGAGCCGGGCCTTGGTGGTGTAGAAGGGCTCCAGGGCGCGGTCGAGAACCTCGCGTGGCATGCCAGCGCCGTTGTCGCGGACGGTGAGGACGGCGGTGTCGTTTTTCGTGAGGAGGGTGACGGCGATGCGTCCCTTCTCTTCGATGGCGTCCTTGGCGTTCATGACGAGGTTGAGCAGCGCCTGCTGGAGCTCGGAGGCGTTGGCGCGGACCATGACCGGGGTGTCGGGGCAGGTCTGTGCGAGGTCAGTGTTGGGTGGGAGGACGGCGTCGAGCAGCCGGGCGTTGTCGCGGACGAGCGCGGCGAGGTCGGTCGGTCGTTTGGCGGCGCCCTGGCCCCGGGCGAAGGTGAGCAGGGACTGGGTGACCTGCATGGCCTGTGCGACGGCTTCCTCGACGGTGGACAGCGCGGGCTGGGCGGGGTGGTCGGGCTCGAGTTTGCGGGCGGCGGACTGGGCGGAGAGGTTGATCGCGAGCAGCGAGTTGCGGAAGTCATGCGCGATGCCGGTGGCGAAGGTGCCGATGGCGTCGAGTTTTTGTGAGCGTGCGAGTTTTTCTTCGAGCTCGCGTCGGATCTCTTCGCCCTCGACGCGTTGGGTGACGTCGCGGGAGATGCCGGTGATGTAGGCGGCGCTATCCGTGTCCTCATCGGAGGCGTCGGGGACGACGAGTCGGCCGACGGCCTCGAAGACGATGTACGTGCCGTCCTTGCGGCGGTAGCGGTGGACGTCGTGGAACTCGGTGTCCTGTGGCGAGAGGGCCGCGTGCTTTTCGCGCACGCGCTCAAGGTCTTCTTCGTGGAAGTAGTCGAACGCGTTGGTGCCGACCATCTCCTCGGGGCTGTAGCCCAGCAGCTTGGTGATACTGGGCGAGACGTAGGTGTAGATGCCGTCGGCGCTGACACGCCAGAGCATGTCGTAGGCGTGGTCCGCGAGGGTGCGGTAGCGGGCCTCGGAGTCGCGGATCATCGTCATCGCCTCGCGGTAGGGCGTGACATCAACGCCCGTGCCGACGAAGCCGAGCAGCACGCCGTTGTGCTTCATCGGGGTGACTTGTGTTTGTAGCCAGAGGATTGATCCGTCGGTCCTGACGATGCGTTGTTCGAAGCTGACCTGGGTGCCGGTCTTGATGGCGGTGGCCCAGTGGTCGGCGACGTCGTTGCGGTCGTCGGGGTGTGCGAAGGCGCCGGCGCTGCGGTAGAGGGCGTCGGCCTGGTCGTGGCCGGTCATGTCGCGCCACGCGGGGTTAACGTAGAGGAACACGCCCTTCGCGTCGGTCTGGAAGATGGCGACGGGTGCGCCGTCGGCCAGGGTGCGAAAGCGCTGCTCGGAGCGGTGGGTGGCCTCGGCGTCGGCGCGGATGCGTTCGAGCTCTTTCTTCTCGGTGATATCGTGGTGCGTCCCGGCGACGCGTTTGGGGTTGCCCTGTGCGTCGCGTTCGATGACGGTGCCCTGGCTGTGGAACCAGCCCCAGGTGCCGTCGGCCGCGAGCATGCGGTTCTCCACTTCATAGAAGTCGCTCTTGCCGCTGAGCAGACGCTGCATCTGCACCTGGTTCATGCGCGTGTCTTCGGCGTGGATGCGCTGGTCCCACCACGCGGCCAAAGGCGACACCATGTCACGCCGGTACCCGAACGCGTCGGTCAGCATGTAGTCGGTCTGGATCTGGTTGCTGCCGACCTCCCAGTACCACCGGCCCATGCCCGAACCGCGCATCGCGAGCGTCGCCCAGCGGTGCTCGGCCTGTCGTTGCAGCTCACTGGCGCTGCGCATCACCGCGAACGAGCCGACGAGCACTGTGCAGATGCCCAGCGCGATCATGATCAGCTGCAGGTCGGTGAGCGTGGGCATGTCGATGCCTTTCATGCTCGAGGCGAACATACCGACGAACCCCACCAGCACCAGCGCGACCAGTCCACCCGCGAGCCTGTACTTCATCGCCAGCGCGGGCAGCAAGACGAACCCGATGTAGTACACGCGTGGTTCGACCGGATCGGGCAGGCAGGCGATCACGGCCAACCCCACCGTGGCCAATCCGATCAGAGCCCATGGTGTGACGCTTGAGAACAGCGCGTCGCTGCCGATGACTTGGGTGTAGCGGAGCTTTACCTCGTCGTGCTGCTTGTAGAGGGCCCGGCAGAGGTGCGGTGCGAGCACGAGCACGATCAGCGGCGCGGTCGTCAGCGTGCCGATCGTGTCGCCGAGCGTCCAGCCGATCATCGCGTCCAGCGCGTTTTCGCTGGGGATGCGCCCGGCAAGCACTAGCAGGAACACGCCGGCGATCGCGGTGAAAACCGCGCAGCCCAGGAACGCGGCGATCATGACGCCGATATCGATCGGCCGACGGGGCAGCGCACCGGGCGGCAGCGCTTTGCGGAGCAGCGATGCGGCGCTGGTGTACGTCAGGGCCTTGATTAGTGCGAGCATCACCGACGTCGTGAACGGGTGTTCCCAGACCGCCATGTTGCCAAGCAGCGACGCGAGCACGATCACCCACGCGTAGCGCAAACCCAGCGCCCATAGCAGCGCGATCCCGATCCCCGCAGTCGAGTACCAGCCGCTGAAGGAGTCGAACGTCAGGCCCTTTTGTGAGATGACTTCCGCGCTGAGCCAGATCAGGATGAACGACGAGGAGACGAGCAGTTGGACCATCACCGTCGGCCGCGTGACCCACAGGGGCATCGCCATCCGCTCGTCCGCCACGTTGTGCTCAAGCTCATGCACCGGCAAAGCCTTCCGCCACTCTGAAAAGCGAGCGGCCACGCATCACTCCAATAGAGCAAGTATAAACCACAGCCGGGCAAAAGCCGCACGCAATTGCACGTAAACCAAACCAATTAGCTTCGTTAGAACAATTCATTTAGGCGTGTCGAACTGTCACGCTACGCACGCGTTGAGGTACGCCTTGACCGCGTCGTGCATGCCCATGCCCAGTGCGTCGGCGATCAGCGCGTGGCCGATCGACACTTCGAGCACGTTGGGGATCGCACAAAAGCCGGGCAGGTTGTCGAGGTTCAGGTCGTGGCCCGCGTTGACACCCAGGCCGACGGATTGTGCGGCCAAGGCCGCAACGCTAAACCGTTCTAATGATGCGTCTAGCGCGTCGCAGCCTTGCTCGTAAGCCTGCGCGTACGACTCGGTGTACAGCTCGATGCGGTCGGCGCCGGTATCCGCGGCGCGCTTGGCCATCTCGGGATCAGGGTCCAGGAACAGGCTCACTCGGCAGCCCAGGTCTTTGAGCTCCGCGACGATCGGCTTGAGTGTTTCGAGGTGTGTGACCACATCCCAGCCGTGGTCGGAGGTGTTCTGTGCCGGGTCGTCGGGGACCAGCGTCGCCTGTGTCGGCTTCACCCTGCGGAGGATCGGCATAAGGTGCCCGCCGCCGAAGTCCAGCGGGTTGCCTTCGATGTTGAACTCTTGGGCCGCCCATTCCGGAGACGCTAACAATTCGCTGAGCTCATCGACATCGTGTGCGCGGATGTGTCGACCATCCGGCCGTGGGTGTACCGTGATCCCGTGCGCTCCTGCGCGCAGCGCAACAGTCGACAACCCGACCACCGACGGCACGCCGACGTCCCGCTGGTTGCGCAGCAGCGCGATCTTGTTCACGTTGACGGAGAGTTTGGTCACAGTTCCACCATGTTAGCCGTCGCCTGCAAGGCGACGCGTGAATGCGTATCGGTGCGGCGCGCCGCCTTGCAGGCGGCGGCTAACGGATGCTCTTTACACCGGCTCGGTCTGGAAAAGCTCCACGACTTCGCCGCTGGGCCCTTTAAAGAACGCGACCTTCACCGGCAGCGGGCTCGGTGGGTCCGTCGCGGTGTTGGTCAGCGTCACCGCCTTGGTCGGTATGGTGATCTCCATCCCCGCGGCCTCGACCGCGGCCATCACCTTTTCGATCTTGGTGGTCCGCAGCGCGTAGTGCCAGTGCACGTTGCGTTCCGCCGCGGGTTCGACGGGCTGGTCGTCCTGCATCAGCTCAACGATCGAGCCATCACCCGCATCGAGCTGCGCGAACGATCGCTCGTCGGGCTTAAACGCGACGACGGTCTTCATACCCAGCACCTCGGTGTAAAACTTCACCGAGGCATCCAGGTCTTGAGTGCGTATCGCGACGTGGTGGAGGCCGCCGCCGCCGAGGGTTTTGTTGTTGCCGTTGTTGGTCATGGTGTATCCGGTAGGTGAAGTCGCCCGAGGGCGACCGCTAAACGGTTTATCCGCGCGTCAGCTTGCGGTACTTGATTCGGTGTGGCTGGTCCGCGTCGATCCCCATGCGCTTCTTGCGGTCTGCCTCGTAGGCCTGGTAGTTGCCCTCGAAGTAGCGCACCGTCGAGTCGCCCTCGAACGCGAGGATGTGCGTCGCCATCCGGTCCAGGAACCAGCGGTCGTGGCTGATCACCACCGCGCAGCCTGCAAAGCCTTCCAGCGCCGTCTCGAGCGCCCGGATCGTCTTCACGTCCAGGTCGTTGGTCGGCTCGTCCAGCAGCAGCACGTTGAAGTCCTCCTTGAGCATCCGCGCCAGGTGCACGCGGTTGCGCTGCCCGCCGGACAGCGTGCCGACCTTCTGCGACTGGTCGGTCTTCAGGAAAGAGAACTTGGCGACGTAGCCGCGCGAGTGCATCTTGCGTTTGCCCAGGACGATCTCTTCCTTGCCGTCGGAGATCGCTTCCCAGACATCCATGTTGTCGTCCAGGGCGTCGCGTGACTGCTCGACGTACGCGAGCTTGACGGTGTCGCCGACGGTCACCTCGCCGGTGTCCGGCTCTTCCTGCCCGGTGATCATGCGGAACAGCGTGGTCTTGCCCGCGCCGTTGGGCCCGATGACGCCGACGATGCCGCCAGCCGGGAGCTCGAAGTTCATGTCTTCAAACAGCAAACGGTCGCCGTACGCCTTGCTCACGCCCTTGGCCTTGATCACCAGGTTGCCCAGCCGCGGCCCCGGCGGGATGTAGATATCGATCTCGCTGGACTGGTTTTCCTGCTGCTCGTTATAGAGGTCCTCATACCGCTGGATGCGCGCCTTGTTCTTGGCCTGTCGGCCCGCGGGCGTCTTGCGGATCCACTCCAGCTCCTGCTGCAGCTTCTTCTTGAGCTGCTCGTCCGCCTTCGCGTCCAGCGCCAGCCGCTTGTTCTTCTGCTCCAGCCAGGACGAGTAGTTGCCTTCCCACGGGATGCACTTGCCCCGATCGATCTCCAGGATCCACCCCGCCACGTTGTCCAGGAAGTAGCGGTCGTGCGTCACCGCGATCACCGTCCCCGGGTACTGATCCAGGTGCCGCTCCAGCCAGCCCACCGAGTCCGCGTCCAGGTGGTTCGTCGGCTCATCTAACAACAACACGTCCGGCTGCCTCAGCAGCAACTGGCACAACGCGACCCGGCGCTTCTCGCCACCGGACAACGGGCCGATCACCGCGTCTTCCGGCGGACAACGCAGCGCATCCATCGCCTGCTCGAGCTTGCTGTCGATCTCCCACGCCCCCATGTGGTCCAGCCGGTCCTGAACCTTCGCCTGTTTCTCAAGCAGCTTCTCCATCGCCTCGGGCGACATCTCCTCCGCGAATTTCTCATTGATCGCATCGAATTCCGCGAGCAGGTCGTAGACGTCCTGGGCCGCCTCCATCACCGCTTCCTTGACCGTCTGATCGGGGTTGAACTTGGGCTCCTGTTCCAGGAACCCGACGGTGTAGCCCGCCTGGAGCTGGGCCTGGCCCTCGAACTCCTTGTCCTGGCCCGACATGATGCGCAGCAGCGTCGACTTGCCCTGGCCGTTGAGCCCGAGCACGCCGATCTTCGCACCGTAGAAGTAGGAGAGATTGACCCCCTTGAGGACGACCTTGCGGTCGTGCTCCTTGGTCACATCCAGCATCGAGTAAATCACTTTTTGTTCGTCAGCCATGGCGGGGATTATAGGGGGTTGAGATTCGAACCACAGAGACCGCGGAACACGGCGTCCCTCCGTTTAGCGGCCGCACCCTTACCGATTTTTCGAGGCCGTTTGCATCCTTAGATGAAAACGTAGGGATGCGGATTCAATGCGGAACAAGATAGATCTCACCCGGAGACACGGAGGTGTCGTCGTCATTGATTCGTCGGGTTGGCTTGAGACCCGCGATTCGTCGACAGTTTGGTTTCTAATAATTGTCGCAACTTATCGATGATGTCCTCGTGCTCCGGGCTCTTCATACGATTGTTGAATTGCCCCGGGTCCGCTTCCATGTCATACAGCATGGCACCCACGGCTTTGCCGTCTTCGCCTCGCCACTCGCTGTAGTGATACCGCTCGGTCCGGATGGTAAACCCGCCCGGGGTGCCCATGATCAATTCATAGTCCTTGCCTGGTGCTTCCTGATTCTCCAGCCGTGCCTTCAGGCTGACACCAGACAGTTCGTGCGCGGGCTTTATCCCGGCGAGGTCGCATAACGTCGGGTACACATCGATCAGTCCCGTCAGGCCCAGGCTCTGCTTGCCCCGCTGCTCCTTCCGAGGATCAACAATAATCAACGGCACACGCTGGGACGGCTCAAGCATCGATGACTTGTGCCAGTGCCCGTGCTCGCCGAGCATGAACCCCTGGTCGCCGGTAAACACCACGACGGTGTTGTCCGCAAGGCCCTGCTCTTCGAGCGTTTCGATCAGTCGACCCACCAGCGAATCGATATAGTGGATCGTGGCGTAGTAGGCGTGGGTATATGCTCGGCCATGCTTCTCCGGGATGAAATTGAATCCGGGGTCATGCAGGTGCCAGTTGATCTTCGGGATATCGTCCCGATCGTCCTGTGGGAACTTCGGCAGCCTGATGTTCTTCGGTGTGATCGCGTCCCAATGTTTCTTTGGCGCGATCATCGGCGGGTGCGGCCGATAGAACCCCATCGCCAAGAAAAAAGGCTTGCCGGTCTTGTCGGGGTGGTTCGCCTTGAGCAGCGCGATCGCATCGGATACGCCCTGCCCGTCAGAGAACTCGCTGTCGGGCAGGTCGGGCGCGCTGTAACGGATACGTACCCCGAACCCGCCACGCTTACCCCACGTTGTGGCCTTCGACCAGTTCTCTTTTTTCGCATCCCAGCCCGTGTTGTTGATGGCGTGGTCCCATGCCTTGACATCGTCCGCGCCAGCCGAGCCGATCCCGCTTGGGACGCTCATGTGGAAAATCTTACCGATTCGGATGGTCTGATAGCCGTTCTCACGAAACAAGCGCGGCAGCGAAGTCAGTTCCGGCAACGCTTCGTGATATGCCCCCGCTTTATTGGAAAGATACCCCGTCTCAAAAGGGTAACGCCCCGACATCAAGGATGCCCGGCTTGGCCCGCAGGAGTGGTACTGACAGAACGTGTTGCGGAACAAGGTGCCGCGCTGCGCAAGCCGATCGAGGTTGGGCGTGACCGCAATCGTATCGCCATAACACGCCAGCCGATCTCCGAAGTCATCCGCGATCATGAACAGGATGTTCGGCCGCGTTGTTTCTGCTTGAACAGCACGGCAACCTAACAACCCAAAGGACAACCCGCCGATCAGGTAAAAGGTTAGTACTAACCAACGAGATTGCAAACTATTCGTCGTGTAGGACATGTTTTTAAGGGGGCATGTGATCCGGCTGTCGTCACAGCATCGCAGTGATCGATTCGATTTCAGTCAGTAGCAGCCGTCCTGCTGCACACCCAGCGAGAGGATTGAGCCTTCCTGTGCCTCAGGCGTAGGCGCGGGCTCGCAGCAATCCGAATCATCGCCGCAGCCGTCGATCCCGCACTGGTCCGGCGCGAGGCAGGCCGTGTGCTTGCCCGCCAGCTTGAACGTGATCACCTCGTCGTTCGCCTCAATCGATTCGACCGCGAATTGCGTGATGACGCCGACGTCGTACTCGATCTCGACCGGCAGGTCGTCGTCTTTGAGAAACGCCTTGGCCAGCGGGATTATCTTGCCGAGCTTGCCCGCCTCCAGCCGGTGGTCGACATCGTTGGCGACCCAGACCTGCAGTACGCACGTGTCAAGGCTGCGCACCGTCCCGCCGCAGTCAATGAAGTCCTTGCGGACCCGGCCGACCTCGGTGACATGGAAGTGCTGCGCGACCGCCGAGCCGTCGGGCAGCGTGAACGCCAGGCCCGCGTCGGGGTGTTGATTGAGCAGTTCGGTGAGTTGGGACAGTTGCATGGGTGCCTCCGGTCAGGGGGTAGGCATTTTACCCGTGACGCTGAGATTCAGCGCGTTGTCGCTGAACGAGCCGGCGTCGATACGGATCGGCGTCTCATCGATGAACGACCCATCCGCGTCGTAGCGGCGAAGCGCTGCCTCGATCAACTCGCCCTGCGCCACGACGCCCTTGGCTCGCGACAGGTCCAGGCTCAGGAACACCGCCGCCTTGTCGCCGAGGCCTTCGCCGACCGCGTCGAGCAGGGGGGTCAGGTCGATCCCCGCCTCCAGCGGCGTGTCGTCCTCTGGCCCGGCGAGAGGCACGTTCCCCGGTCCCGAACGACCGAAGATCGGCCAACCGTTAAACGCCTGTGGCGCGATCGTGTGCTCGGCCTCGTCCGCCCCCGCATCCCTGGACAGCCCGACCGTCATGCGTAGGTTGGCCCGGTCGCTGCACGCCAGCTTCAACCGAAGCGTGAGGCGCGGTGTGTGCGTCGCGACCTCGACCCGGCCAAGATAGTTGCCGCGCTTCCACGTCGGGTCGATCATCGCGCTGTAGAGCAGGTAGATCTTCCCGTCGCCCGACCACTTCGTGCCCCAGGAGTTGACAACAATGTACGCCCCGCGTTCCCAGTCGGCGAGGGTGACTTCGCCGTCGCCGTTGATGTCCAGGTCGTTGGTGATCTTCCCGTCGCCGTTGACATCAATGCCGACGTTATCGTCATAGCCGGCGCAGGTGATGCCGTGGCCGTAGCCCGACGGGCCCCAGCGCGTCCAGACGTCTTTGCCCGCTTCGTGCTGGCCCTCGGGGATCTTGCGTGTGACTTTTTTGAGCTCGCCCATGCGCCCGTCCAGAGCCAGCAACCCGCCGATGATTTTTTTGCCTGCTTCCGGCTGGTTGCGGTCGAACATCCAGCCGCGCGCTTCGTTGAGCTGCTCGACGGTCTGGGCCGGCGTGTAGCGGTAGCCCGTGACGCGGTAGTTCATCGCCTCGCGCCAGATGCCGTAGCCGTTGGGCCACTTGCCGAGCTTCTTTTCTTCGACGCTTCCGTAGCGCTTGATGGTGGGGACACCGATGTGCTTGGCCACCTCCCAGCCGTGGTAGGCCTCCGACCCGCGGTTCTTCGAGCGGTTCATCATGTTCCAGGAGAACGTCGCGGGGAACCGCCGCTCGTCCGCGTCCGCCTTCGTGCCGTTGAGCACGTTCATCTCGTAGGTGAACATCGACGCCACCGCGGTGTACTGCCCGCAGGCCCCGTACCGCTGCCGATAGATCGGCGGGAACTCGGAACGCGCCGAGTTGTCCACGCGCGAGGGCAGCCGCTTGGGATCGACCTCCACCTCGCCGATGTCAGGACCGCTCGCGTCCGCCCAGGTCTCGTATGCCTTGCCAGGCCCCGGCGGCCGCATAAAGCCCGTGTAAGCCGCCGCCCGCGCTCGATCCGGGTTCACGCTCTGGCCCGCGGGCCCATCGTCCCCCTGCGCGTGGCCGAGGAGCGCACAAAACGTAAACCCCGTCGTGGCCAGCAGGCTCAGTGCTCTCATCTTCATGACACCCATTTTAGTGCGGGAACCCTTCAAGGCATCGACGCAATGACAGGCGGGGGATTACAAGCCGGCCCAGCCCCTGATGGCTCGATAACCCCGAAATTCACGCGATTTGCTATCCGGATTTCGGGGGCCTCGGTTAAGATAGATGAGGCCTTGCATGTCCCTATGCGACCGATCGGTTGCGCTAGTCACTTGAAGAGAGCAAAAGATGAGAGCAGGCAGAGCGTTCACACTGATCGAACTGTTGGTGGTGATTTCGATTATTGCGCTTCTGATCGCGATCCTGCTGCCAGCGCTTTCCCAAGCACGCTATGCGGCGCAGATGACCCAATGCCTCTCTCACCAGCACCAGCTCGCGGTCGGTGCCAACACCCACGCAGCAGACAACAAGGGCGCGATCACGCGGTTCAACAACCCCGACGAGGTCGACGGCTGGAACAACTCCGGCTGGTGGCAGTGGGGCAACATCGCCAAGACGCTGAACTGGCTTGGTCAGAACTTCCCCGCCAACGACAAGTACACCGGCTGGGGCACGCTCTACAAACGCGACTACGTGCTCGACGCCAACGCCTACTATTGCCCCGCCGATGACTTCCGAAACTCCGGCCGAAAAGACGATGGCTTCTTCGACCACGGCAACAACTACATCGGCTCGTCGTACATGTTCAATCCCATGCACAAGTACAACATGGAAGACAGGTCCAGCTACCGATGGAACGTCGGCGGCGGCGGCGGCAAGCCCCTTAAAAAACAGCCCATGCCCGAGAACCTATACGACCCCTCGACCGCCATCCTCGGCGGCGACATCCTACAGGGCTTCGCGAAAATCAACGGCTTCAACACCGGCCCGGGTTCGACCCACCGGCCGTACTGGAACGTCGCCCACTTCGACGGCTCCGCCGAACGCGCCCCCGCCAGTAATTTGGTCGATGACCGCCACCAGCAGGGCCTCGACCCCTTCCTCGGCAACGCCGAGCAGTGGGAAGAACACGACATCGAGCTGCAGCTCCTGATGAATGAAGACCCGGCCGACATCGTGGGCTATTGAGTAGCTTGGATGGATCCCACGCAGAGGCAATGACGCAGGGTTTAGACAATCAGGATTGTGTCTACGGTACGAACGTTTGAAAGGCGGGATTACCGCCCCGCATTAACAAGGATTCGATTGAATACGAAACACTGCTTTCACACTGATTGAGTTACTTGTCGTGATTTCGATCATTGCGCTTCTGATCGCTATTCTCTTGCCCGCCTTGAGTCATGCCAGGGTTTCGGCACAGATCACGGCATGTAAATCGAATATGCGCCAGGTCGGTGTTGCGGGGTCCGCGTACCGGGCCGACCATTCCGAATTACGCGAACCGTTCTGGCGATTTAATAACGGTACAGGGGACCACCCGCATGAGACGAAGGTCGGCGCGGGTAACCCCGGCAATCCCGCTCGTATGCTGCATCAGATGGATGGTGTCGACCAAGGGTACCTGACGAGTGGCGAGGTGTTCTTCTGCCCGAAGTTTTCGCAAGCCAGCTACGAGAAGCACTACGACCCCGATTCACATGGTGATTTCGACGATGTCTGGGGAACTTACGTCTACGCCTATCGCCCATTATCTTTTATCAAAGACCCCAACCCTCAACTCGGGAACTCGTCGATCGTACATGACAACGCACCGCAAACGGAGGGGGTCGTGATGTACGATGCGAAGCCAAATTTCCCCTCAACTTTCTTTAATTCTGTTCGATCGGACCACTACAACGTGTTGTA
>Ga0213866_10000778_pt1 | contig 24796 bp, 20 predicted proteins | sample PICome_11_FD_160079 | JGI IMG/M metagenome (GOLD analysis project Ga0213866, IMG submission 160079) | Coastal seawater microbial communities near Pivers Island, North Carolina, United States - PICO284 | ecosystem: Environmental > Aquatic > Marine > Coastal | place: USA: North Carolina...
GCTTTTCATGAGTCAGGCGACAACGACACGCTGAAGAAGATGGAGATCGAAGACGCCGCGCTCGGTCTGACCGGTCTCGTTGTGCAAGGAGCTGCATGGCAGAGCGTCGATGTGTTCTACGCGCTTTACTTGACGCTCGCGACGGACGGCAAGCACGCTGCAGCGCTCTATGTCTTCCAGCGAGTTAAGGAGTTGGTCGAGGCTGGCGGCACGTCGTTCGTGAAGGATGCGCCGATAGGAGCTGAGCTGCTCAAGAAGATGGAAGTCTGGAGCTTGGTCGATGACCCGCACGTCCCTGATATCAAAGCAGATTTCAAGGCGATGCGCACCTATGCCAAGAGCTTGGACGGCGCGCGCGAGGAGTACATGTACGAGAAGCTCAAGGCGGGCGAGCACCCTGATACGCACCCCGAATTCTGGGCTGAGTTCGAAGCGCCGGCGCGCCCAACGCTGCACGATGAAGAAAGTGCAGGCGATTCACCGAAGCAAACGAATGACGACGATGCGCCGAGAGAAGACAGTCATGCCAAGAACGAAGAGTCCGAATCGGAAGATGATCGCAATGCACCGGGCGGCGAAGGCAAGTGGGGCGAAGAGCGTCAGCGAGAGGATCAGCAGCAGCCGCGCGAAGGCAAGAAGCACGCTGAGCCTCGCAAGCAGAATGCGGCGCCGCGCCGCAACTCTGATGGGTAGCGTGGCGGAAGTTGCCTGGCATCCCTGCTGGATCAAACACTGCAAAATAGCTGGCTCGCAGCGCACTTGCTCGCTTCACGGGCACACCCCTCAGTCTCGCGCAAGCGTGGGAGCCCTGACCGGAAACCCCACGTCACTACTGGTCTTGCGAAGATGCGGGCACTGACAGGACTAAAGTTTAAAGGGATGATGTCGCGAGTCGGCATCATCCCTTTTCTACTGCAACGCCTATTCCCGGGACTCGCTCGCTTCGCCAAGCTTCATCTCTCCCAGCGCGGCTCTCGCTCCAGGAGGTTGCGCACAAAGAAATCCGCGCGCCTCCGTCTGCCGTACGCACTCTCGCCCGCGCCGTGATCAGCGCCGGGGAAGACAATCAGATCGAAATCTTTGTCCGCTTTGATCAGCGCATCAACAACTTGCATGGTGGAAGCGGGATCGACGTTGTGGTCCATCTCGCCAACCGTGAGCATCAGCTTGCCCTGCAATCTGTGGGCTTGGGTGACGTTCGACTGCTCGGCATAGTGATCGCCGATCGGCCAGCCCATCCACGCTTCATTCCACCAGATCTTGTCCATGCGATTGTCGTGACAGCCGCAATCCGCGACGCCGGCTTTGTAGAAGTCGCCGTGCGCAAGCAGTGCGCGCAGCGTGCTTTGACCGCCGGCAGAGCCGCCGTAGATGCCGACGCGATCAAGATCCATCTGCGGATACTCTTTCGCGAGCGCTTGCATCCAAAGCATTCGATCCGCAAAGCCGGAGTCGCCGAGATTTTTCCAGCACACGTCGTGAAAGGCTTTCGATCGCCAGTTGGTTCCCATGCCATCAATCTTCACGACGTAGAAGCCAAGCTCCGAAATCTCGCGTTGACCTCGCCATGCGCTAAAGTCTTTCGCCACAAAATGGCCGTGCGGCCCTGCGTAAATCGACTCGATCACGGGCAGCTTTTCGCCCTTCGCAATAACGCTCGGCTCGATCACGTAGCCCCAGATATCAGTCTTGCCGTCGCGTCCCTTAGCGCTAAATCTGCGCGGCGATTTCCAGCCTGTCTCAAGCAGCGGTGACCAGTCCGCGCGCGCTAGTTCGAGCACCAGCTTGCCGCTCTTCGCATCGCGAATCTCGTGGATCGGCGGCAGATCAACGCGCGAGTAGTGGTCGACGATGTAGCGATCAGATGGCGAGCGCTCAATCCAATGTGTGCCGTCGCCTTCGGTCAGCCAGGTCAGACCCTTGCCGCTGAAGCTGACTTCGCCGAAGTGCAGGTGGTAGGGGTCTTGATCGCGGTAGACGCCCATCGCGCTGAAGCGAATCGTCTCGCTCTCTTCGTCGACGGCGAGCACATCGCGCACGAGCCAGTCGCCTTTGGTGATCGCGTTCTTGACGCGCCCGCGCTGCATGTCGATCAGGTAGAGGTGATTGTAGCCGCTACGCTCGCTCATCCAGATCGCTTGCTTGCCTTCGTTGAGACGCTGGAAGTAGGTTTTGTTCGAGTAGTTGACGAAGGTGTCGGGCTCTTCGCTGATCAGCGCTTCGGACTTGCCTTTCGTGTCGATGTGAAGGACGCGCATGACTTGGTGGCCGCGCTGGTTGTAGAGGAAATTGAAGCCCTCGCTGTCCTCATCCCACGCCAGATCGCTGATAGCCCAGGGGTTGTCGAGGAGCGCGCGATCGATTGGCGTCTGCTTCAGCGCGTCTATGTCGAAGAGCTCCGGCCACTCTTGCCAGATTTCGTCGCCGGGCTTGAGGTAGTTGAACTGCTCTAGCCGAGGCTGGAGCTGATCTCGCGGCGACGACTCAACGATGCTGACCGTGCGCGACTGCGCGGGCTTTACGCGCATGGCGACGAGTGAAGCGCTGTCCGGCGACCAGTAGAACTCGTTGCTGATGCGCCAGTTTGCGGCGCCGTCGGTGGTGAGCTGATGCTCGCTATTGCGGTCCAGGTTCTTGACGAAGAGGTTGTTGTCGCGCGAAAAAGCCAGGTACTGACCATCTGGCGAAACACGCGGGTCCTTGCGTTCCTGCTCAGGCTCGATGCCGTGTGCTTGGCCATCAAGCTGCGCGACGCCAGGAAAGTCCTCGGCTTGATAGAAGCCAAGAGTTTGACCGGATGGATTGGTGATCTTCCAAAGGTGACCCGAGAAAGTCTGCTGCGACTTGCTCTGCCCCGGCTCGACTTGGCCGTAGGCTTTGCTCTGGCCGGAAGCGTCAACCCAGTGAATTGAAAGGGTCTCGCTGCTCGTGTTGTTGAAGATGATCCCGCTCGAAGTGCGGCCGTTGACTGAGCGGCGAGCGCTTGTTGCGGGCAGATCGAAGTCGCCGTTGTTCAGCGGATCTATCTTATTCAAGCGGGAGCTTCGCTGGTCGATCTCGAAGATGATGGCGTTGAGCGAAACGCAGAGCTGCCCTTTTGATCCAAGCTTGAAATTGGAGAGTTGAAGCGACTCGGCATCTGCGTTGAGCTTCAGCTTTTCCTTCATGTCCGTGGCCACGCGGGCATGGTCGAACGCTTCCTCGCTCTTTTCACGATTCGCATCGGCGAGCATGTAGCGCCACGTCGTGAGCGAATCTTGCAGGCGATAGATCAGCGTGTCGCCATCCAGCCACTGCGCTTGGATATCCTCGTTGATCACCTTGTTCTGCACGCGGCTGCGCATGGAACTCGCGCGCTCGTATGCAGCGCGAGAGCCAGCATCATCTTGCGGGCGATCCGCCGCTTGCAGCGATTGATCGTTGGCGGCTGGCTCGATCAGCAAGAGAGCGACGGCACTAGCTACAACGACGAGCGCTGCGATGAAGAGGAGGTTGCGAGTCTTCATGAAATCTCCACTTGCTTGCTGCGACGCAACATGGTGGTTGCGAAAAAACCGAGAGCCATCGCGGCGACGATCAGGCTACAGATGAAAAACACGCTGGCAGCGCCAACGCTTTGCGGGTGGTCGGCGGCACTCAGTCCATCTGTCGCAGCGCGATAGATGGGTTGAAAGAGGAACATCGAGACGAACTGACCGAAGAAGAGCGAGAAGGTAAACGCGCCTGAGAGCGTGCCGCGAATTCTGCCCGGCGCGCGCGAAAGCAGCCACGAGGTCAAGTTCGGCATTTGAATCCCCGCGCCCAATCCAACGAGCGTCATCCCAAGTGCGAGCTGCCAGAGCGGGCCGGGCATGCTCAACACGAGGAAGCCGCCAGCGACTGAAGCGTAGAGCAAAGCGGAGATCGACACGAAGCTCAGTCTTGCTCGAATCTTGCCGTAGATCAGCGAAAGCCCTGCGCCCCACATCGACATGAACATGATGGCAGTGCCGACGGCGCTCGGTTCGGTGTAGCCCATGCCGATCAGCAGATCGCCGAGGTAGAGGGGGACTGAGTAGAAGGTCAGCATGCCGATGAAGATTGCTGCGCAGGTTACCGCTGCGATTCTCCAAGCGTCGCGAGTCGATGACTCGTCTTCCTCGCTCGGCAGGAAGCGACCGCTTGCGCTCTTCAATGCGATGATCTTGCGTGGCTCATTCACCACGAAGAGCGCCGCTGCAAACACCACGAAAGCCACGCTGTAAACGAGGAATGGCCAGTTCCAACTGTAGACCGCAAGCTCGCCTGCAATCTTTGGCGAGAGGATTCCGCCAAGCGCCATGAACGCGCTTTGGTAGCCCATGAAGCGCGCGCGCGCTTGCCCGCTGTAGTAATCGCCGATCAGCGTTGTGGCTGCGCTCATCACACCAGCAACGCCGACGCCGAAGATCAAGCGACCGACGAGAATCTGCCAAAGTTCGGTCGCGAAGAAGCCTGAGCAGCCGCACACGCCGTAGATGATGAGCGAGGTGAGAAGGACGGGCCTGCGCCCAACTTTGTCGATCACGCGCCCGGCGATTGGCGCTGCGAAGATGATGCCGAGCGCGGGCAGCGCGAGCACCATGCGGCTCCAAAAGTCGATGTCCTGCTCGTGCGCGAAAGCATCCATGATCGGGTGGATGGTCGGCGCCATCGCAGCCCCCGCCATCACGGTCAAGCTGCCAGCAACGAGCAGCACGCCAGCCTTCGCCCAGCCTTGAGCGAGGATTCCTTGCTGCGGTGAGCTATTCGGTGTGGTGGGAATCGGGCTTGGTGTCGAGGGATTAGAATGGGACTCGTGGCTCGCCATACATGCTCCAGAACTCACTGCCAGCAAATCACAGCCCGCGCTGGCGAGGGGAGTCTAGCTTATCGCTCGCGCTATTCGCTTGGCGATTCCCGCTCGCGCCATGAGTCCGGTGCGCGGCTGGTGTGGAAGACTGCAACGATGGCGATCGGAGTAGCGTCGGGGAAGTAGTAGATGAGGTAGGGAAAGCCTGAGACCAGCACGCAACGCACACCGTCTGGCTGAAGCGCGCCACTCTCCGGAAAGGCGACGATTCGCCCCAAGACAAGATCTACGCGAAGCTTGAACTTCTGCGCCGCGGCAGGTGATTGTTCGTGGTACCACTCGATGGCTGAAAGAAAGTCGACTCTAGCCTGCGCGGTGAATTCATACTTCACAGGTCGTACTTCTCGCGGATTTCTTGCATGACAGCTTCGCCCGGAATCAGCGTGGCCTTGCCAGCACGAAACTCTGTGATTCGCGCTTTCAACTCGGCTCTCTGCGCCGGAGTGAGTTGGGCGGCAACGTCGTCTGCTTCGAAGCTCTCTTCCAAACGCTTCATCAGCGCGAGGCGATCTTCGCGGGATTCGGGCAGCGGGTAGTCTTCGATTTTCATGGATCGCTCCAAGTTCAAGGTGAACGCTCTTCCCATTCTACCAAGTCTAGCGCGAATCAAGAGATTGCTATCCCCGCTCGCGCCATGAGTCCGGCGCGCGGCTGGTGTGAAGCAGCACGAACACTTCAGGAGTTTGATCTGGAGGGAGAAGCCGATAGATCACGAGATAGGGAAAGTCTTTGACCAAGAAACGTCGAACTTCATTGTCGATGCTTCTACCGGAAAGCGGATACTGCTCAACATGCTCCAGTGCAAGTCGAAGCTTGCTTGCGAACGCGAGGCCCGCTTCCATGGAGCGTTCGGTGTACCAACCGATAGCCGCTTCGATGTCGGACTCAGCCGCGTCCGTGATTCGTAGCGTCATGCGAAGTGCTTCTTCCGCATGCGTTCCATGACTTCAGAGATCGTGCTTGAGTTGTAGTCGCCTGATTTCAACTGCTCTAACCGCTCGCGAATCACTTCCATCTGTTCTGACGTGAGCGGGATATCCTCATCTTCAACGAAGCTCTCTTCCAAACGCTTCATGAGCGCGAGGCGATCTTCGCGGGATTCGGGCAGCGGGTAGTCTTCGATTTTCATGGATCGCTCCAAGTTCTAAGTTAACGCTGGCCCCATTCTAGCAAGTCCAGCGCGAATCCAGAGATTGCTATTCCCGCTCGCGCCATGAGTCCGGTGCGCGGCCCGTGATGAAAAACGCCACGTCATCGAACTTGCCTTTTACGCAAGCGCTCAAAGACCTCTTCTGCAGGAAGGGTGTCGTCTTTGTTCGCAACGTACGCTTGATAGCGGGCGCGGACAAAGCGGCGAACTTCTTCGCTGATCTCTTCACTTTGCGTGCTATCGCCGAGGCTTAGCCAGATGCGCTCGATCAGTGCTAAGCGATCTTCGCGGGATTCGGGCAGCGGGTAGTCTTCGATTTTCATAGTGCTCTTCCTTTAAGAAGCCCTTCGCGGCGGCAGCATTATAGCTGATCGAGGCGCGCATCAGCGAGCTTGTGCTGCCGGGGTGAAGGCCTCACGCTTCACGCCATGCCATTCGTGGGGGATGTTGCGCATCAAGAGAGCGTGGTCGAATTCGCAGGCGCTAGGGGGAATCCAAAGCTCGCTTTGGTCGCGCTCCTCTCCACCGAAAATCGACGAGGCAATCTCAGTGACTTCAAAGGCGCTCGCTTGCCAGTCATCAATGCGCAGCTCGATGCCTTCGAGCGATGAGCAATCGCAGAGCGCGCGCGCTTCGTTGCCCGCGCGCAATGGCGAGAGACCGAGCTTGTCCTGCTCGAAGAAAGCGCTCGTCTCGTCCAGATCCGCAAAGACTGAAGTGGCAGGTGTGCGCTCAGCGACGTGGCCCTTGAGCGATACATTCCCCGCGCCATCCCGCGTGCTGAGTGAAAAGGTAATCGCGTCGTTTTCCGTGTTCGCATCGCGTCGCTCGAATTGGAAGCGCGAAAGATTGTGGAAGGTGGGGAAGACTCGACCGCCGGTCCACGCGGTGATTCTGCTCGATGTATCGCGCCGCAAAACCATTACGCCTTGCGCTTCACTTCCATCGTCGCGATCCCACACGACTGCGACGCGATGCGCTGCGTTGATCGACGCGAAGCCAGTGAAACGAGGCATCCAGCGCGGACGAGCATGTTGCAACGCGATGATGCAGATGCCTGCGATGGCGTGGCCATCCACCAAGCGAGGCTTAAAACCTTGCGGCAGATAAGGCTGAAGCGCGAGCGGATCGACGCGCCAATTTGCCAGGATGCGCCAGTCGATCACGCCAGCAATGGCGGGCAGTTTGAGCATGTAGATGTCCTCTCGATGGCCGCCCCAAGCGCGCGCAATGCGCACACTCAACATCATAGAAGCGGCCCGGCATTTTCTGTTCACCGAATCGCGCATCAGGCCGATTCAGCCCAATGCGCGAGAGATCGCGCTGCCGTAGCTCAGTCAGCGCGCAGGAATTGCGCAGAGAAAAGGATAAGCACCATGGATCGAGGCGTTCGCATTGCCATCGTCGCAGCCTGCCTACTCAGCTTGGGACTCGGGCTGATCTGGGATAGCGTGATCGAAACGACGCGCGACATCATCGTCGACTCGAAAGAGAGTAACGACATGGGACCCGATCCCGCTGTGCTTTCCGTCGGCAACACCAAGCTGCCAGCGCCGGAACGCCCCGAAGGCATCGGCAGCGATATCGACGCTGACTCCAGCGGCGACGGCGTCTCAGCGTGGCTCGATGCGAACGACGTCGAGACGATCAGCCTTGGCGGCGATGCAGGCGCAAGCAGCGGCAGAGAGAGCACGCCAAGCAGCGCTTCAACGATCGACTTCAACTTCGATTCATCGCTCAAGCGCAACATTTCTGGTGGCTACTACACCGTGCAGGGCGGCGACGGCTGGTGGAAGATCGCGAACAACACCAACCGCTTCAAGCCTTATGGGCAGCACATGCACGAATCCGGCAAGTGGTCTGACAGCAGCGAATTCCAGCAGCGCTGGAAAGATGCAAACCCTGAGATCGTCAAGAAGCGCGGCGACTCGCTGATGCCCGGCGATAAGCTCAAGATCCCGCAGTAAGCATGAACGCGATGGAAAGCCGGTGGGGGAAGCTCCACCGGCTTTTTGATTGAAGCTTCGCGCAATCCACCTGAACACCGATCGAGCACGACCATGAGCATCCGTCTTGAACGCACCTCGCTCACCTGCCCGCTCTGCACGCGGCGATTCGATTCGTCGCGAGTGATTGGGTTTCAGATCGGCGGCAAAGACTCAGACTTCTGTCCGCAGTACGCTGGCGGCAATCCCATGCCGCGCCTGCTGCATCTCTGCCCGAGTTGCGGCTTCATCGGCTTTGTACCTGACTTCGAAGTGAAGTATTCGCCTGAGCTGCGCGCCAAGCTGCGACGCACGCTAGCCGCGCTGGGCTACAAGCCTGGCAGTCAGTTGCAGGGAGCGGAGCGCTATCGGCGTGCAGCTTTGTTGGCGATCTATCAAGGCAAGCCTAACGCCGAGATAGCAGAGCTCTTCTTGCAAGCGACGTGGTGCTCCCGACTAGATAACGAATCGGAAGAGCTCGAATCGCGTGCGCGACGCAAGGCCGTCGAGTACTTCGAGCGCGCACTGGAAGCAGGAGAGATAGAGGACGAAGACAAGCCCGTGCTGATCTACCTCCTCGGTGAGTTGCAACGCAGACTCGGCCGCGATGAGGCAGCGCTCGCTTGCTTCAGCCAGCTCGATGACTACCGCGATGTCGACGACTGGCTGCGCGACTTGCGCAACCAGCAGCGGGCCAGCATCCGTCGCCCGGCGAGCGAATAGCTGCGAAGTGCAAGCGCTCATGCTGTGCCACGCAAGGCAATCACGCTAACATCGTGCGCCACGCAACCACCTTCGCGGAGAAGCGCATGAGCTCAGAAGTCGTCACGATCGTCAGGCACGAAACCTTGCCGCTCGCAACACTCCTCTTGAATCGACCAGACAAGCGCAATGCGCTGAACGCTGAGCTCGTGCATGAGCTTGGCGTTGCGCATCGAGCACTGCTGGAAGATGAGAGTGTACGAGTGATCGCGCTGCGAGGCGCTGGCACCGCATTCTGCGCAGGCGCTGATCTTGCATCGATTCAAGCGCTGCAGAGTGCTACACCAGAAGAGAACCTGAACGACTCGCGGAACCTGCGCGATCTCTTCACTCAGCTCTATGAGTCGCCCAAGCCGCTCATTGCAGCGGTTGATGGGCCGGCGCTGGCGGGCGGAGCAGGGCTTGCGACAGTCTGCGACTTCGTGATTGCCACGTCGGAGAGCGTGATCGGCTATCCCGAAGTGAAGATTGGATTCGTCGCGGCAATGGTGATGGTCTTCCTGACGCGGCAAATCGGGGAGCGCAAAGCGCGTGATCTGCTGCTGACGGGACGCGCACTGAAGGCTCGCGCTGCGATGGAGTTTGGCTTGATCAATCAAGTCGTGCCGCAAGCGAAGCTCGATGATGCGCTCGAAGCTCTGGCGACCAAATTGATTGCCAACGCGCCGCAAGCTATGGCGTTAACCAAGGAACTGCTTCCCGATGTTTGGGGTGGAGAGTTGTTGGATGCGCTCGACCGGGCGGCTGATGCGAACGTACACGCGCGCGCAACCTCAGATTGTCGCGAAGGCATCGCGGCATTTTTGGAGAAGCGCAAGCCAGAGTGGAAAAGCAAATAGCAGCCCGCGTACGGCGCAAGCAAAAGAGATATCGACGTTAACGGCACCCTATGGAACACACGGCTTTCATCGCGCTTGGCGCCAACGTCGGAGAGCGTCAGGCCACGCTTGAAGCGGCGCTTGATCTACTCGATGCGCTGCCTGATGTCAGTGTGAGGGCGCGCGCGCCCTGGCTGGAAAGCATGCCCGTGGACTGCCCGCCGGGCAGCGAGCCCTTCGTCAACGGCGCGGCGAAGCTCTTCACCTCGCTCGATCCTCACAGCTTGATGCGGCTCTTGCTGGTCGTGGAGCGACAATTCGGTCGCGTGCGAGAAGGAGCCGAAATCAACGGCCCCCGCACGATCGATCTCGACCTGCTGCTTTTCGACGATCTGGTGATCGATTCGCCAGAGCTGATCTTGCCGCATCCCAGAATGCTCGACCGGAGCTTCGTGCTTCAGCCCCTCGCGGCGATCACGGATGAAGAAGTGCATCCGCATGCGGGCAAGACGATCGGTGAGCTCTTGAAGATGCTCAGCGAGTAGCGCGGTTTTCGATTCGCTTTGGTCGAAGAGTTCGTCATTCCGAGGGAGCGGTGTAGCCGCGAGGCGAGGAATCCCTAATCGCAACGCACTATGTTCCACAGGGCTGCACTTTTCGCCTAGAGATCCCTCCCTTCGCCTTCGGCTCCAGTCGGGATGACAGCGGCGAAGCCAAATCGAAAATTGCTGTAGCGGAAAAAGAACGCTGCCCCATTGCGTCAAAAAAGCGCGGCGAAGCATGATGCTTCAGCCACGCTTTTTGATGTGCGGTGCGCTCGCGCTAGGCGTCGCGACGCTTGCCGAGAAGCAAGGCGCCAGCACCGAGAATCGCCACCAGCATCGCCCAGACGGAAGTCGAGCTGTAAGGCTGGGCGGTGATCGAGCAGTCGTTGCCGTTGTTCTTGCCAGGTGAATCATAGGCGATGATGAAGGTGTTGGTGGTGTTCTCAACGCCGTTGATCGTGGAAACGCGCAGCGTGTAGCTGCCCAGCTGCGAGATGCGGAGATCTACGAAACTGGTTGAGCCCGCGACCGTTTGCCGGACGAGCGTCCCCTCAAGTGCTCCGCTCCCGCTCGCGATTTCGACCATCACGTCCACTGCATTGTGAGCGCCATTGGTGATACGACTGCCCGTCGCATCCCGGATTTCAACTGAGAGCGCGATGAATTGCCCCGGCTTGGTGAAGGCTGCCGGCTGCGTGGTGATGCTGATCTGTGCTACGCCTGGGGTAAAGAGGATGCCACTGGTGACTCCATCCGTCAGCCCCGCACCGCTGATCGTGAAAGTTACCGCGCCTTCAGCAGTGGTGTAGCGCAGGTTGTTGAAGACAGCAACGCCGTTAGAAGCCGTTACCGTAGTCGTGCCAGAGAGAACGCCATTCCCGTTCATCACGCTGATCGTGAGCGCAGCGCTTGCGTCCGCACCTTGCAGGATGGTGTTGCCCATCGAGTCCTGCACTATCGCGGTGATGGAAAAGTTCGTATTCGTTTGGTGCTCGGTCGGCTGCGTTCCAATCTCGATCTGGGTTCCAGCTTCAAACGCGTCGATCGCCTGAGTGCTCGTGGTCTCGCCACTCGAGGTGTGCATGAAAGCGATGCTGAAGCCAGTCTGAGCGGTGTCGATACGGTAGTTGCCAAGCGTGAGCAGACCTTCGCTGATGGACGAAGTCGGCGTGAAGCCACCGTAGGGATCCGGTCCAAGCAGAACGCCGTTGCCATTCAAGGTCGAGATAATCCCGCCCTGGCGTGAAGCGAAACCCGTCGTGATGCGGCGTCCGCCACCATCGCGAAGCTCAACTCCAACGCTGAAACCTTTACCGACAGTCACTTCGCTCGGTTGATCCACTACAGCGATGGATGCGATTTCTCCAACTTGGCTGTTCGGCAGGATGCGAGCAACCGCGCCCTTGGTCTCGCCGGTTGACGCGGGTTGACGGTAAATGATTCCGCTCATGATCGAAGCGGTGGGGGTCGAGTTGCCGCTGTCCCACTGGCCAGAGTTCGCGGAGAACTCAGCAGTCTTCGAAGTCGTTGAGAGATTGCCTGGCTCGACGATGAAGTTGACGCCATCGGTCAGGATGATCGACGTAGCCCAGCTCAAATCGTCGTTGAGGGGGTTCGCTAAATCCAGTCGCGAAATGGTGCCGAGATCATTATTGCCGGCGTAGACGACAGGGCTGCCCGCTTCGTTGCGCACGAGAATTGATCCCATGCCGCTGAATTGCGCACCAAACACGACGCTACGTGCAACGCTCGCTGTGCCGCTCATGGTAGGCACGTCAGTCAGCGGATCGTTGACGGGATCGGCAATTGCAGCGTTGAGCTGAGCAGCGCTCCAACGCACCAGATCAACCGCGTTGAAGGTTCCAGTCGGGCCAAAACCCTGCGGGAAAGAGTAGTAGAGATCGCCGTTGATGTCGGTATCGAGAGAGCCCGAAGGGCCGCTCACTTCGCCAATCTCAATGCGCTGAGCTGGGCCGCTTGAGCGGTCAACGTAAACGATCGAGTTCGGCGATCCGAAGCCTTGGCTTTCGCTGAGCAACATGCGTGCTGGGCTGGTCGAAGTGTCAAAGGCGATGTCGAAGATGAAGTTGAAAGCAGGCGCGGTGTACACCAGCACATCGGCGGTGACCACATTGCGATCAGATGACGAAAGCGCGAGGCGACGCAGCGTGTTGTTTGTCGACTCAGCGAAATAGAGCAGGTTGGCGTTCGCTGGATCGAAAGCGAGGAAAGAGCCGTAGACGCCGCCCTGAGCGTTGCCGAAGGAACCAGCCGCCGGCGCTGCTGGCGTGTTGATCACCACGTCCGTGCCGGCTGCGTTGTCCACGCGGCGAATCTGCAGGCCATCATAGTAGAAGTAGGCTTGGTGGTTGGCGGGATCAATCGTACACCCTCCAATTCCGCCGAAAGCATCTACTCCAACCGAATCTTCTCGCGCCGTGTAACCAGCGCCTTCCAAAGCATTGATATTGATGTAGGGATCAGCGGCTAGCGTCGACGCGCAACAAAGCACGACCAAGGCGAGAATCCCGATGAAGTTCTTTAGCATCATGCGCTCCATGAATCGCAGGTCCTGCCACGCACTGCTCCCCGCAGTTTCGCGACAACAACCGACTCTTCTGCCGAAAAGCTAGCGCACCAGAACACGAGCACTCGCGCTGCAATCAAAGCTACGCACGTGTCGCATTCAGTCGCAGAGCCTGACGGAGCAGGGTTTGCGCCGATTGGCTAGGGGCAGGTCTTCTGACTGCTGGCCAGGGCTGCAATGCAGCTTACCTACTTGCCGGCCTTCGCGATCCAATCCCTGGATCACTGGCGGTTCGGCGCTCGTTGCCAGTTACAGCGGCGGGGGCCGTCCCGGATTCACACCGGGTTCCCTCTTCGGGTCTCAGCACCTTGCTGAAACGCCACCTCCTAACGAATACAGGGTGTCTGAAACTTTCCCCTGTGTCAAGCGTTGCGTTACGGTGAGAATAGTATGACATTGGCGAAGGAGGCGAATTTTCGCTCACCACCCGCCATTCCAGCGCGTCGAGCGGCTCATACCTGAATCTCTTGTGTAGCTCAAAGAATGCACCCTTAACAAGGAAGCAGCTCGTGAAAGCGGTGATCATCTCGGCTCAATCTCCACAACGCTCGGCGAATCTGCTCGTATAATCGCTATGCGATTCTCGAACCCCGCTTGGAGTTGATATGTCCGAACGCCTGATTGCTGCCATCGCCCTGCTTTTCGCCGCGAGCGCGTGCTTCACGACTGCTTGCTCATCAGACAACCCGGATAAGGAGCGCATCGCCAGCTCGACCACGGTCGATGGTCAAAGCGTTCTGCTGCGCCTTGGCGGGATCGAGCTTTTCATTCCAGGCACCAACGTGGGCGTGGCGGATGATCAGATTCCGCCAAACGCTGTGGTCGCCATTCAAAACACTGGCGACATCTCAGAGTCCACCGCCGTTGCAGCGATTGCGAGTGGCGAGCGCGTGCTCAGCCCGACCTACACGATCAGCGTAACGCAAGCGGATGGCACGGATATCTCCTCGCGTGCGCTGGCGACGGCTAGCCGCGTCACGATTTTTCCAGAGCCGGGCGCGATGGCGTCTTCTGGCTCGGGCATCAAAGAGCTGCAACTGATCAAGGTCAGCTCTGGAGTCGCCACTTCGCTGAACTACAGCGATACGCCTGTTGATGACATGAACTACGTGCTGACCGGCGATGGCTGGATCGAAGCAAGCGTCACCAACTTCTCCGATTTCCTCGTGATGAGCGGCGGCACGCCCGCCAGCGGCGGTGGGGGAGGCGGCAGCACGACGGTCGCACTCACCGGCACGCTGCAAAATCTTGGCGGACTCGCCTACATCCTCACGCTCAGCGACAGCACGACGAGCAATACGATCACCTGCAACTTTCCCGCAGGCGCCGTCGCAAGCTTGCCCGCGAACGTGCAGTGCAACGTCACTACTTTCTCGGCTGATCTGAACAATCGCGCGGTCGTCGTGAACGCGGGCGGCGTGCAGTACACCACCACGCAAACGGGTGCGAGCGTGCTCGTGCAGGTCGACGCTTTGAGCGGCGAAGTCTCCAGCGGTGAGATTACCGGCGTGGCGATCGCTGACGATTCGAGTTCCTTCACGCTCGACTACACCTTCACCACGGCTGCTGCGAGCGGCAGCACGACGAGCGACAAAACGCTGGCCGTGACCGCTTCATCTCAGCTTGATGTGAACGCGGGCGATGCCAATGCCCGCCTTGGTCGCATCGTGTTCAACGGTACGGAATTCGTCGCGCTGTGGACCACCGGCGCCGCTGCTCCCTATAGCATCGCCACGCGCAACATCTCAAGCGATGGCACGTTGCAAGGCAGTGAGGGCGGCTTCACTCCGACTGCGGTCAATTTCAGCTCGGCGACTGATTTGGAAGCAGCGTTTGGCAACGACACGATCATGCTCGCCAGCGCATCGGCCACGGATAACACGGGCGATGTTGTCGCGCTGATTCTCGATCAGAACGGCAACCCGATGGGCACCGCGATTGAGCTGACGGTGCAAGCGAGCGCCGGTGCGCCTCGTGTCGCATACAACGCGACCGAAGGCGCTTACGCCATTGCCTTCGAGTTGAACGCAGGCGGGATTGGCTTTCAGCTTTACGACGACGCGGGCACGGCGATCGGCAGCGCCGGTCAACTCAGCAGCGATGCAAACGCCGAACTGCGCGGGATCGCGGGAGCCGCTGATGGCAGTGAGTTTCTGGTGACCTGGACCGACGGCACGGGGATTCTGGCTCGCCGCATCAACGCGAGTGATGGCAGCGTGCTCGGCACCGCAGACATCAGCTTCAGCGCAACCACTACAACCGGCGGCGCGTGCGGCTACGATCAAGTCGGCGACGGCTACCTCGTCACCTACGACGAAGGCGGCACCTTGCAAATCGCTCGCCTCTCGATCGGCGAAGACACGCCTAGCGACGGTGTTGCGCTGAGCATCATCGGCGGCGCGGATCGCGTGGTTGGCGGCTCGGTCGGCAGCGTGGTTGTTGGCGCGGTGAATATCTTCCAAGGCGTGGAGGCGAACTCCACCTCGCCGCTCGTGATGTCGGGCAGCGTGATCCCCTTTACGTCGGGCATCTCGGCGACCTTCCATACTTCGAGCGCATCGCCTGGCATTGCCGCGAACGGCACTGATGGCTTCATGGTGCTCGGCGTGGACGATCAAAACGACGGCGGCGTGCGCGTGTTTCGCATGACGATCAGCGAATAAGGGCAGCGCTTGAATTGACGCGCACGTTCGTGCGAGTTGCATTTCAACACGGAGAAGACTGAGGCCGGACGGAGTTCACGGAGAGCTGCGTCCGGCTTTGTTGTTGAGCTTGAACTTGCTCGCATTGCAGGCGTTGGACGAAGGTGTGAAGGAGAGCTCGCAGGCGTATCCCCGTCATCCCGACAGAGCGACGCAGTCGCGACGAGGGATCTCACTTGCGCGAGATATCGCTTTCTACGATTGCACCCGCAACACGCTCTGTACTCAGCGATCCGTGTGCAAAGAAGAGTGCTGCGTCGATCGCAAGGGTGATCCCTCCGCCTGCGGCGTTCGGGATGACGACGCCTCGATGTATCCATAATGCGGAAGTGCGCGGAAGCTGAAATGCAAAGGCAGGACACAGCTCTCCCTGAACTCCGTCCTACCTCTTCCTACTCCGTGATTCAATGCCACTCGCACGAACGTGCGCGTCACGAATCGTAGCCCCTCAAAGCCTAGCGCATCGGTTCAAGGTCGCCGGGCTTGCGCAGCATCTTCTCGACTTCTGCAACGTCCACATCTTCCATGCGGATCATGTCGCGCGCGTACTCTTCGAGCATTACGTTCTTGCCGTCAACGAGCGCCAGCAGCTTTTCATACGCGGCGATGCCGGCTTTCTCGTGATCAAGTACTTCTTGCAGCATCTCGTTGAGATCGTGCTGATGCGTTTCGAGCAGCTTGCCGACTTTGAGCGAAGGGTGGCCGCCCAGCGTGGTGACGAGCTCGCCCGCTTGGTAGGCGTGGTCGAGCGACTCGGCGCCGCGTGACTTGAGCCAGCCTTGGATCGGGATGCGGTGATGGCCGAAGATCATGAAGGAGTAGTGGGTGTAGCGCACGACTCCAGCCAGCTCCAGCTCGAGGATTTCATTGAGCACATCAATCACGGCTGATTTGTCGATTTTATCGAAGGACATGCTGGCTCCTTGCATTGCGGGGTCATTTCAAACGGGCGGTGCCCGGTGGCGGTAGAGCCATAGAGTAACAGAGAAGACGCTGATGCTTCGCTGAATTCGCTGCTCTACTCATCGCGTCAGACGATGCGCTTGATCAGCTTGCCCTGCTCGAACACCTTGAGGGAGAGCACTTCGCCTGCATCGCCGAACTCGCTCCACTCGCCCTCTTCAAGCCCATCGCGGTATTCGCCTTGCTTGCGCAAGTGCTCGCCTTCCCACTCTTGCCACAAGCCGTGCTTCACGCCGTGCTTGAAATCCTCAATCCAATAGCGCTTGCGGTAATGCACTTCGCGGCGGCCGTGCTCCTTGCCATTCTCAAACGAGCGAATCGCTTTGAGCTGACCGTCGGGGTAGTACGAGCGCCACTCGCCGGTAGCGAGACCGAGACTGAAGTGCGAGATAGATGCGAGTTGACCGGTGGGATGCCACGTGCGCCACTCGCCATGCTTCTCGCCATCCAGGTGCTGGCCTTGCTTGCGCAAGCTGCCGTCAGCGTGATGGAGAGTGTATGGCGTGAGTTGCATGGGGGAGTGGGGTTCCTGATCACGGTGAATCTCAGATACATCGTTTCAATCAAGCGACGCGCGCTCGTAGAACCGTTTCTGAGAGTTCTCCTACCGCTGGCCGTCGAGATGACGCCGCCTCATTGGATACTGGAAGCGCGTCTGAGCTTTCCGCGAAACCAGGTGCTCTAACTATGGGTGGGGCAGACAATCATGTCTGCCAGCCGCACAGCCCCGCACTGCGCTTCTGAGTTAGCCTCCTCGCGCTTCGCGCGAGCGCAGACACGATTGTCTGCGCCACCCACTGCGATGAAAGCCAATCAAGCTGCGTTCGCTAGATCCGAATCTTTTCCCACACGCCAGCGTCCGCCATCATCTGACGGATTTCATCGTGCGACATCAGCGGTGCTTTGTCGCTGAGCAGAAGGTCTGTGTTGACCGGGCCCCAGCCCTGGCGCTTGTTGACGCTGATGTATTCGTCGAGGGTGTGTACGACGAACATGTCTTCACGCTCCTCGGTGCGCGTGGTCTCCTCTTCGCTGAAGAGGCCTTCGTGCAGCTTCTCGCCAGGGCGGAAGCCGACCACGTGGCGCTTCACATCACTCACCGCAATGTCGGCGCGCTTGCAGGTGTCTTCCACAATCACGTCAACCAGATCGCCGAGCTTCAGAACAGGCATTTTGAAGATGAAGATTTCGCCGCCATGCGCTTCAGCAGATGCTTTGAAGGTGAGGTGAACGGCCTGTTGAATCGTCATCATGAAGCGCGTCATCGCTGGATCGGTGACGAAGATTTCGCGCTTGTCGAGGATGCTGCGAATCATCGTCGGCACCACGCTTCCGCGGCTGCCCATCACGTTTCCGAAGCGCACGCAAGCGAGGCGCGTCATCGGGTTCCACTGGCTCGCAGCAGCGACCAGTTTTTCCGCCAGCAGCTTCGAAGCACCCATCGTGTTGACGGGGGTCATCGCCTTGTCGGTGGAAATCGCGACCATGCGTTTCACGCCGCGCTCGGCTGCTTCCATGATCACGTTTTGGGTGCCGATCACGTTGGTCTGGACGGCTTCGAATGGGTTGTATTCGCAAAGCGGCACATGCTTGAGCGCCGCTGCGTGAAAGACCAGATCGACATCTCGCATGGCGGTGTGCAGGCGCGAGCGGTCGCGGATATCGCCGATCAGATAGCGGATGCGCGTTTCGCTGGGGCCGAGCTCCTGCTGCATGTCGAAGTGCTTGCCTTCATCGCGCGAAAAGATGCGCACGACTTTCGGGTCGAGCTTGAGCAGCTCGCGCACGATCGTGCCGCCGATGGAGCCGCAGCCGCCGGTAACGAGGATGTTTTTGCCGCTGATAAACTCGCGCGTGGCTTGGTCCATGACTCTGCTCCTAGCAATTGATGATTGGCCTCGGATTAGCTTATGCGGGCGGGGAATGCCAGTCCGAAGACGCACAGATACGGAGAGAGGGGGGGCGCTCCACCGCGCAGCGGGGGAGCTGTCGAGGCGCAGCCGAGACTGAGGGGGCATGCTTGCGAAGCAAGCAATAGCGCTGCTAGGCCACGTCTTTGCTGCGTTGGAAGCAGGGGACGCCCCCTCCGACTTCGACGCTGCGCGTCTCAGCTACCTCCGCCCGCTGCGCGGGGGAGGAGCATCGCGACCCTCTCTCCGAAATGCTTTCAATCCACGCCGCTGCCGATGAGTTCGGAGATGCTCGCCACGCCTTCGCCCTCAACCCAATCGAGCAAGCCACGCACGATTTCCGGGATCACGCCGGGCCCGCGTAGCACGAGCGCTGAGTAAATCTGAAGCAGGCTCGCGCCGGCCTTGATGCGCTCGATTGCGCTTTCAGCATCGGAGATGCCGCCGCTCCCGATGATGGCAAGCTTGCCTCGCGTGGCGCGGAAGACCTCGCGCGTCATCTCGCAAGCACGCTGGCGTAGAGGTTGACCGCTGAGCCCGCCCCCTTGCTGCGTGAGCTTCGCTGGAGAGCGCAACCCATCGCGGGAAATCGTCGTATTGGTGAGGATAACGCCGCTCAGCTTGGCTTTGATCATGCGCTCGCAGATGCCGAGCGTTTGCTGGATCTCAAGATCAGGTGCGAGCTTGATGAAGAGGGGTGGTAGCTCCACCTGATCGCGCAGAGTCGCAATCAGCTCGAGCAGAGCGCCGAATTCTTCGTCGCGCTGCATGTCGCGCAGGCCAGGCGTGTTCGGCGAGGAGAGGTTCAGCACCGCGTAATCCGCTAGCGGCGCGAGATTTCGCAGGCCCTGGTCGTAGTCGGCGAGCGTGGCTGCGAGGCTCTCGCTTGCCTTGTTTTTGCCGAGATTGATGCCGAGGGGAGTAGCGCGATTGCGCTCGCCCTGCTCTCTCCAGCGCTGCAATCGGTGCGCGACAATTTCACTTCCTTCATTATTAAAGCCCATCCGATTGATCAGGGCGCCGTCACGCTTCAAACGGAAGAGTCTGGGCTTGGGATTGCCGGGCTGCGCGAGGGGCGTAACCGTACCCGCTTCGAGAAAGCTGAAACCCAGTGAAGCGAACCCTCGCAGAGCGCGCGCGTTCTTGTCGAAGCCGGCGGCGAGACCGAGGGGATGAGCGACGGTCAGACCAAAGAGCTTTTGCTCCAGCAGCGAAGAGTGGGGGACCCGCTGCGGGAGCACCGCACCTCGCGCCAGCGTGAAGATGCCGAGATCGTGCGCAAGCTCCGGCGGGAGCAGGCGAAGGAGCGCGGTTCCGGTGTTGTTGAGGAGGGACATGCTGAATTCCGGCGGCGGTTTGGTGCGCGTCTCTTCGAGGCGCAGCCGAGAAATCTCAGTTAGAGCTCCTCACAAAGCCATGCGCTTTTCCAATGAGCAGTATCTGAGATTTCTCCTCACTACGTTCGTCGAAACAGCGTCGCGCTTCAACCCCTGACACGAAGCTGGGCGAGTCGAGCATTGCTACTCAACTCGCCCGGGCTTCACATCAACTGCATTGTCGAGGCGTAAGTCTTGCGTGGACCTCTCACTATCGTGCTGACTCCCAACACATCAACCCGTCAGTGGTCACTGGCCCACGCAAGAGCCTCTGCGCGCTCATTGAGCTGCGCTGTTTTAGGCGGAGGCGCCGACGAGAGCAGGCTTGCTGGCCTTCTTGTCGCCGATCAGACCGCTCATCTTCATCGCACGGATCATGCGGGTGACGCCGATGCCACCGCCGCTACGCGGGAAGAAGTCGAAGCTCAGGAAGTCTTCGAGTTCCTTGTTCACGCGCTCGCGACCGAACTGAGCGAAGAGGATGTCAGCGTAGACACCGTCGCTGATGTTGTGGAAGAGATCGCGCATCTCGTTCGGATCACAGGAACGCTCGGCCGAGCCGATGGTTTCCATGCCGTGCAGCAGTACGTCGATCTTGTTCGCGTGCTCGCCAACCTTCTTCATGTTCCAGAAGGGGCTGGTGTACTGCGGGAAGTTTTCGAGGAAGTAGACGGGGCCGAACTCTTCGGCAATCTTGGTCTCGTGCTCGCTCTCGAGTTCCTTCACGCCGTAGTGCGCTGCGGTCTCGTCGTAGCTCTTGTGGACGAAGCTGTTGGAGCCGCCGAAGCCGAGGAAGACCAGCAGGTCTTCGCTGAGCTGGCGCAGCGCGTCCATGCCGCCGGGCAGTTCGAACTCGAACATCGGGAAGATCAGGTCGTGGCGACCGGGGATCGGGTTCGGCTCGTTGCGGTAGCTGGTCGAGACGCAGAAGAAGCCAGGCGCGCTCGGGTCGCTGAGCAGTTCGTGCTCGAGCCACATTTGGCCGGTTTGGGGCAGTGGCCACACATTGCCGCCGTAGTTGTACGTGGCGATGGTGCGGGGGTCTTCGCAGGCCGCGAGAATGCTGAGGCGGCTTTGCGTGTGAACTTCGATGAAGCCTCGGCTTTCGAAGAACTCGCGCATTTTCGCGACAGCAGCGTGGAACTCGCGGGGATTGATGATGTTTGAAGCCATGATCTCGTACTCCTGGTTATCTCTGGAAACACACCTCTAGGTGCCCGCAACGCATGGAACGCAGTGCGTGTTGGGCATTACAGAACTTTCGTATTCCTGTAAAAAAAACCGCCCAAATGGGGCGGCCGAAATGCAGGAAAAAAGCTTTTCGAATCAACCGGATGCGATCCGGGGACTGGCGGGGTTGCCTCTGCCGGAAGCAAGTTGCGTAAAAAAATCCGGCAAATGAGCCGGTTTGAAAAAGCAGAGGAAAGGGGCCAGGTGTCCGGCGCGATGCGCCTTTGGCCAATCGGCAGCGTTCGAGGTGAATGACGCGTAACCATTCCTGATTCCCTTTTTGGACATCCCCGTAGATGTCCCGCTCTTCGGTTGATGAGTGAGGACTTTATTCCCTCGCTCAAAATCGTGGAGGCTTGTACGATGGCTGCGCGTGCGTCGCAATCGCTTTCTCTGCTTTTCCAGAACTTTTCTTGATCTTTGCGGAAGCAATGTTCCACGCGAAAGTCAACAATCTTTCACATCTTGAGTCGAGAGAAGCATTTGCGCTGCTGACACTACCCTGCAAATTCAAAGGCAGGCGAGTCGAACTTTTGTGCCTATGTCAACTCAATATCTCGCGAACTTGACGCAAAGAAGCAGCGCGCGCTCCAATTCATGGAGACAATCGGGACAATCCAGCACATGGAAGAAGCACAACCCAACAACCTGATTATCAATGACACGCTCTCTGTGCCCATGTGGGAGATTCGCTTTACCTTCGCCCGCAGCGGAGGGCCGGGCGGGCAGCACGTCAACAAAACGAACAGCAAAGCGATCCTGCATTGGTTTCCGGAGCACAACCACTCGCTCCCAGAGCCGGTTAAACTGCGCTTCATGCGCAAGTTCGCGCATCGCTTGACGACTGATGGCGAGCTGGTCATGCACTGCGACACGAATCGCGAGCAGCACCGCAACCGCGATGAAGCGTTGGACCGCCTGCGCGCGATGCTGCTGGAAGTCGCAACTGCGCCTCGGCGCCGCGTCATGCGCAAGAAGATCTCCAAGTCTCGCAAGAAGAAGCAGCGCAAATCTCGCGAGGAGCTATCAGAGAAGAAGTCCCGCAGACGAGCGCCTCCGGGTGGTTGGGATTGAGCCGAGCCCGGACTGCAAAGCGCCCCAGTCTCGTGGGGGCGGATCAACGCGCGAGTTCGCGAGGTCGATTTTTTCGCGAAACTCCCTGCGCAACGAAGACCGGCGCAACAAGCAAAAGAAGCCGACAGCGGAAGTGCTGGGGTTGGCACTCGACAAAGGAAACTCACAACGCAGGGATGCTCAAGCCATGCCTGTGGTGAGGAGCGGCGTTTTGGGGTCAGCAATCAAGCTCTTGAAATGAAATCGCAACGTCACCATTTATTCATGGATTTTGTGTCGAAATGTGCGAAGCTGTGACTGATGAGTGACGAAGGAAACTTGGACTGCTCCTACTTCGTGCGCTCGCTTCCGGTTTAGAATCGCGGATCGGCGAACTATTCTTGGGCTAGAGTTTGAAGGGCGATACTTTGCGAGGAATCTCCATACAACGCACCACTGGGTTCTGGGTCATTCTGATGGCGATCTTTGGCGCGCTTAACTTCACTGCCTGCGGTGGAGGCGGCGGTGGCGGCGGCGGTTCAACCCCGACGACCCAAACCAGCATCTCCGGCAGCGCGATGAAGGGCAGCTTCAGCTCTGGAACGGTGACGATCTACAACGTGACTTCAACCGGCGCGCAAGGTGCTGTGTTGGGGATGGGCCCGCTCGCTGCGGATGGTTCCTTCAGCGTTGAGATTGGCAACCATAGCGGGCCGGTCTTCGTTGAAGTGAGTGGCGGAAGCTACCGCAACGAAGCAGATGGCATGGCGACCACGCAGCTTCAAGAGCTGAACGGTTTGATCAGCGTCGTCCCAGCCAATACCGACTCCACCATTGTGGTCACGCCGCTCACAACGATGGCCGCTTCTTTTGCAGCGGGCAACGTGATCACGGGCAATATACCCGGCACGATCGATGCAGCCTGCGCGCGCATTGCTGCGTACTTCACGCTGCCTGATCTGGAGAGCGTGACGCCGGTTGATCTCGGCACGACGACTGCCACGGCTGGCAGCGACGTCGCGACCTACAGCTTGATTCTCGCAGGCCTGTCGCAGTATGCGAGTTCGCTTGGAGTTGAAACTACCGAGCTTGTGGAAGCGCTGGCGCTTGACGTGCGCGACGGCGTGCTCGACGGCATGGCGGGCAGCACGCAGATCACGATCAACAGTCAGAATCTTGCAGGCGATGCAGCGCAAGATGGGCTCGCTGCGGCGATCGCCGTCTTCGTCAACTCCGCGAACAACAACAGCGGTCTGAGCGCGATGGATGCGAGCAACCTCACCAACACCTTGGCGAACCGCTCACAGAACACGCTCTTCCCGGTCAGCTTGGCGATCACGCCCAACCCTGGCAGCGTCGCCTTCAACGCGACCCTTCAACTTACAGCAACCGTGACGCTCAGCGACAACTCAACGAATGACGTCTCAAGCACGGTGACGTGGATGAGCAACGACACCAACACCGCAACGGTTTCGACCTCCGGTTTGGTGAGTGGCGTAGCACCCGGCAACGTGATGATCTCAGCGACTTCCAGCGAAGATCCGAGCGTTGTCGCAGCAGCTTCGATTGAGATTACGAATCCGATCACCGCGATCAGCGTGAGCCCCAACAGCTCAACGATTTCGCAGAACGCTACGCAGGCCTTCACCGCCATGGCCACGCGCGCAGACAACACGATGGAAGACGTGACAAGCAGCGTCACCTGGGAGAGCAGTAACACGAGCGTGGCCACGATCAATGCTTCGGGCTTAGCTACTGGCGTCGGCCCCGGCAGCACGATGATTCGCGCGACAGATGCAGCGACCAGCGTGACCAACGCGGTGACGCTGACGGTTACGCCGATCATCGTATCCATCGCGATTACGCCCGGCTCTCCGATGATCTCGCTTGGCTCTTCAGCTCAGCTCACGGCAACCGCGACGCTCAGCGACTCAACCACGATGGACATCTCAAGCAGCGCTACGTGGATGAGCTCCAACACCAACACGGCGAGCGTGAGCGCGACTGGTCAAGTCACTGGCAACGCGCTGGGCATGACCATGGTGAGCGCGACTGACCCCGGCACGAACGTTTCGCAAAGTGTGAACGTGGCGGTCACCGATGTGGTCACTGCAATCTCGATCATGCCGAGCACGCCGACGGTTGCTGCTGGTCTGACCGTGCAACTGATGGCTGAAGGCATGTTCTCGGGCGGCGGCACGGTCAACATGACTTCGTCTGTCAACTGGACGAGCAGCGCTACCAACGTCGCGACCATTGACGCTACCGGCCTCGTGACCTCGCTCGCGCAAGGCATGACGATGATTCGCGCCGTTGATCCTTCAACGAATCTTGAAGACACGGTGACGCTGATGGTCTCCGCACCGATCGTCTCCACGCTGACTGTCGCGCCTTCAACGGCAAGCGTTGGCGCCGGTGGAACGCAGCAGTTCACGGCGATGGCGACGATGAGCGACGGCAGCATGATGGCCGCAACCAACACGGTGATGTGGAGTAGCTCTTCGACGAACGTCGCGATGATCAACGCAAGCGGGCTCGCCACCAGTGCGAATCAGGGCAACACCACGATTAGCGCCCGCGATCCTGGAACCAACGTATCCGACACCGCGATGCTGACGGTCACGGCGCCAACCATCGTTTCGATTACGATTACTCCCAGCACATCAATCGAACCGAGCACGGTCCGCCAGCTCGCGGCTATCGCCACGCTCAGCAACAGCCAGACGCAGAACGTGACCAGCAGCGTTACGTGGATGTCGAGCAATACGAACGCCGCGCAGATGACGGCGGGTTCGTGGTTGATCACACGTGTCTCGGGGAGCGCAACAATCACGGCAACGCACAC
>Ga0213866_10000781_pt1 | contig 24729 bp, 30 predicted proteins | sample PICome_11_FD_160079 | JGI IMG/M metagenome (GOLD analysis project Ga0213866, IMG submission 160079) | Coastal seawater microbial communities near Pivers Island, North Carolina, United States - PICO284 | ecosystem: Environmental > Aquatic > Marine > Coastal | place: USA: North Carolina...
TTTTAGAGTAGATTATCATAGATAGATTTTTGGATTAATAAATTGAATTTCAATACTTTAATTTACTGAAAATCTATCTTTTTTACTAGTAAAAATACTCTAAATATTAATCGAACTCAGGTTTTTAGTAAAATAGACTATCCAATTGATTTACAATATCCTTATGTGAGTTTATTTAAAAAATATGTTTCTATTCAAACACTTGAGCAAATTTTAGATGATGACAAACAATCCTATCGTTGGCTGTATCTGATTCAGAACTTTAGACCAATCGCTGATCTTACCATTGGAATTGATAGTATTGACAGAAAAATAAAGAAACTATCTGAACAGTTAGCCAATTTAAAAAAAGGGGAAAGCCTAATTGAAATCACATACACCAAGCTTGTCAAAAAACGAGAACATATACAAGAAAAGATAAACGCTTTATTTGTGTCAAAACAATGTATTGAGACGTACATTAAAAATATGCTCTCCAAACAACTTGAAGAAACTGATTTTATTGATGTTGATGAATTAGTAATACAACCAATCGTTCCAAAGCTTGATGTTGATCGCTTTTTTGCTGGCGTGGCACTAATATATCACACTAATAAAAAACCAACACTTGAACAAATTCAAAACTTACAAAAGGTAACAAATATTCCAGATCAACAAATACTACAAGAAGCCATAGAAGTAAGTACAATAGACTTTTTTAGAAAGAGATTTGGCAATGACAAAGACAAATTTTGGCTCGGTCGTATGGAGCATTTTTGGAAAAATTTACAATTTGATAGAAGCCTTGAAAACGATAAAGAACATTTTGAGCATAATCACATACTACCTTTACCAATTGCAATGATGATTGCTAGATATCTTAAAATGGAAGAAGCTACTTCTGTTTTTGATCCCACCGCTGGAACGGGTAATTTATTGGTTGGAGCAAACCAGCGTATTACCCACGCAAACGAACAATGTAAATTGAAAAGAAGATCACTTAAGTTTCTAAATTTTCATAAAATTACCAAATATGATCCTACTTCGCCGTATCCTAAAGAAATGCACAAATCTTTTGATGTTGTCGTTTGTAATCCGCCTTTAATACAATCTTCTAAATCTAAAAATGAAAAATTAGATATTGTTGAAGAATATTTAGACAATGCTTATTTTATGGCAGATACTTTTCAAGAACAAGAGTTAATTTCTGCGCTTGCACTGTTAAACATGAAAGATGATGGGAAAGCTGTTGTCGTGCTAAATTCACATATCGAATTTGATGAAAAAGGAAGAATCAAACATAAAAGAGAATTTCTAAATTGGCTTTACAAGCATTACACCATTCGTGACATCATCAACTTAGATAACGCTATTTTAACTAAAGATAAAGACAAGAAGCAGAAAAAAATGTTGCTTCTCATTGAAGGTCGTAAAACAAAACCTTTATACAGTACACCTACAAAAGAAAACCAACCACACCTAAATGATGTGATTGGTTCATTTTATGATCTGTAGGAACGTTTCAAAAGAAATCGACTACCAAGTATAGATATCGTCATTAAACAACTTCAAATTGCACTAAAAAAGGATGAAGCATGATTTATTGATTACGGGCATTACGCAAGTTTTTCGTGGCTCTAATTAGTTCGGCATAGCCGTTTACAAAATATTTCGATACTTTGAGTATTCCATATATGGCTATGCCGCAGATGACCAGTTTTGTAACAGGGTGCTTTAACACCTTTTTCTTGTCAATTAATGGCTTGGTAGATTTTGTAAGTGAATCCAAATCCACCCCATCTAAAATAGATTTTCTTTTTGTTTGTTTATTTCTTATCATTTTTCGTCTAATTTTGTTAGAAATAAAAAGAAAAACTGATAGTCATTTGGCGGTATATTAGTACTAAAGAAATTAATCTTTTATATACAGAGAAATCAAGTAAAAATACGGTGATTTAAGGGTGTTGTAAGAGTACCGTTTCAGAGTGCCGAAAAGCATAGAAATGAACCCTTTTTCGGACTTTTTATTTTATAATTATATGAAATTCAGATGTATAAAAATCAACCAACTCTTGGTTGTTTAAGTGAAATTACTTTTAATTTCAAAATCTATTCTGCTAAACTCATAAACTTTTTAAACTTATAAACACTTTTATATTCAAAATTTAACATTTAACATTTATAATTTCTACTTTTACCAAACTAATGCACTATTTATGAGTTCTTCTTTTGAAAAGTATCAAAAAAAACGATTGATTTCTTCCTATTTCTCCGTTGTATTGAGTACTACGTTGGTCCTTTTTCTGCTTGGAATCTTAGGTTTGTTGGTATTGAATACAAAAAAAGTAGCAGATTATTATAAGGAAAAAATTGCACTAACCGTGTATTTGAAAGATAGCGCGAAAGATGTGGAGATTCAACAATTGCAAAAAACGTTGGCGTTAGCCGAATATACAAAGTCAGCCGATTTTGTATCAAAGGAAACCGCTGCGGCAAATTTGACCGCAGATATTGGCGAAGATTTTGTGGAATATTTAGGCGAAAATCCATTATTAAACTCACTCGATGTGTATTTGAATGCTGCGTTTGTTGACAATGAAAAACTAGAAGCTATTGCCGCTGAGATTTCTGAAAAGAATTTTGTAAAAGAGGTTTCGTTTGATAAACCGTTGGTTTCTAAGCTGAATGCGAATATTAAACGTATTGGACTTGGAATTTTGATTGCCTGTATTTTCTTCGCAATTGTGGCTGCCTTGTTGATTAATAGTTCCATTCGATTGTCGGTATATGCAAAACGTTTTACCATTAAAACTATGCAAATGGTAGGCGCTACAAAAGGATTTATTCGCAAACCTTTTATTTGGAATAGTGTAAAGATGGGTATTATTGCTGCCTTTTTAGCCTTGGCAGGAATGGCTGGTGCGTTGTATTACGCCAATAAATCAGTACCCGAATTACAACTCACAAGCGATACAATGTTGATCGGTATTGTGTTTGCTGGAATTTTAGTGATTGGAATTTTCATTACACTGATTAGCAGTTTTTTAGCCACACAACGTTTCTTGAATTTGAGAACGGATGAATTGTATTATTAATCGACTTCACACGAATTAGTTTTACGAAAAATCATTGTTTCCTGTTTTGTTGATTTTTGCAATGGTTTTCACTATTGGAAGTATATAACCTAACTCGTTTTATTTTTTCGTTTAGTTCAGTCTGTATCAGGCATTTCAAATATTATATTTATCTTTCCGATATTAAAAAAAATAAACACACATGAAGATTTTCTTTTCCTTGTTTTTGATATCAATTTTGTTGATGAGTTGTGAAAAGCAACAAGAAATGAGCTCTATTAGTCCTCAAAATTGGGCTAAAAGAACCGTTGATATTAGCGAGAAAGATTCACTTATTTATGGGAAAACATATCTTTCTATTTATGCACAAATTTACAGTTTGTCTGAGCATAAAAAACATGATCTTACAGCAATGGTTAGTCTGCGAAATACGAGTGATGAAGATACAATTTATGTACTTAAAGCAATGTATTATGATACGCATGGAAAATTAGTTCGTACGTATTTTAACAAACCTATCTATTTAGCTCCATTGGAAACCGCCGAAATTATTATTGACGAAAAAGATGTGGCTGGCGGAACAGGTTCCAATTTTATTTTTGAATGGAAAATGCCAAAAACTGCTGTTGAACCTTTATTTGAAGGCGTTATGAATTCTACAATGGGACAACAAGGACTTTCGTTTACAACTCAAGGAAAACGAATAAAATAAGCATCATGGCAGCTATTTTAACTACAATTTTTTTCCTTATCGCGGTGGTTGATCCTATTGGTTCTGTACCAGTGTATTTGGAAGCTACCAAAGAATTTGACAAAATTCACAAACGAAAAATCGCAATTAGAGCTTCAGTAATTGCCTTTATGATTTTATTGTTTTTTATTTTGATTGGACAATTGATTTTAGAAGGCATGTCAGTTTCCCTTGATGCGTTTCAAATTTCTGGCGGCGTTATTCTGTTTCTTTTTGCGTTGACAATGATTTTTGGCGATGGAAAACCTGAACGTGAGAAAAACCAGATTACCGATTATAAACATGTAACTATTTTTCCTGTGGCAATTCCATCAATTGCTTCACCTGGTGCAATTATGGGCGTTGTATTAATGACCGATAATCATATTTACAGCATTCAAGAACAAGCAATTACTACAGGTTTAGTATTACTAGTTATTGGAATCACTTGCTTGATTCTTTTAGCGGCAAGTTCTGTACAAGAACGCATTGGAAGTTATGGAATTACCGTGATTAGTAAAATTATGGGATTGATTTTAGCCTCGTATGCCGTGCAAAGTATTTTGAGCGGTATAAGTAATTACTTTAATCAAGTCTAACTTAAAAACTTACACGAATACACATTTCTCTTATTCCAAAAAATGAAAAAACAAATACTTCCTTTTGTATTAATTGTTGCGAGTGTTATTTTAATGATTGCAAATATTGTTACTTCTGAAGCATTAAATCAAGGTTTTTGGTTGCGAAACTTATCAAGTATCTTATTAATACTTGCGATGATTTTAACCATAAGAAGTCAAAAAAAGTCGTAAAACCCTGTTTATTTTCTGCATTTCACACGAATTACTTCCAAAAACATTTAACAGACTTTAACCATTCATTACAAAATAATTAGGAGATTATAGAGTTATATTTACAACAACAAATCCAAACCACTGTTTATGATGAAAATATGTACGTGATAATTATATTGTTTAATTTTTAAAAAACTATAGAGATGAAACGACTCACATTTATATTTTTAGGCATAGCATTTGTAATATTTTTAGCATATTCATTCAAACCAGTAACTACGGTAAATTCGGATGACTGTGTACTCATTTCAGGTAAAATAATTTCTATTGAAGAAGGAACCTCAAATGATATTCAAATTCGACTCGAAAACGACAGCCATTATTACTATATTAATCGTGGCTTAGATAAAGGTGTAAATTTAGCGCAATTAAGTTCAAAAGTTTTAAATAAAACCGTTACTTTGTACTGCCCAAACCGATGGACAATTGTCAATCCTGACGGAATTGTTCCGCATATTTCAAAAATGGAAAAAGGTACAACCGTTGTATACAGCGAGTTCTAAAAAGGTACTTTTAGCCAGTATATGTTTCGGTTGGGAATTGTAAATTTTGAGTGTACATGAAAAATAAAAAGTCAAAAAGCAGTAACACTGCTCCAAAAAATACTCCTCAACCGCAACCAGCATTTGTTTTCGGAAAGAAAAACTATCTATTTATGTTTATCGGATTAGCGGTCATTGCGTTAGGATTTATCCTCATGGGCGGCGGCGGAAGTGACGATCCAAATGTATTTAACGAAGCAGTATATAGCACACGAAGAATACATATTGCACCAATGCTTGTCATTGCTGGTTTTGCGATTGAAGTCTACGCAATATTGTTGAATCCGAATTCCTAATTCATGGATGTAATCAATGCCATTATTCTTGGAATTATTCAAGGATTAACAGAGTTTTTGCCAGTTTCTTCGAGCGGTCATTTAGAATTAGGAAAAGTAATTTTAGGCGAAAGTTCTGTTCCCAAAGAAAGCTTACTTTTTACGGTAGTTGTCCACTTTGCAACAGCATTAAGCACGATTGTTGTTTTCAGAAAAGATATTTTAGAATTGCTCAAAGGTATTTTTCAGTTTGCATGGAATGAAGAATCAAAATTTGCTGCAAAAGTAATTATCTCCATGATTCCTGCCGCATTGATTGGAATTTTATACGAAGACCAACTCGAAGCCTTATTCAAAGGAAACATCTTATTAGTCGGTTGTATGCTCATTATCACCGCTATCCTACTCTACTTTGCCGACAAAGCAAAAAACACCAATAAAAATGTAAGCTACGTACATGCAATTGTGATAGGAATTTCACAAGCCATTGCCATGTTGCCCGGAATTTCTCGTTCGGGTGCAACTATTTCTACGTCTGTGTTACTTGGAAATGACAAAACAAAAGCTGCACGTTTTTCATTTTTAATGGTAGTTCCATTAATTTTCGGGAAAATTGGTAAAGTAATTTTAGGTGGTGAACTTACGTTTGAAAGTTCTCAGATGATTCCACTTTCTGCTGGATTTTTAGCGGCATTCATCGCTGGATTATTTGCCTGCACTTGGATGATAAATCTTGTAAAGAAAAGTAAACTTACCTATTTTGCAATCTACTGTTTAGTCATCGGATTGATTGCAATCGGATATGTCGTTTATCAAAATTATTTGTAATGAAAACGGTTGAAGAATTCCAAGCTGGACAAACCTTATTGATTGATAAACCATTGAAATGGTCTTCGTTTCAAGCAGTAAATAAAATAAAACTAGCACTCAAATCACGCTTTAAACTCCGCAAATTAAAAGTTGGACACGCGGGAACGCTCGATCCATTAGCAACAGGATTACTAATTATTTGTGTTGGAAAAAACACCAAGAAAATTCCTGAATTTCAAGGTCAAGTCAAAGAGTACACCGGAACATTTACGGTTGGTGGCACAACGCCTTCGTACGATTTGGAAAGTGAAATCAACGAACATTTTCCAACAGCGCACATAACCGATGAACTAATTCATAACGCCACAAAATCATTTTTAGGCGAAATTGATCAAGTTCCGCCAATATTTTCTGCACTAAAAGTAGATGGAAAACGCATGTACGAATTGGCACGTGCTGGCGAAGCAGTTGAAGTTTCATCCCGAAAAATAACTATCAACGAATTTGAAATTACCCGAATTGCATTGCCTGAAATTGATTTTAGAGTCGTTTGCAGCAAAGGAACTTACATTCGTTCACTAGCGCACGATTTTGGAAAAACATTGCACTCTGGCGCGTATCTTTCTGCTTTACGCCGAACAAAAATTGGCGACTTTGATGTCAAAAACGCCATTTCTCCTGATGAATTTGGGGAAAGTTTGAGAGTTAGTAATGAGAATTGAGGTTATATACCATTTTTACTTTAAATTTACCCACAAAAACTTGGGCTTTTTCCTTTATTCTTCAAAATAAATTTTAACCGTAGCTATGCTATGCTTGCATTTTCTTTTTTGCCTAAAGAAAAAATAACTGCCTTTTTATTGAGTAATTTTAAAGCAAAACTGGTATTAGTATTGAGTTCTCTTCGACTCCGCTCAGTGTAAAAGTTCAGTATGACGCATCAAACAAAAAAAGATCCAAATATTTTTCAATACTTGAATCCTTTAATTATTTAATCTTTCAATAAATTATATAAGTTTCAACAAATCTTCAACCGTATTTTGTCCTTTATCTTTATTATACCAAACTTGTAAATCTTGCTTAAATTCGGGTGTTAAGGTTCCGTGTGCGGCTTTATAATCGTTCACCAACTGTGTCGCTTTTGTAGGTCTTGGTCCCCAATCTCCGAGTACGTTTCCTGAAGTGTTATCAATCGCAATTAACTTCGGAATGGATTTTCCACCATTCGTTAAAAACGCATTCATCAACGCTTCATTTTCATCTCTCAACACTATTTTTAGTGTTATGTTATCGTTCAATTCAGCTACTTTATGGATAACTGGCATCGTTTGCGCCGCATCGCCACACCAACTTTCTGTCAATACTAACCATGTAACATCGCCATCATACGATTTAATTTTTGCAATGGCTTCTTCGGTAAGTTTTGTCGTTTTATCCAATCGCTTCATACGTTTATCATTCAACATGGAATAATTAGACAACGCTTCTGTTTGTTCATCTCCTGTTGATTTTCCTTCAGCAACTAAATTTTGTACTAAGGTTCTATATGCTTGGTATGAAATTGCTTTCGGTAAGCTTTCGGTAATAATATCTTTTATGGAAGTATCTTTTGTGATCATTTTTATTGATTTTTACAGAAATTCAGTCGCAGTTTTATCAAAAACTTACGTTCACTATTTTGCTAAACATGTTTTGTCTTTCTTATTTAGCTTTGTAAATTTACAAAACGATTCAGAAACAGTTTATGAGGTTTGTCATGAAATAATTTAAATTAAAAAGAATGGAATTTTCAGAAAAAAGAAGATGTACTTGGTGCGGAAATGATCCGCTATATATGGCGTATCACGATGAAGAATGGGGCGTTCCGGTATATGACGATGAAACTTTGTTTGAATTTTTAATTTTAGAGACGTTTCAAGCGGGTTTGAGCTGGATTACCATTCTGCGAAAGCGTGAAAATTTCCGAAAAGCATTTGACAATTTCGATTATAAAAAAATAGCGAATTACAGCGAAGATAAATTCAATAGTTTGTTAGAAGATACTGGTATTATTCGAAATAAACTCAAAATAAAATCTGCCATTAACAATGCGAAAGCATTTATGAAAGTACAAGAAGAATTTGGTAGTTTTTCTAACTATATGTGGAAATTTACGGACGGAAAACCAATTCAAAACGCATTTAAAAAGAGCAAAGAAGTTCCTGCAACTACTGAATTATCAGATAAATTGAGTAAAGATTTAAAGAAAAGAGGTTTTAAATTTATTGGTTCAACAACGATGTACGCGCACATGCAAGCCACAGGAATGGTGAACGATCATACCACAGATTGTTTTCGATATGAACAACTAAAAAAATAATCATGAAGTACATTTTTTTCCTTCTTCTTTTATGCAGTTCACTATTTTGCATCTCACAAAATTCGTATAAACACGAAAAAGAAGAACGCATTGAAAAGCAACTTTTCCCCCAAAATGCACTCGAATTATTAGATAAAACCTTGCCTAAAAAAATCAAAAAAGTAAAATATTACAAAGAGCAAGATAGTGCTAAAATCAGTTACGAAAGCAAGTTAAAATATAACAGTAAAAAATATAGTATTGAGTTTAGCGAAGAAGGACTTTTGGAAGATGTGGAAATTACCATTAAGCAAAAAGAAATTCCATCAAAAACATTCGAAAAAATAAAGAAGTATTTATATGGTAAATACACTTCGTTTCGGATCAAAAAAATACAACGTCAATACCGAAATACTACAAATACAGACGCAGAAACCATTGTAAAAGAAGCATTTTCAGAAACAAAAACAGGAACGCATTTTTACGAAATTATTGCAGAAGTCAAAACGGAAAAAGAGCGTTATTTTATCGAAATTACTTTTACCAAAGATGGCGATTTTGAGTTATCAAGAACTATTATTCAAGGCTCGTATGATCATATTTTATATTAGATTTTTCATAGCTTTTGCGATGGTTTTCTGTTCGTATTCAGCACAAGCACAAAATGATTTCACTACTTTTTTTGAACCTTCTTTTGCGATAAATCATACGGTAAATGATACGTATAAAGTCAATTTTGCGACAAAAGCTAGAAATTATGTCTATCGTGATGATACCTTTGAATTTACGATGCGACAGTTTGAATTCATTCACTTTTCAACCTATAGTTTCAACTCCAATCATAGTTTGAGTGCGGGAATTATGTATCGTTTTCGTGAAAATTTTGAAGACCGAAGCAATGAACTTCGATTGACACAACAATATAATTATGCATACAGACCAAATGTGATTCGTTTTGGGCATCGTTTGCGCTCGGAACAACGCATTACAACGGAGCAGACTGTACATCGTTTTCGCTATCGGTTTACGGTAGATTTTCCCTTGCAAGGAGAAAAATTAGATATTGGTGAGCCTTATTTTGTTGCGAATACAGAATCGTTGTTAAGTGTCGCTTCCGCAGAATTACCTCAGCTAGATCAACGCTTTACGGCGCAAATTGGTTGGCAATGGACAGAAAATTTAAAGTTTCAAACAGGTTTGGAATATCGTTTTGAAAATTTTAATGCTACAACCCAAGAAATTTTATTTATACTAACGTCTGTGATTTTGAAGATTTAATGATTTGGTAATTTGGTAATTTGAAAATGTAACTTTTTTCATCTTACGCTACTCATAGCTTATGAAATCTTTTTTTTTCAACTTAGTTTGAACTTTTATATTCTGCTTTTTTGTACGCCTGTACATAGCTCTATTTACTCAACTCGTCGTATATTTAAAAATTAACAAAGGAATTGATATGTCTTTTGATTTCATGGTAACTTTGATCACAATCGTTTCTCTTTTTTCGTCTTTTTTCTCTGTAAAATTCATCCAATATGTGATCAAAAATTTTATAAAAAGATTGAAGAATGACACGACTAGTTTATAATTTTGAAGATTGATGAATTTTTCAATGCTTCAATCTTTAAATCGTTTAATTATTAAAAAATCATAAATACGATAAAAATACTTCTCGCGGCACTTCATACGCGCCCAAACTCGCCAAATGATTGGTGTGCATTTGACAATCGATGAGTTGACAACCAGTTGCTTTCAATTTTTCAACTAAGTGAATAAACCCAAATTTACTCGCGTTGCTTTCCAAACTAAACATACTTTCTCCACAAAAAACATGTCCCAAATTGATTCCGTAAACGCCGCCTACTAATTTTTCATCACGCCAAACCTCAACCGAAACCGCATACCCCATTTTGTGTAATTCGATGTATGCGTCTTCCATTTCATTCGTAATCCAAGTGTCATCTTGTCCAGGACGTTCTATAAGCGCGCAGGCTCGGATTACACGTTCAAAAGCAGTGTTATATGTAACGGTAAACGTTTCGCGGCGAAGTAATTGTTTCATGCTTTTAGACACTTTTAAATCGTTTGGAAACAATACCATTCGTGGATCTGGCGACCACCAAATAATAGGTTCATCTTCGCAATACCAAGGGAAAATTCCGTTTTGATATGCGAGTAATAATCGGGCTGGTTGTAAATCGCCACCGATTGCCAAAACACCTTCTGGAGAAGTTTCTGCTACTGGAGGAAACGCTATATGTTCTGTTAAAATGTACATTTATTTTTACGATCGAAATCTATTCTTAGAACTCGTTTAAAATTTTCAGATTTAGGCGAAAATTAGCAGTTTTAAGTGCTGTTGAAAGCTTTTTTGAGTTTCATAGCAGCGTTACGGAACGAAAAAAAGGTAAAAACAGGGCTGAAAAGAGCAATTTTTTAGCAAATTAAAAAAGTTTAAACGAGTTCTTATACAAAAGCAAACTTAATACTTTGATTTTTAGTATTTTTTCGCCAAATTTGTAATGAGTCTTAATACGCCTAAATGTTTATTTTCATCATTGCTTTTTGAATTAGTGTGTTAAGATGAAAGCCTAAAACCACAATACTAAGTCCCGTTTTCGGGACTTTTTTTATAGTCATCATATAAAAACAGCATTCTTATTTTAGGGGTTTGTATTGACTGACTTTTGTGTGAATTTACAAAATTATGAAGCATCTCAATTCTGCTCGATATGACATCTACTAAAAAAACCTCCTAACAAATTTGTTACGAGGTTTTGAGTATTTTGAATTCATCTCAACTGCGCTTGATGTGATTCGCAGCAAAAGTGAACTATTGTAACTGAATTTTCTTAGAAAGGTAAATCGTCGTGATCTTCTTCTTTGAAATCGTTTGCTGGTTCAAAAGCGTCTGCTGGTGGAATTGGCGGCATTCCTGCTGGCGTTTCTTGTTGTGCGCCTTCAATTCTCCAACCTTGAATAGAGTTGAAATATTTTGTTTCTCCTTGCGGATTTACCCATTCTCTACCACGTAAGTTGATGCTAATTTTAACAGGTTGTCCCACTTGAAAGTTATTTAACAAGTCTGTTTTATCTTGTACAAATTCCACCATAATATGTTGTGGATATTGTTCTTCTGTCGTTACTACTACTTCACGTTTTCTAAACCCATTGCTCCCAAATGTCTGAGTTTCACCGATCATTTTAATTTTTCCTTGTACTTCCATGTTATCTATTTTACTAATAATATTTTCCAAGCAGTTACAACATCTCCTTTCGTGAGAAATTCTTTTGCTATTGTATGATTTATTTCTGTGTTGTCTGAAATCGAGATTTCAGTTGTATTTTTAAATTCTTCTACTTCGTCTGACGAAGGCAATTGTTCCACATTTCCTAAAATTCCAAGATCGTTTCCTGTTAAAATAGTACTGAAACGAATTTCTTCTGGTATTTGATCTACACCAATTCCCAAGGTAGCAATTGGTTTTGGAATTTCAAAAAATCCGTCACGTGCTCTGCTGTAAAAACTTCCACCGGCTCTAGCAACTAAATCAATTTTGTAATGATCTATGGAACCGTTTTCGGTTAATACATTTTCATTGATGTGTAATTTTACTACTTCACAGATGATTAAGTTTCCTGCGCCACCTTCATTTCCGAGTGAAATCACTTCTTTTACGATACATTCAAATTGTACAGGCGATTCTGCTACACGAAACGGTTTTACGTTGTCAGAAGGCAACATTGTCAAGCCCGCTTTTTCAAACTCATTTACACCTTGCGCATATTCGGTACTACTTAATGACATTTGTTGTACAATTGCATGATTGACCACATTGATAACGACTTCTTTCGTAGCAATAGCGTTTTCAAGCGTGTGTTTTGTCGTATTATCTCGAACTCTTCGCGCTGGCGAAAAAATCATAATGGGCGGATTCGCACTGAAAACATTAAAAAAACTGTATGGCGACAGATTCGGATTTCCGTTAACATCTATAGTACTTGCAAACGCAATCGGTCTTGGTGCTACTGCGCCGAGTAAATAACCGTGTAATTTAGCTGTTGGAATGTCTTTCGGATCTATCGATACCATTATTAGTGATTTTTAGTGGCACAAAATTAGTGTAAAAAAGCGGAGCAAGCAAGTATATTTGTAATCGTCATTATTACGTTATAACTTACAGTAATTGTAATATTTTACAATTATTAGTCATTTTTTTCGTTAGTTTTAGAAATTATTAACTAAAACATTTTTAATTATGATTAAAAACATTTTAAATGTCAACGGTGTAAAAGCCTTGACGAAAGAAGAACAATTTGATATTTTGGGAGGAAGTGTAGTAAGATTGGTATGCAGAGATGGTGATGCTGTGTCTGGTGATTTACCAAATTGCCACTGTAATAATCTCATGGACGGTATTTATCTTGTGAAATTTCCTGATGATGGAACAGATAGTTATACAACTTATAGTCTATTAGGCAATGTTGTAGATGAACTTTAAATTAAACTTGGTTCAGTTTTCACATCAAATATTTGCCTGCGAGAAGCTGAATCAAGTTTAGCTTGACGCTAGTTTTCCAGACAATCTTTTATAAATTGCTTTTCTCTATTCTTATTACACAATAAAACTGCAAGTTTTCGTTTATCTTAGTGTTTTCAAAGTATTTCTATGATTATTAAAAATAAACCCGTGCTCATTCGCTGGATACTTATTATAGCTTCATTTGCCATTGTTTCTGGTATTTTATGGAATACCTATATTTTCTTTCAAGAGTTTAAACAGGAAGAAAGAAAAAAAATGGAAATTTTTGCATTAGCCGTTTCCGAAATTAGTCAAGGAGTTACGAATGATGATAACGTTAGTTTGAATTTAGAAGTAATGAGCAGTAATGTTTCAAACCCAAGAATTATCGTTACAATTGACGATGTTCTGGATGCTGAAAATATGGATGCTGAAAAAATTAAAGATTCTACCTATTTAAGAAAAAAAGTTAATCAATTTTCTAAAGAAAATAAGCCGATCAACATTTCCTATTATGATGATGATTTACAGCGCAAAGTAAATTTAGGCACTTTATACTATGGTGATTCAGAGGCTTTAAACAAACTCAAATATTATCCGCTTGCTTTGTTGTTAATTATTGTATTGTTTGGTGCCGTTGCGTATTTCTTTTTTAGTGCTTCGAAAGCGTCCGAACAGAATAAGTTGTGGGCAGGAATGGCAAAAGAAACCGCACATCAAATTGGCACGCCACTTTCTTCTTTGGTCGGTTGGACCGAGATTTTAAAGACTGAAAATGTAGATCCGGAATATGTAAAAGAAATTGGAAAAGATATCGATCGTTTGCAAACTATTACGGAGCGATTTTCTAAAATTGGCTCAATTCCAACCTTAGAACGCCTTGATATTATACAGGAAACCAAAGATTCGTACGATTACTTACTGACGCGTTCCTCAAAGTTGGTCAATTTTACATTTGAAGCACCAGAAACGCCTATTTTTGCTGAAATTAATTCGCAATTATACAGTTGGACGATTGAAAATATGGTAAAAAACGCCATTGATGCCATGAAAGGAAAAGGTGCGTTACAAATCGAAATTATTCCTACTGATAAATTTGTAAAGATTGAAATTACTGATAACGGAAAAGGAATTCCAAAACGAAATTTTAAAAAGGTTTTTCAGCCTGGATTTACTAGTAAAAAACGTGGTTGGGGATTGGGCTTATCGCTCGCAAAACGAATTGTGGAGAATTATCACAACGGAAAAATTAAAGTGTTAAAATCTGAAGTTGGCAAAGGAACTACGATGCAGATTTCGTTAAAAATTGTGAGTTAGAAATGCTTTTAGATCGCTGCACTTTTAGTATTTTGATTTTTAGTGGTTTCACTTTTTACTTCATTACAAAAAGTTAGCGATGAAATTCTTTATTTCTTAATGAAAATGATATTTCCTTTAAAATAGCGCATCACAAAGTTCTCAAAACTAACACAATAACCTTTTTCGCATAAAAAATCCCCAATCATTACAATTGAGGATTTTATAATTTTATTAAAAAAGAAATTACACTTTCTTAGCGCAACAAGCCATTTTGCAATCTGCCGCACATGCTTTTTTAGTCTCATCTTTTTTAGCGCAACATTCTTTCTTACAATCCGCAGCACAAGTTTTAGCAAATGCTTCTACATTTTTCATATCAGAAATCTTGTAATCACCAGGAACTTTCGCTACCGTACTTGTTAAGGCGTCAAAATCAACTTTAGCTTCGTTGTATTCTACCATTGCTAACTTCTGTTCAAAGTCTACCTTCGCAGATTTTACACCTTCCATAGACGCTAATTTGTCTTCAATTCGCTTTGCGCAACCAATAGCGCAGGTCATTCCGTCAATTTTGAATTCTGCTTTGTTGTAATTTGCGGCAATATCTTCCGTAGCGACTTCTTTTTTTACCGTTTCTGCTTGTATATCAACCTTCACAGTCTCAGGTGTTGTATTGTTTTTACAACTTACAATAGCCATTGCTATCATACCAATTAAAAATAGTTTTTTCATAATGCTAGTATATATGATGATTAAAAAATCTGTATAAATTTTACTTATCAGAATATCACAAAATTACACAATTAGGATCAGATTATCAGAAATAATTGTTAGACTTTTGCAGGGTAATTTTGAATCGTAATTATGGATAACGCAAAACTAAAGTGGGTTTATCTCATTATATTATCATTGATTTGGGGAAGTTCGTTTATTTTGATTAAACGTTCTCTTACTGGATTGACTCCAATACAAGTTGGAGCGTTGCGTATTGTGGTTACTGCTATGTTTTTGTCTATTGTTGGATTGAAAAGCTTGAAAGAAGTTAAACGCGAACACTGGAAATGGATTTTTTGGACAGGATTGTTAGGTTCGTTTTTTCCTCCGTTTTTATTTGCGATTGCACAAACAGAATTAGATAGTGCTATCGCTTCCATGTTGAACTCGCTCACACCTTTAAATACAGTTGTTTTTGGAATTCTATTTTTTGGATTTTTAGTCACAAAACGACAAATTGTGGGTGTTTTTATAGGATTAATTGGTGCTTTGTTATTGATAACTGCAGGAGCAGATTTTAATCCCAATCAGAATTACTGGATGACTATTTTGATTGTAATTTCTACCATTGGTTATGGTTTGAACGTAAATATGATTAAAAAATACCTGAATGATGTAAATGCTTTGGCTATTGTAACGGGAAACTTTATCATCATAATGGTTCCTGCAATCATTATTTTAGCATTCACAGGGTTTTTTACGGCTGTATGGAATGACGCTAATATGCAACAAGCACTAGTTTATGTGTTTATTTTATCTTTTTTTGGAACAGCTATCGCCAAAGTATTGTTCAATAGATTGGTGCAAATAGCGAGTCCTGTTTTTGCTTCTTCTGTAACGTATACCATGCCCGTAATTGCTATTTTTTGGGGAGTTCTTTCGGGAGAAAAATTAAGTATATATCAATTTTTAGGTGGTGTAGTTATCTTAATAGGTGTGTATTTAGTGAATAAACGAAATAAGAAAATAGAAGTGTAGTTTTAAAATTATTAGATAAAAAAAAGAGGCTGTATAAAAATTTTAACAGCCTCTTTTTCTATAGTTTTAAAATTTGATTTATTCGAAATCAGCTTTTGTTAAAGGCACATTTACTCTTACATCGATTGTTTTAAACTCAATTTTTTGTCCAGCCATAGGAACTACCATTTCGTAAGGGAATTTAACTCCATCAACTTCTTTGTAATTGCTGTAAGAAGTTTCTTGTGTAACTTCTTGTCCTCCAGGACCTTTAGCAACTTCTGATTTTTTTACTTTCAAGCCAGAAGCTACTTCATAATAATTAGTTGTTTTTCCAGAATCAGTAGTAACAACTACAACATAAGCGTCTTTTCCTTCAACAGATTCAATACCTGTCAACTCAAGCTTGCTACTATCATATTCCAATTCAGGAAACAATCCTTTTCTTGCTTTCATTTCGGCAATCACTTCAGCAGGCATGTCTTGTTTGTTACCCATTTGTGACATGTATCCTTTTTCACCGTCAAACGCTTGTTTGAAAACGGATCCCATACCAACCATACTTACGTCAGTCATCATCATGTTAGGATTTTTTTGCTTTACTGTAGTAATCATGTTTTGTCCTTGAAAGGAAGCTTCCATTTCTTGTACAAGGGAAGATACCTTCATCAACTTCTCTTTTCCGCCAATAGCGTTGATATAATTGTCAATAACCGTTTGTGCAGTCACACCGGCAGGAATTTCTTTTTTAAATACAGGTTTTGTTGTTGGAGTTCCTGTTTGGTCAAAGTATTTTACAGGAATCTTTTTTCCGTCAAAGGTTAAGTTTTCCAAAGCATCAACTACTTCACTTCCTTTTCCTGTTACGACAATTCGTAAGTTATCTTTTAAGAAGTATTTTTGAGCAGCTCTTAGTACATCTTCTTTCGTTACGGCTTCGATCTTTTCTAAGTATGTTTCGTAGAAATCTTTTGGCAAATCTTCTGTTTTGATACGTAATGCGTAATTTGCAACCGTAGCGGGTCTTTCAATTCCCATCACAAAGTTTCCAACGTATTTAGCTTTTACATTTTTTAATTCTTCATCAGAAACTAATTCTGTTGAAATTTTCTTGATTTCTTTTAAAATTTCAACAACTGCACTATCTGTAACTGCATTACGAACACTTGCTGTTGCTTTGAATGTAGTAATTGTTTTTCTGTTGCTTCCAATACTAGAATATGAACCATACGTAAACTTTTTGTCTTCACGTAAGTTGTTGAATAAACGCGCTTCTCCACCACCACCTAAGATGTTGTTTGCGATTAATACAGGAAAATAATCTTCATCTTTCATGGTAAGTGTTACCGTGTTTTGAACACTTAATTCAGATTGTACGGCATTTTCCATGTCAATGAAATTTACTTCTGTTGAAGCCGGATTTTTAGCTGTATCAAAAGTATCTGCTACGATATCTCCTTTTTCCCAGTTACTAAAAAGTTTCTTTATTAATTTCTTAGCATCTTTTGTTTTTACGTCTCCAATAATGATTAAATATGCATTATTAGGTTTGAAATATGTACTGTGAAATGCTTTTACATCGTCAAGTGTAACACTTTTGATGCTTTCTTCCGTAGTAAATTCTCCATAAGGATGATTTGCACCATACGCCAATACCGATTGAACTCTTCCAGCAATAGCTCCCACATTTTTCTTTTCAGATTTTAAGTTTTCTAAAATTTTAGCTCTTTCAGCTTCTAAATCTTCTTGTGTGAAGTTAGGATTTAAAGCAGCATCTGCCATTAATTCCATAATTCTAGGAAAGTATTTTGAAAGTGAACTTGCAAAAGCACTTTGTGAACCAAAATTTAAGGAAGCTCCTAAATAATCAACTTCTTCATTAAAATCATCTTTAGAGATAGAAGTAGAACCGCTTCCAAGTAATGTGCTTACTAGGCTTGTAAGACCTGCTTTTTTTCCTTCAACTACTAAAGGATTGTCTATGGTAAGTGTTGCAGAAACACGAGGTAATTTGTTGTTTTCTACAATCATTACCGTTAATCCGTTTTTCAACGTAAAGGTTTCTGGCTTTCCAATATTAATTTTTGGTGCAGGACCCGGTTTTGGTTGAACAGATCTATCTATTTGGGCTTGCATTGTTAGCGAAGCTAAAAACAATACAAGGAGTGATAATATTCTTGTTTTCATTTGTTATTTTTTAATGTTTTTTAAAAGGTCAAATGGAATTTGTCAGAAAATTTTAAGCTTGATTTACCTAAAAGTAAAAGACTCATTTCATAATCTTTTTATTTTTTTTCTTCTGTTTTTTCAGCTGGCAAATATTCTAAAATCAAACGTTGGTTTGGCTTTAAGTACTTGTTTGCTACTGCTTTGATTTCTTCTCTAGTGATAGATCTGTAAATGTCAATTTCTGTATTGATGAGGCTTGTATCGCCATACAAAACGTTGTATCTAGCTAAAGAGTTTGCAATTCCTTGCACGCTAGCGTTTGAGTTTACAAAGTTGTTCTCAAATTTATTTTGAAGTTTTTGATAATCTTTTTCAGAAATTAAGTCAGTTTGTATTTTTTTGATTTCGTCGTCCATTTCAGCAATTAAATCATCCAATGTAACTTCGCCTAACGGAAGTGCTAAAACTGCATACGTTCCATAATCTTCTTGACTAATGTTTACCGCTTGAGCAGCCAATGCCATTTTCTTTTCATCAACTAAGCGCTTGTAAAGTTTAGAACTTTTTCCACTACTTAAATACGAAGAAATCATGTCTAAAACGCGTGCATCTCTCGTTTTGAAAGAAGGAGTTCTGTATGCAGCGATGACCATCGGAACTTGAATATTTTGATCATACGCTTTCGCACGGAACTGTTCTGTAATAGGATCTTCTTTTGGGAAACTTCTAACAATATCTTCTCCTCTTGGAATAGCTGCAAAGTAATCTTTAATCATTTTCTTTGTATCAGCAGTATTGAAATCTCCCGCAACTACTAAAGTAGCATTGTTAGGAACGTAGTATTTTTTGTTAAATGCTAAAAACTCATCTAAGGTTGCAGCATCTAAATGTTCCATTTTTCCAATGGTTGTTCCTTTATAAGGATGTTTTTTAAACATATTTTTCTTGATTTCTTCAAGAATATGTCCGTAAGGTTGATTGTCTACGCGTTGTCTTTTTTCTTCTTTTACAACTTCATTTTGTGTGTCAACACCATCTTGATTAATTACAGGATGCAACATACGCTCTGATTCTAACCATAATCCTAATTGTAAATTGTTTGAAGGGAAAACTTCAAAGTAATAGGTTCTGTCATCCGTCGTATTTGCATTGTTGCTACCACCGTTTGAGGATACAATTTTGAACCATTGTCCGCGCTCAATATTTTCTGTTCCTTCAAACAAAAGGTGCTCAAAAAAATGCGCAAACCCAGTACGTTCGGGGTTTTCATCTTTAGCACCTACATGATACATAACAGCTGTGGTAACTACTGGAGCAGAGTTGTCTTGGTGAAGAATTACGTGCAGACCATTGTCTAAATCATATTCTTCAAACTTAACTTCCTGTGCTTGGGAAATGAATCCAAAAAGCAGCAAAGAAGCTATTGAAAATAATCTTTTTTTCATTGCGTTCAACTTTTTTAACTTTTAGTTATTTAGATAGGACGCAAGTTCTATAAAAATGTTACACTTCACAAGACATAAGCTAATTTTAATATTATTTTAATACACCCAAGAATTTTTGTATATTAAAAGGAACTCATTGATTACTAATTAAAAACCAAACAAAAACTATGGAAAAGAAAACAATTATATACGGAAGCTTCATTGCATTAGGTTTAATCGGGTATTTTTTGATTGTCCGTTTACTTGGATTGCATGAAAATCCTTGGCTACGTTTACTAAATGGAGTCATTGTCGCTTTTGGTATTTACAAAGTGATAAAAGACTTAAAAGCAGAAAGTGGAAAACAATTCAGGTATTTTGATGGTTTCAAAGTTGGAGTTGCCTCAGGATTCATTGCTACCTTGATTTTTACACTTTTCATGGCAATTTACATTTTTCATATTGATGTAGAATTTGCAGAGAAAATTATGGCAATGAATATTGGAAGTGTCTCCTCAGAACCAGGGCTTTTACTGTTCATTATTCTGATAGAAGGATTTTCTTCAACAGTGGTTCTGACCCTATTATTTATGCAGAAATTTAAGCCAAGTTGGAATATTAATCATAAACTCCAATAGAAGTATTTGTAGATTAATTAATTAGATGTATATTTGCATCCGTTTTGGATAAAAATTAATTAATTAAACGAATACGCTATGTATGCAATTGTAGAGATGGCAGGGCAGCAATTTAAAGTTGCGAAAGACCAAAAAGTATTTGTTCATCGTTTGGCAGTAGAAGAAGGAGAGAAAGTTACTTTCGACAATGTTCTTTTATTAGACGACAACGGACAAGTTACCATAGGCGCCCCAGCTATAAACGGAGCCGCAGTAGAGGCCAAAGTTTTAAAACACCTTAAAGGTGACAAAGTGATTGTTTTCAAAAAGAAAAGACGTAAAGGTTACCGTGTTAAAAATGGCCACCGTCAGTCTTTAACAGAAATTGTTATAGAAAACATCCTAGCTTCTGGAGCTAAAAAAGCAGCTCCAAAGAAAGAAGAAGCTAAAAAAGAAGTTGCAAAGCCAGCGGCTAAAGAAGCAACAACAGCAAAAGTTGAAGCAGATGATTTAAAAAAGATTGAAGGAATTGGTCCTAAAATCGCATCTACTTTAAACGAAGCTGGAATTTTAACTTTTGCAGATTTGGCAAAAACTACTGCAGAAAAAATTTCTGAAATCATTTCAGATGTTCGTGGAAATCACGTAACTGATACTTGGCCTGCACAAGCACAATTAGCTGCTGATGGCAAGTGGGATGAATTAAAGAAATGGCAAGATGAATTAGATGGTGGTAAAGCGTAATTGCTCTATTACTTAAGTATAACAAAATAAAACCTTACTAAGATGGCTCACAAAAAAGGAGTTGGTAGTTCGAAAAACGGTAGAGAATCAGAATCGAAACGCTTAGGTGTTAAGATTTTTGGTGGACAAGCAGCTATTGCTGGAAATATCATCGTTAGACAAAGAGGTACTACTCACAATCCAGGAGAAAATGTATATATGGGAAAAGACCATACATTACATGCAAAAGTAGACGGTCTTGTGAAATTCACAAAGAAAGCTAACAATAAATCTTATATTTCAATCGAACCTTTCGAAGCATAATTAAAGATTTAGTAGTATAAAAAAGCCTGAACATTTACGTGTTCAGGCTTTTTTTGTGACATGAATTTATTTATTCAACAAATCCTTTTTTCTTTAGCAAAGGACCAATTTCTGGTTCAGCACCTCGAAATCCTTTATACAATTCCATCCCTAATTGCGAACCACCCATACTTAACATAGTACGATAGCGTTTAGCAGTTTCAGGATCAAATAGATTACCTGTATCTTTAAATGCTTGAAAAGCGTCTGCATCTAAAACTTCGGACCATAAATAACTGTAATATCCAGCAGAATATCCTGTGGCACTGGAGAAAATATGTCCAAAATAAGTGTTTCTATATCTAGGAATAATTTCGTCAATCAAACCTAATTTGTCCATCGCTTCTTTTTCAAAAGCATTTGCGTCTGTTGGAATGTTTTCTGTTTTTGAGTGCCAAGCCATATCTAAATAAGCCGCTGCCATATATTCTACTGTTGCAAAACCACCGTTAAAAGAATTAGCGTCTTTCATTTTCTTAATCATGCTATCTGGAATGACTTCACCTGTTTTGTAATGTTTCGCAAATAAGCGTAAAACTTCCGGTTCACTCATCCAATTTTCCATGACTTGTGAAGGAAACTCAACGAAATCTCTTGGCACATTCGTTCCCGAAAGCGATTCATATTTTACATTGGAGAATAATCCGTGTAGCGCATGTCCAAATTCATGGAATAACGTTTCTGCTTCCGTAAAGGATAATAGCGATGGCGAATCTCCGGAAGGTGCAGGATAATTAAAATTATTGGTTACAATTGGCGTTACCATTCCGTTTACGTTCATTTGACTGCGTAAAGCGTTCATCCAAGCGCCACCACGTTTACTTTCGCGCGCAAAGAAATCCATATAAATAATTCCTAAGTGTGTTCCGTCAGCTTCTAAGACTTCAAAAACTTGCTGGTCTTTATGCCATTTCGGAATATCGTTCATTTCCTTAAATGTTAAACCGAATAATTTATTCGCCAATGCAAAAACACCATCTCTCACTGCGGTAAATTCAAAATACGGACGTGTTTGTTCTTCATCAAAATTGTAACGCTCTTTTCTCACTTTTTCTACATAATGTCTCCAATCGCTTCCCGCGAATGTTCCCGAAACACCTTCACTTTTCATTTTTTGAGCCAACGCATCACGTTCCGACTTTGCCATTGCCAATGCCGACGGCCATAATTTATCCATAAAACCATAAACCGCTTCGGGTGTTTCTGCCATATTATCAGAAAGAATATAAGCTGCATGCGATTCGTAACCTAAGAGATTAGCTCTTTCCAAACGCAATGTTGCCATTTCGATTAAAATAGCTTTGTTATCGTTTTCATTATCATTGTTCGCGCGCATGGCATACCCATCAAATAATATTTTTCGTGCTTCTCTGTTTGGCGATGATTGTAAAAACGGATTGATGCTCGGGCGTTGCAACGTAAACGACCAACCGTCTTCGTGACCTCTGTTTTTTGCTTCGGCAGCAGCTAAAGCGACTAAACTTTCAGGAAGATTTCCTAAGTCTTTTTTGTCTTTCGTGTGATATTCAAACGCATTGGTTTCATCGAGAAGGTTTTCACCAAAATCGCCTCCTAATGCTGCCAATCGTGTGTTGATTTCGCGCAAGCGATCTTGTGCTTTTCCTTCTAAATTGATTCCTGAACGGACAAAACGTTTGTGTGTTTCTTCTAGTAAACGCAATTCTTCTGAAGAAAGATTCAATGTTTCTTTTTGATCGTAAACCGCTTTGATTCGCTTGAACAATGCAGGATTTAAGTTGATATTATCGTTGTGTGTTGCAATAGCTGGCGTAATTTCTTTTGCGGCTACTTTTAGAATACTGTCCGTGTTTGCAGAGTTAACCGCATAAAATACACGTTGAATTCTATTTAGATTTTTTCCACTAAATTCTAATGCTTCAATCGTATTTTGAAATGTAGGAGCTTCCGTATTTTCAGTAATTTCCTTGATTTCTTGTTTGTTTTCTTCGAGTGCAATTTTAAAAGCGGGCAAGTAGTCACTACTTTTTATTTTATCGAATGGTGGCACTCCAAAAGGTGTGTTCCATTCCGTCAATAATGGATTGTCGGTCATAACTGTGTCTGATTTTTTTTCGGGTGTAGTTTCTTTACAGGAAGCAAAAAGCAAGATGCTACATGTAATGGCTATTGAGATACGTTTCATGGTGGATATAATTAGTAGAACAAGATACAGTTTTTTGTTCTAAAGTGGTACTGTTTTCTATGATCTTAACATCCTAGAAAAATCGTGTAAGTCAATAAAATTATGTAATCTTTAGCTTTTTAAAGATTGTATAATTCCCCTAAACCTAATATGTATTTATGAAAAAAGAAATATCCTTTTTCTTATTCCATTGTGAAGTAGAGAAAAAGTTGAGTCCCAAAACTTTGAAAGCATACGAAGCTGATTTACGTCAGTTTGATGAATTTTTGAACAAAGATGATCTTAAAATGATTTCAAAAGAAGATTTGAAGTTGTATTTAAGTAAGTTGTCTTTGTATGCTTCACGAACGATGAAACGAAAAGTGGCAACGCTGAAAACATTCTTTTCTTTTTTGGAATTTGAAGAATTTATTGATATGAATCCGTTTCACAAAGTCCGTATCAAAATAAAGTTAGATCAATTGTTGCCAAAAGTTTTGTCGATTGCCGAACTCAACGCTATTTTAGAGAGTGCGTATTTAGATAAAGAAAATATTGAGCTAAAAAAATCCTATCAATATAAAGAGGTAATCAGAGATATTGCTGTGTTAGAATTGTTATTGGCTACAGGAATCAGAGTTTCCGAATTGTGTAGTTTACAAAAAGAAAATATTGGTGCAGATTTTGAAACCATTCGGATTTTAGGAAAAGGAAATAAAGAACGCAACATTCCGATAACAAATGCCGCGACAAGAGCTGCTTTAAAAGAAAATTATATCTTTTTTCAGAAATCGATTGATGCGACTTCTTCTTTTTTTATCAATCGATTTGGGAATACGTTATCGACGCAATCGGTTCGCATGTTGGTCAAAAAATATGCGTTAAAAGCGAAAATTCATAGAAATATTACGCCACATGTGTTTCGACATTCGTTTGCGACATTGTTGTTAGAAGAAGATGTTGATATTAGATACATTCAGCACTTTTTGGGACATAGTTCTATCAACGTTACGCAAATGTACGCACACGTAAATGAGAAGAAGAAAACGGAGTTGTTAACGATTAAAAACCCGCGGAATTTAGTGCGTTTTTGAGGTTTGTTGGTTGTCTGAATAGAGGATAACTAATTATTATA
>Ga0213866_10000782_pt1 | contig 24719 bp, 17 predicted proteins | sample PICome_11_FD_160079 | JGI IMG/M metagenome (GOLD analysis project Ga0213866, IMG submission 160079) | Coastal seawater microbial communities near Pivers Island, North Carolina, United States - PICO284 | ecosystem: Environmental > Aquatic > Marine > Coastal | place: USA: North Carolina...
CTTCTTGTCAGGAAAGCTCCAAGTCCAAACGACGTGGCTGCCGATCCACGCCCTTTCGAATGAATGATCGGTCTCTTCAAAATCAGCTGATCAAGATGACAAATTCGATCTAGGTTTGAAGTAACCAATTTGGGGTCCCAAGCAATCGCGATTTTCTAAATTCCTCCTATTTATCCTCCGCACCGAAATCAGTCGCCAATGCCTTGGTGACATCTTCTTCGCGGCCGTAAACCATCAGGACATCTTCAGGCTGAATGATGGTATCTTTCTGGGGAGCTCCAACAAACTCGCCGTCGTCCCGATAAATCCCTAACACGATGACCCCAACATCAGCAGGCCTAACCTCCCCCAATGCTTTTCCTACCCATGGGTGACGTTCATGGATTTCGCCATCATAAACACAGAACCCGTCTTGTAGATTCAGGAGGTAATCGTAGTCGATAAGCCTACTCATCCCCGCTTTTTCCAGGGTGACCCTCATGAACCGGTCCACCGGTCCACTAATCACTTTGAGATTAAAAAACAATCCCACCACAAGGAGCCCAAGCGCGATCATCCCCAACCAGGCAAAAGTCATCCCCAACCCCCTTTCACTGCTCCCCATAAAGGTTACCAGAAGCGTCGCGAGAGCCGATGTCAGCCCAATATTCCCCGCCACAATTAGGTGCAGAATGATTTTCCGCCTGACCGGATGACTCACTACTTGCTCCGCCTCGCTCGTGGTAAAACCCACTCCAAAAAATGCAGAAGCAGCCTGAAAACGAGCAATCGGCCGGGACACTCCGGTCAATTGCAGCGCACTGGAGCCAATTTTGACGACCAGCAGGGCAAGCAAAACAATAACGACGAGTGCAAGAAACGATCCCATAACCAAGAATGAGGCGCATTTGCTCTGACGGCGACATATTTATCCATAACTGAACTTGATTCCACGCCTCCAATGAGGAGACTTGTGTCGGAGCCATGACTAAGGAAGTTTCCCCTGCAAATGCCACCGAGGATTTTGCCTCCGGGGGGAGCGACTCCAGGAAGTGCGACTCAGGGAAAGTTGATGGCGAAGAGTCCGCGGCCGCCGCTGTGAAGAACGCCAAGAATGGTCAAAGCGCGGAACGCTATGAAATTCGCAGCAAAATAGGAGAGGGTGGAGTGGGCGCAGTCTACCGAGCCTTCGACAAAAACCTCAATCGTGAAGTTGCCCTAAAGCGGGTCCTTGCCACCGGGGAGAGCAACGGACTTGACGAGGCAACGGAAGCCATGCTCAAAGAGGTTACATCCCTGTGTTCACTTCAGCACCCCAATATCGTCACGGTGTTCGATGCCGGCGTGGACAAGGACGGCCCTTATGTCGTTATGGAGCTCCTCTCCGGAAAGACGGTCGATGAAATGATCGGGCACGGCGTCCTAACACAAACTGATTTCCGCGAACTCGCTCTTCAAAGCCAGGAAGCTCTCATCGCAGCGCATGACCGAAACCTGGTCCACCGCGATATCAAGCCCGGCAACCTCATCGTCACCTGGTTGCCCAGCGGACGTTTCCACGTCAAGCTCGTGGACTTTGGACTCGCCAAATTTTTACCAAGGCCTTCACACCAAACGATTGCCCACGATGACTCCGTCTTCGGATCAATCCGCTTCATGGCGCCCGAGCAATTCGAAAGAAACCCTCTTGACCAACGCACCGACATGTATGCCATCGGCTGCGTTTACTACTACTGCCTGACCGGGACTTATCCGTTCGATGGAGAGTCTGCTCCGCAGGTCATGGCCGCACATCTTCAACACAAAGTCACCCCAATCTCCGAAATCCGCCCCGACCTCCCAGCTTGGCTTTGCTACTGGGTCATGTGGCATATTTCACGGGAAATGAACGACCGACCGTCTGATGCCAGAGAATCCTTAACCCAATTCCTTATGAGCGAAAATAACCCTGAATCCGGAACGCCACAAGTTCCCGAGAGCACTGTGCAGCCGGAAGGCTCCACTGAACCAGTGAATCCTGCCACCGCACCCCAACCGATCCAGCCTCCCGAAGGTCAGGGTCCTTCACCTCAAATTGCTGCACAGCCGACTCAGGCAGCACGCCCCAAGCTGATCATCCCGGAACAGCAACCAGCACCGGTGCAGGAGACTGCCCCTGTCCAGCCTATTCCAGCCCCTATGCAAGTGGCTCCAGCCCAGCCTGCTCCCCCGGCAACCCCACCACAACTGACGGCGGCACAGCCCACTCAGGCTCCATCGGCTGAAACGGCACAACAGCCAATCGCCGCCCCCGCTGAACAACCAGCTCCCGTGCAGGCGGCTCCAGCCCAATCAGTACCTGCTCCTGCCCAGCCTGCTTCCCCAGAAGCACCACCACAACTCACGGCAGCACAGCCCACTCAAGCTCCATCAGCTGACACAGAGCAACAGCCAACCGCCGCCCCCGTAATCCAACCTGCTCCGGCACCCGCAGTCCAACCTCCCCCTGCCCCGGCTCCTGCTCCTGTAGCCCAAGCTGCTCCAGTTCCCGCAGCTCCAGCCCAGGTAACTCCTGCCCCGCAAATTACCGTACCTCTGAGTGGGACCGCCCCTCAACCGGCAGCTCCCGCCGCAAACCCACTCTTGAACACCCAGCCGCCTCCTGCCGTCCCTCCCGCCGCACCCGCTCCGCTGGGAGCAGCTCCTATGGGTGCTGCCCCACAACCCGGCGGAATTCCCGGACAACCAAAGCCGGGAGGCATCGGAATCGGCTCGATCACTCCGACCAAAAAGAAAGGTATCAGCAATGCCGTGAAAGGAATGATCGGGATCACCCTGCTCGCCTTCATCATCCTCGCGGCCGTCATCATCAAAGGGAATTCTTCCAAGAATGATCGCATCGAGCGCATCAACGAAATTGTCGCGACATTCGACGATCCCGACAATCTCCCGACCGAAGTCCCGCTCTCCGAAAGTGACGTGCAACTCCTCCTGGACGAGCTCATCAGCGGTGGGGTCAAAGACACCATGGAGCGACCCACCTACCTGCAAGCTCTCAACATTGGCAAGGCCACCGACGGCGTTGATATCAGCGCAAAGGTCGCCGCCTATGCCCGTGACGTCGATATGACCGGAGACCTTCGAGTCAAATTGTTCCAGGTCGTCGGCGCTCGTGGTGATGAAAGCGCACTCCCCGCTTTAATCGAATTCGCCCAGAGAACCGACGAAACCTCGGCTGGGCAAGGAGCCCTCAACGCCGCAAAAAAAATGGCGAAGACCTCCAACTTCGACAGCTTACTCACCATCATCACCAAATCCTCAAATGCCTCGATTAAAAACTCTGCCGTCGATGTTTTGACCAAGGTCATCAGCGAGTCGGATGATCCCAGCGCCTTTTCAAAGGCCATTCAGGGTAGCTACAACAACACCGCTGACACTGATGCCAAGATCGCGCTCCTGCGACTAATGGGCTCGGCCGGAGGTGATGAGGCATCCGATTTAGTGGCTAAAACTCTGGAATCCGACGACGCCAAGATGAAAGTCGCAGCCATTTTCTCGCTCCGCAACTGGCCCGATGACTCCCAGTTCGATACTCTTTATGACTACGCTTCTGAGGAACAAGACGATCGCCTCCGTTCGGAAGCCTTTTCAGGACTCGTCTCCTTTCTCAAGACCCATCCCGAGCTTGATGAGGATGACAAACCCATCTACTGGAGTGACGTCGCCAGCATCGCCGCCGGAGAAAGAGAACAACTTGAGGTTATCGGAGCTATGAGCAAACAATCCGATGGCTGGGCTGATGACATCCTCGATTACTTCATTGAGAATGGCGACACCGAAACAGTCGAATTTCGTGCCGAGAAAGCTAAGCAAGCTCTCAAAACGCGCATAGATCGCGAAAACCGCAGTGGTGCTTCGTCAGACGAGGAAGACGAAGAAGAGGAGGAGGAAGAAGAAAAGTCCGATCCAGACGAATAGGAAACCTTCTCGTTCCATCAATTTCAAAAAAGGCGACCTTCACCGGTCGCCTTTTTTCGTTTCGTGTGCTTCACTCGCGCGTGGATTTCGTCCCCCTTTTCCCTCCGATCGTGGCCTTGGTTCTCATCCTGATGACCAAACGGGCAGCTCTTTCCCTCTTCTGTGCCGCCATTGCCGGAGCCTTTCTCATCGCCGGCCCCTCACCCATTCTCGCGATCCGCTGCCTCTTCGAAGATCACCTCTTTCCTAAAATCGGTAACAGTGCCTGGAATCTCAGCGCCATCATTTTCACCTTCACCCTTGGAGCTTTTGCCACCCTTCTCGAAAAAAGCGGTGGCTTCACCACGATCCTCAACCGGCTCCTCGCCAATAAAAGCCGCGATCCAAAAAAGAGACTGCTTTTCGGAGTCTACGGCCTCGGCCTTCTCTGCTTCTTCGATGGCCTCGCCAACGCAATCCTCCTCGGACGCGTCGCCCGCCCCCTCACGGACAGTTTGCGAATCTCCCGACAATTTCTCGCCTATATCATCGACTCCACCAGTGCCACCGTTGCTTGCGTTGCCTTTATCTCCACCTGGATCGCAACCCAACTTGCCATCATCAAGGAAAGCCTCGAAACCGCCCCCTTCGATGTCAATCCCGCCGCTCTTTTCTTTCACTCCATTCCCGCCAACCCCTACTGTCTTCTCAGCCTGATCCTTGTTCCTCTTGTCATTTTCAAAGCGTGGCAAATCGGGCCGATGAAAAACGCCCGACCGGTCCCGCTCGATGACAACACGAAAGCCCTCGAAGCCAACTCACCGTGGCTCGCTCTACTCCCGCTCATTGTCCTCGTAACCACCCTTCCCGCCTTTATTTTCGTTTGGCAGGATGGCCCGCCCGATGGTTCCCCATGGTCCTGGAAAAACGCCTTCGTTTCCGACGGCGTTCCCTACGCCATGGTCGCCTCGGGCTTTGTTGCCCTCACCGCCGCCTACCTCTGTTTCCCGAAATCCAAGAAAAACGAAGCCCCGCAACACATGCTCGACGGTGCCGCTTCCCTCTTTCCCGCTTTGATTATCCTAATTTGTGCATGGACCCTGGGCAGTATGTTCGAGAGTCTTGGCACTGCCGATCTTCTCAAAACGATGCTCAAGGACCAGGTCAGCCCGATGTCGATTCCCCTCATCATCTTTCTCATCGGCGCCGTCATGTCGTTCATGACCGGCACCTCGTGGGGAACCTTTGGGCTCCTCATGCCCATGGCTCTTCCGCTTGTGCTAAAACTCGGGGTCGACCTCTCCGAAGCCGAACTCATGAGCCTGACCTCCATGACCATTGGAGCGGTCTTTGGCGGTGCCGTCTTTGGCGATCATTGCAGCCCTTTTTCTGATACCACAATCGTGTCCGCACTCGCCTCCGGATGCACTCCAACTTCGCACGTGGCAACCCAACTTCCCTACGCGCTCATTGCGGCCACGGGAGCCGGCATTGCTTACGTTCTCATGTGGGCCGGATTCGCGGCCTGGCTGTCCACGACCATCCTCGCCGCAGCCCTCGCCGCGATTGTCCTAAGCCGAACAACGCCAGCTTCCTAAAACTCGCAATTCCCGGGGGTCCGGGCAAACGGAATGACGTCACGGATATTCTGCATCCCGGTGACATACATCAGGAGACGTTCAAAGCCGGCCCCGAAGCCCGCGTGAGGCACCGTGCCATACTTGCGGAGATCAAGATACCAGCCATAGTTTTCAAGACTAAGCTCGTGCGCCTCCATCGCGGCCTTCAACAAATCATAACGCTCCTCTCGCTGGCTTCCACCAATGATCTCCCCTACTCCCGGCACCAACACATCCATCGCGGTCACCGTCTTGCCGTCATCATTTGCGCGCATGTAAAAGGGCTTAATTGACTTGGGATAATTATAAACCGTCAGCGGCCCCTTCACCACCTCTTCGCAAAGATAGCGCTCATGCTCCGACTGCAAATTAATCCCCCACTCCACCGGAAAATCAAACTTCTTACCCGATGCGATGAGCTTCTCCACCGCCTCGGTGTAACTCATCCTCTCGAAGCCACCTCCGGCCAAGCCCTCAAGTCGCTGGCGGAGCCCTTTGTCGACAAATTTCGCGAAGATATCCAAATCTCCCTCGTTGTTCTCCAGGACATCCTTCACCAGGAACTGAATGAACTTCTCCGCGAGATCCATATCGCCCTCCAAATTACAAAAGGCCATCTCCGGCTCGATCATCCAGAATTCCGAAGCATGACGAGAGGTGTTCGAATTCTCCGCCCGGAAAGTCGGCCCGAAGGTGTAAATATTCGAAAGCGCACACGCGAAGGTCTCACCCTCCAACTGTCCGCTCACCGTCAGATAGCTCTTCTTCCCGAAGAAATCCTCTTCCGGCTTGCCCGCCCCATTTGACGTCACCTGAAACATCTCGCCCGCTCCCTCGCAATCACTCGCGGTAATAATGGGCGTATGAACATAGGTGAAATCGCGCTCATTGAAAAAACGATGCACCGCATAGGCGAGCCGACTCCGCATCCGGAAAGTCGCACCATATAAGTTCGTTCTCGGACGCAAATGCGAGATAGACCGTAAAAACTCCGGAGTGTGCCCCTTCTTCTGTAGCGGAAAATCCTCCGGCACTCCGCCCAGCAACTCCACCTCCGTGGCCCGGACCTCCCAACTCTGCCCTTTCCCCGGACTCTCCACCAATTCTCCCGCCACGCGAACCGAGGCCCCCGTACTCATCCTCGAGACCTCTTGCGACCCCGGAATCCCGGCATCGATGATCACCTGAATTCCCTTCAGGCACGATCCATCATTCAATTCCATAAAGGAAAACTCTTTCGAGTCTCGCCTCGTCCGCACCCAACCCGCTAATTCCACCGAGTCCCGGGCCGATGCACTATTCAAAAGATTCTTCACCGAAGTTCGCATGAAAAATCCCTATCGTTTCGCACGCAGCGAATCGATACGAATTTGCAAGAAAACAAGAGAAGAGCCCGGCCAACAAAACTCACTTCGTTTCCTTCGGGAGAAGTTCTACGAGCTTCCTGTCATTCCTGATGTAAAACGCCCCACCTTTCGAGGGAATCGTCAACACGTTCCAGGCCTTCGTCCCGTCCCGGAAAACTTTGCCCGTGTGGTCCACCTTGTTTTTTTATTGAGCCTCTCCCTCACGAAGCGAACCTCCAACCCTCCGTGATCTCCTTGATATCTGCTCCGGGGCAATACCACAGCGTTTCCGCTTTTGTCCGATATACGATTTGAATCAACGAATTTCCCAGCCTTTTGACATTCTTGATCGTTAGCATCACATTTTGGTAGGAATCTCTATCTGCGGAAGTCGCGACCGCAACCCCTCCGAATAAAAGGGCGACAACAAGGGCGATTTGTTTGGCAATCGAATGATTCTTTTTCACAACTGGCAATTTGGGTTGGACCAAACTCTAGCGGGTGGACCAGTGACAAATCGATTCGATTAAAGTGCTTTCAACATCAATTCACTCGATACCCGTCCCTTGAGAAAACCATCTTTCATCTCACAAAAAATCTTGCATTCGGCCCCGCGAGCCCTAAAAAGCCGCTCCCATGGCCCGCAAAGCTTGCAAGTCCAAAACCAGATCGTCCGTCGCCAAGCGCTTTAAAGTGACTGGCACCGGTAAGATTCTGCGCCGCAAACAAGGCAAACGTCACATCCTCCAGAAGAAAAACCGGAAACGGAAAAGAAATCTGGGCAAGGCGACGCTTGTCTCCGACGCAGATATTACAAATGTGAAGAGAAATCTTCTCATGAAGTGAGTCTTACCGTGCTTACGTGCACGATGCCCCCGCCTGCAAAATGGGCGGCCTCCAGATAGCCAGCCTTCCCCGGAAGGACAACGAGCGAGTGAGACTATCGGAGTGAAATCGAAACCCAACGACCCGCTCATCAAAAAGAAACTATGCCAAGAGCAACCAACAGTCCGGCCAGTCGGAAACGTCGTAAGCGTATCCTTCTCCGTGCCAAAGGCTTCCGCGGCTTCCGTTCCAAGCTCTACCGCTACGCGAAGGATGCCGTCTACAAAGCCCGTCAATACGAGTATCGTGACCGTAAGAAGCGCAAGGGACAATTCCGCCGCCTCTGGATCCAGCGTATATCCGCTGCCGTCCGGAACGATGGAATGACCTATTCCCGCTTCATCGAAGGCCTCAAGGCCGCCAACATCGAGCTCGATCGCAAAGTCCTTGCTGACCTAGCCGTCGTTGACGCTGCCGCTTTCTCCGCAATCGTGGAGCAAGCCAAAGGAGCCCTCGAAAAGAAGGCTGCCTAAATTCCGCTCAGCTTCCCGCTGGACAAACTTCCATGGCCGCATCCGCAAAGGATGCGGCCATTTTTTCGGGACGTGGATTTGATAAACTCCGGTCGCTTTCCTCCTCGCTTCCACCCAACTAGGCCTCCTTATCATTGACCACCCCACTCCTTTCGCCTAACCAAAGCCCTGACATGACCGAGCAAGCCGCACAGATCCAAACCGACGCCCTCGCCGCCATCGCAGCCGCTTCCACCGAAGCCGCCCTCGAAGATGCCCGCGTCAAATTCCTCGGCAAGAAATCCCCCCTCAACGCCCTCGCCGCTGAAATGCGTAACCTCTCCAACGAGGAAAAACCCAAACTCGGTGCCACCCTCAACACCGCCCGGCAAGCCATCACCGCTGCACTCGATTCCCGCAAGCGGGGCCTCCAGGACGCAGCCGATGCCGCTTCCGTTGCTAGCCTCGACGTCACCATGCCGGCCCGCGAACTCCCCGTCGGTGCCCTCCACCCGCTCACCATCGTCAAGGACCGTGCGATCCAGATTCTGCGACGCCTCGGCTTCGCCCTCGCCGATGGCCCGGAAATCGAAACCGAGTTCCACTGCTTCGACGCCCTCAACACGCCCGCTGATCACCCCGCGCGAAACGACTCCGACACCTTCTACTTCGACTCCGGCAAGCTCCTCCGCACCCATACCTCCTCGGTCCAGGTCCGCACGATGGAAAAGCAGGCTCCGCCTGTCAAAATCATAGCCCCCGGCTCCGCCTATCGTCGCGATGAAATCGACGCCACCCACCTCTCCGTCTTTAACCAGCTCGAAGGGCTCTACGTGGACAAAGACGTCCGCCTTTCCGACCTCAAAGGCACCCTCGAATTCTTTTATCGCGCTATGTTCGGGGACAAAACCGAAGTCCGTTTCCGCCCCCACTTCTTCCCCTTCACCGAGCCTTCGTTTGAAATCGACGTCAAACTTCAGGTCAAAGGAGAAGCACCCAAGTGGATCGAGGTCGCCGGATGCGGCATGGTCGACCCTGCCGTTTTCGACGCCATCAACGAAAGTCGCGGAGACGACGCCTTCGATCCAGCAAAGCTCACCGGTTACGCCTTCGGCATGGGTCTCGACCGCCTCGCCATGATTCAATACGGTATCAAGGACATTCGCCTCCTTATCGAGAACGACACCCGCTTCCTCAGCCAGTTCGCCTAAAGGGGGCCCACGCCGTTTACTCGATGCCCTGCTTCTTCAAAAAAGGGATCAACTCTTCAACCCCAAAATCCACCAGTAGCTCGCCATGCCAATTCATGGTCGGAGCCTTGGATTGGCCGGAGAGATCAATCATTTCCTGCATCGCTTCCCGATTTCCAGAAACGATCACCGTTTCCACTTCGATCTTCTTTCGGGAAAGATAAGCGACAACATCGTCACACCATGGGCACCCGGGTTTGATATAGAGAACAGGCAGGAACATCATCTGTAAGAGAGAATTATGACGATATCGTGATGCAGACAAGCAAGCCTCATGCAAGTCGCAAAAAAAGCCCAGCCTTCTTCGTTGACCTTTTACCCATCTTCATGGACTGATTTGTTCACCGATGCCTTTGGTTCCCTCTCTCTACCGAGCCCCGATCGGCCTGCGGGGAGGGCATTTCGCAACGATTTACCCCACCCTTTTTCGTAGGGTCGAAACCCCCATCATTGAGCGCGAGCGCCTTGAGCTTCCGGACAATGACTTCATGGATCTCGATTGGTCGCCCCGCAAAAAATCACGACTGGCAATCATCGGGCATGGCTTGGAAGGGGAATCATCAGCCAAGTATATCCGAGGGATGTCACTCGCTCTTCAAAAGCGCGATTGGGACACGGTCGCGTGGAACTGCCGGGGCTGCTCCGGCGAACCGAACAGACTCCTCCGCTCCTACCACTCGGGAGTGAGCGACGACCTTGCCCACGTTGTCGATCACGCCATCTCGGAAGGCTACCAATGCATCTCCCTCATCGGCTTCAGCCTCGGGGGAAATATTGTCCTGAAATATCTGGGCGAACAGGGAACTCAAATCCACCCTGAAGTGAAGGCCGGTGTCGCGTTCTCCGTCCCCTGCGATCTCACCTCAAGCTCCCTGCGACTTGGAGACTGGGACAACAGAATCTACATGTCCCGCTTCATGGATGGCTTGAAAGAAAAAGTCATCCAGAAGAACGATAAATTCCCGGGAAAACTGGATCTTGATGGCATCAAGAAGATCAAAACCTTCGCCGAATTTGACAACCGCTTCACCGCGCCCTTGAATGGATTTCAGAATGCCAGCGACTACTGGTCCCGCGCCAGCAGCAAGCCACACCTTGCAGCCATTCAAATTCCCGCCCTCATGATCCAGGCGGCCAACGACCCTTTTCTTCCCGAGCCTTGCTTCCCCAGCGAAATCGCTGAAGCCAGCAAATTCTTCCATCTCGAAATCCCCCGCCATGGAGGGCATGTTGGATTCATCAGCCGGGGTTCCGAATACTGGTCGGAAACACGCTGTGCAGACTTTCTTGAAGAGGCTATACTCTGAGGTCTCCGTCATGATTCGTCTTCTCCTTTTCCTCTCTTTTTCGTCGTTGGCAAATGCCCGTAATTTCGAGATCGGAATCCCCAACCTTCTCTACCCGATCAAGGTCTCCCTCCCGGAGAACCACAAACCCAGAGAGAAGCATCACACCCTCCTTTACTACCACCGCAACAGCGGACGCCCGACTACTTCCTTAATGCGGAACCACCCCGGATCAAAGGGCTGGATCGTGGCCGGAATGACCTATCAGCAACAAGGAACCTTCACCCTCAATGCCGATACCTGGCAGGCCGAGCGAAAGGCCTATCACGCCGTTCGAAAAATCATGGTCGATAACCATGGCACCGACCCCGACGACCTCTACCTCGCCGGGCTCTCAAAAGACGGCTGGTACACCAACCTCATGCTGCAGTCCGAACCGACGGTCAGCGGCGGAATTATTATGGGCGCGGGGCACCTGCACGCTGCTCCAACCACCTTCGAAAAATACACCTCGCCCAAGCCGGTTCATATTGAATTCGGGCGATCCGATGGCAATGATCACGTAGCCCTGAACGCTCTCCTTTACCACCGTAGAATGGGCGGGATTCTAACTCTGGAGGTCCAGCCAACGCTTGGGCACGACTTGCCCGATAACGGTTCGCCTTCGCTCACCCAGTGGCTCAAGAGGCCCCCTTCATCCTTCCCAAAAACTCACTTACTCCGCACTGAAAAACTACTCAAACGTTTTGAGGAACAAGATAAACTCCGGCCTAAGAGGCTAAAGCCGATTGAGCCGGAAACCGAAGCCCCAAATTTCCGCTGGAGAATTCCCGGATCGCCTCTCATTTACTAAATCCACTCGAACCATGACCAAGCCCACTCAACTTGTTACTTCACTCTACCTGCTCGGATCGCTGGCAACCCTCACTGCGGGACAAATTAAGAATGTTCTCTTCATCGTTTCGGACGATCTCAAGGCCAGCGCGCTTGGCTGCTACGGAAACAAGATTTGTAAAACACCACACCTTGATCGCCTCGCTGCCCGCGGAATGGTTTTCGAGCGAACCTACTGCCAGGGAACCTGGTGCGCCCCTTCCCGACTCTCTTTCATGCACAGTCGATACGAAGGCAGTCAGGGCAAAAACATGGGAGAATATTTCCGGATACAAGGAATGCACAGTGCGCGGGTTGGCAAGATTTACCACATGCGCGTTCCTGGCGACATCATCGCAGGTACAGATGGACAGGACATCCCTTCAACCTGGGATGAGAAATTTAACACCAAGGGCACCGAAGCACACACCCCGGGCGCCTACGCCTGCCTCAACCTTAATATCTTCACCGACAAGTTGGAAAACCGCGAATCAACCGGCATGAAGCATCGCATGTTCGTCTCGGTGAACTATGAGGGCGATGGCGCTGATCAACCTGACTGGAAAGCGGCAGAAAAAACCGTCGAAATCCTGAACACGCATGGTGACAAGCCCTTCTTCATCGCGACCGGTTTCGTCCGCCCTCACTACCCCAGTGTTGCGCCTTCGAAGTTCTTTGAAATGTATCCTTTTGCAAAAATGCCACTTCCGAAAGTTCCGAAAGGCGATCTTGCGGATATCCCCAAACCGGGGCTTGCAAGAACGACGAGCCAAAAAAGCGGCATCGCCAAATGGCCGGACAATCAGAAAAGAATGTGGGCTGCCTACTACGCCACCGTGACCTACATGGACGAACAGTTGGGAAAGATCATGGATGAACTGGACCGGCTCAAGCTGACCGACTCCACCGCCATCGTTTTCATCAGTGATCATGGCTATCACCTCGGGGAGCATCACTTCTGGCAAAAGAGCAATCTCCATGAGGAGGTGACACACGTTCCGATGATCATTTCAGCCCCCGGATTGAAGCCCGGCCGGACCCAGGCTCTCGCCGAACTGATGGACATCTACCCGACTCTTTGCTCGCTCCTGGAGATCCCGATTCCAAAATCGGTTCAAGGTAGAAGTCTGCTTCCAATTCTCAAGGATCCTGGAGCAAGGCCGCGAACTGACGCTCTTTCCTTGTTAAGGGGAAGCCACGGCCTGCGAACCGATCGCTGGGCCTTCATGAAATACAAGAACGGCGACGAAGAGCTCTACGACATGAAGACTGACTCTGGCCAGTTCACGAATCTAGCGGAGAAAAAAGAACACCAAGCCACGAAGGAGAGGCTGCTCACCCTACTCAAGGAGCGGATCAAATCGGCCTCACTCCGTTGACGTATTTACAGTCATCCCCGGCTTTGCAATCATCTCGAAGCCATCGGAAAACTTGATTTTTTTCACTGAGTTCCCGAACCGGTAGGCCACATAGGTCCTCTTACCGTCCTTCGCAAAAACGTTCACCCAGGGGTGTGCCGAGGTGACGGTGCGATCGTTCCGGCCGAGCCGGTTCAGGGTGTGAATCCAATGAGACATGAAGGCGTGGGTATTGCCTCCTTCGAGACTGCAATCGGGATTCTTTTCAAGATAGTTGACCGCCATCTGCGAATCCTGCAGTGAATTAAACATCACCACCAGATCTCCCCAACCATTGTTATAGTCACTTCCCTTCTCCCGCTTCTCCACGATGCGATCGTGGTTCTTTTTTACGTATTCAGGAAACCGTCCCATGTAGATTGAGGCCGGGGTAAAAGGCAGCCAATTGATACCATGAATACAATCGATATCGGCGGAGAACCAGGTGGAAAAGGACCCCTTGCCACCCCAGACCATTCCGAGAGCGACCTCTGGAAAATCCTTGGGGAAATTTGTCGTCGAGACATCAAACCAGTATTCCTCAACCGCCGTTCTCTCGGTATTGTAAAGAAAGATGCCCGTGTCCCTGAGCTTGGCGTTGCCCGTCACCTCGCCCCAGAGCATCAAGCCATACCAGGCATTCATCGATTCAGAGGACGACTCCTGGTTGTTTCCGTCACCAAACCTTGCGTGCCCCGAAGCCCAGGAATGTCCAGCATAAATATCAAAACAACGAAGATGGGGAAAGAGCGGATCCTCCCGGTCGGTCGAGGCGATATCACGAATGATTAATTCAATCATTGCCCCCCATTTTCCGGCCCAGGCCGGGTCGAGGCGCGCAACTTCCGCAGCGGCACGAATAAAATAACCGTAGTGAAAATGGTGATCATTCAGCTGCCCGTCGCTCCCGTAGGAAGGCTTGCTGCCAATCAATGTCCCCCATCTTTCGTTGTAATAGAATAGAGGAGCATTTTCTCCTTTGGATGCGATCAACCAGTCTTCAAGTCGACGGCGAATTTCATCGACAAAAAGCTTTTGCAACTCCTCCTCGCCGGCGACTTCTGCGACTCCGCTCAAGGTTGCCAGCTTACCTAAAAATTTCCCATCCCAGTAGGTATCCGCAAAAGGCATCTCAAGCTTGGCCGCTTCCTTTTTGAGATAACCTACCAATTGTTTCCGGTCACTGATCCCCTCGGCCGGAAGCATGGGAAGCAGCCCCTGAATGGGCACCAATGTTTCAAAGCCCTCCCCTTCCGCCAACTTCATCTCACCACGCACCGAGCGATAACTTTGCCCGGTCAAGGCCACTCTGGAATATTTCCACTGATGCGGGTAGAGAGCGAACAAGGTGTCCTTCCCTCCCCCCTCCATCGCTTCGACTTCGAAAAAATATTCAGTCTTTAAATGGCCATTCACCGGCTTCGCTGAAAAGCTGGTTCCAGTGACATGATGGTGGGCGCATTCCGCAAAGCGGGCCAAGGTGGCTTTTTCGCTGTCTGGTAAAAGCGCTACGGTGAAATAGCCCTTCGATGATTTGTTAGTAATCGTGTCCGTCTTAACTCCACCCCAACTCGATTCCTTCGCGCCATAGATTCCGTAATGATTGCCTCGGACTGTCACTCCCAAGGTGGAATCACCTTCTTCGCCACTCCAAACAACTGGTTGGTGCGCAAATTTTAGAACAGGGTTTCCACCGCTAATACGGTTAAAAATGAAGGGGCTTCCGTGACCAAAAGTGGAGCGTAAAATTGCTTTGTCTTTTCGAAACTCAGCCGTGATGAACCAATCGGAATAATCGGCCAAACGGGTATCGGGAAACCCGGGAACCTCCGAATGAGAGATTACAAAATCACCCGTCCTACCAATCCCGCCACCCATAATATGACCACCTGCTCCAACGATTCCGGATCCGGGATAGGCCACAGCAAGCCCCCGTTCGTTTCAATTCATGGCGAGCGGATGGGGAAAAAGATTCTGGGAATATTTTTCCCAGACCAGAGAGCTCCACCATTGGTTGGTCGGAGTCGCTCCTTGCAGGGCCGGGGTCGAAAAGATGTTCTTCGGAAGTGGTTCACAGTCCGCCGGAAGATTGAGGGAGTAGCTGCCACTGCCCTCCCTCACGCTATCAGCTTCCGCCGAATGATTTAGGAGAGCCACCAGTGCAAACGCAATACCGGCAAAGGGCAAAAATGATTGAAGGACTTGCTGCCTCATAGGTTCAAAAAGTTAATCCGCGATTATCTGCCGCACGGAGGAGAGTCACCAGCAGGCCATCATCGGTCAAACAATAATTGCATAATATTGCACTTATTATTCAGATCAGTTATTCTGTTACTTGCCATGCAGCGTCGGGATGATCATGTTATTCCAGTCGATCGAGAAAGATCGAGATTGCTGCCATGCCCAAAGTGAACCAAAAAGCCATTGCTGACAAACTGGGGATTTCCCGTGCCACTGTGTCTCGCTGCTTCACCAACCATGCCGGCATTAACGCCACGACGCGTGCCAAGGTTTTTCAACTGGCGGCGGAGATGGGTTACAACCATCTGGAACCTCGCAGCCCAGCGATAAAAAAAGCCAAGAAAAAGGTGAATTTCAACGTGCTCATTTGCAGCGAAACCGAGGAATACTTCAGGGAAGACTACAGAAGCCCGGGCGAACAAATTCTTGTCGGCGTCTCCGAGTTTGCGCAGGCCCATGAAGTCGATGTCGATGTCGACTTCATTCCGCCTTCGGCAACCAGCCTCGAAGATCCCGCTTTCGCAAAAATCAAAAGCCTTAGATCCCGAAAGAATCGCGGGGTTCTTCTGATCTACCCTTTCGCTGACTCCGTTATCAGCGATCTCTCATATCAACTCCCTGTCGTCTCACTTGTGGATCAACTTGAGCACGAATCGATTGATTGCGCGGATGTCGATCACAACGCCGGAATCTCGATGGTGATTGATCAATTGATTACTAAGGGGCACAAGCGGATTGGCTTTTACACCCGTGAATATGCCATTGCCGCCAGCTGGTCGTTTCGACGCTATAGTGCCTTTGTTGAAAAAATGGCCAGGGTCAAGCTCACGGTCTCGGACCGCGATATTATCGGGATCTTCCCACGGACGTGTGGCTCGGTCGCCACAGGTATCGACGAGGCAATTAAGAGGACGAAAGAAGGTGTGACAGCTTGGGTCTGCGCAGCCGACCACCAAGCCTACGATCTCATCAATGGATTTGAAAACCACGGACTCAAAGTTCCAGAGGACGTCTCGATCACGGGCTTTGATGGAATTCAGAGGGGTTCCAAGCGACCGGCCCTTACCACGATTGATATCCCTTTCCGAGCGATCGGGATGACAGGCGCAGACAGACTCGCGTCACGGATCCGCAAACGTTTCGGCGGGAGCCAAAGCATTTATATAAGTGGAACGCTTATAGAAGGCGAAACTGTAGCTACACCAAAAGGCTAGGTTTCGCTTCGACGCTTCTCGAGTTCCAATGCGATTTTTTCAACCTCATCATCATCTAAATTATACCAAAAAAGGACCACTCCTGACAGAATCGTGAGGACCCCAGGGATAATCGAAAACATCAGCAGTATCCCATGCGCCGACTCAGACGATTGTTCCACATTGGCAACATACCCAAAGTAAGCGAGGAGCATTCCAACAGCCCACCCCCCGAGAGCCAAACCAGCCTTCTGGACTAACATTGCAGCGGCAAATGTGAGGGCCGTGATTCGACGTCCAAACTTCCACTCACCATAGTCAACGACATCGGTATAGATAGCCCAAACTAATGCAGGCATTGGCCCCGCAAAAAACGCGCTAGCAAGATTCAGCCAAAAGATCTGTTCAAAGTTTTTTGCCGGCACAAAGTAAAACGCGATAACCGAAAATGCGTTAATCATTGTCAATCCAATCAAGGCATTTCTTTTTCCGAACCGCCTTGATAGCGGCTTGGTTAGCAAAAGCCCAAAAACAAGAGCAATAGGCGCAGAAGCGTAAAAAATTGATATTCGGTCCAAATACCAAAAATATTTTCCATCTCCAAGATCAGCTAAATACTTGAGATAAGGATAGGTAATTCCCCATCTCAATCCCGAGAACGCCAAAGTAATGAATGCCACGATTAACATGACGATAAGGGGTCTGTTACTCCTCAAGTATTTTAGGTCTTTTCCAAGATCGACCCTTTCATCTCTAGAAGGAGCGATCCGCTCACGAGTTGTAAAGAAGGTATAGAGGAAAAGAAACGTCGCTAGTATTGAAAAGACTATCATGGCAGTCCTCCACGCTTCCGGGCTATTGCGTCCTCCGAAGCTGTTGATGATCGGAAACAAAGCGAGACCAATAATCACCTGAGCAGAAAAAGCTCCTGCAAACCTAAAATTTGAGAGCGATGCCCGCTCCACGGGATCTCCAGTCATAGTTCCCATCAGGGCTGAATACGGAACATTGATTGCTGTATAAACCGTCATCAGAGCGATATATGTCACATAGGCGTAAACCAATTTCCAAGTGGGGTCTAAGTCTGGTCCAAGGAAGGCCAAGAAACCAATTAATCCATAGGGAACAGCGATCCACAGAAGATATGGACGATACTTTCCGAATTTGGTCTGTGTCCGATCGGCAAGCCCCCCCATTAACGGATCAGAAATGGCATCCCACAAGCGGGCGACAGCGTAAAGAGTCCCAACCGCTGCTGGATTTAGGCCAATTACGTCGGTATAGTAGGTAATCAGAAATGCATTGACGATATGGAAGACAAAGTTCGAAGCTGTGTCGCCAAGGCCATATCCGATTTTTTCTTTCGTTGAGAGTGTTTGAGAATTTTTTGAAGACATGAGGATTTAGAATTAAGAGATGAGCCAATTAGAGGGAAGTTCCACGATAACTTTGGCGACCGTTCCCCGGTTGAAAACAATGCTCGAACTGGTCTCAATGTCGAGAACCCCATTTGAAAAAACTAGTTCCTGACCATCATTTTTGAAGACGGTAGCCTTAGGCGTTTCTAAGTCTTCACATAACTCGAATCGCAATGGAGTCCGAGCATGAGTAAATAGAAGCACACCATCAACGAACTCTGCTGCTCGGAGGAGGTATGGACGGAAACTCAGCTGCCCTTCTTCAAAGTCGATTCCCAACTCTCCCAGACGGCAGAGCAAACCTTCCTTCACTTGCCCGGTCAAACCCGGTTGTTGGGCCCCTCTCTCGCCCTGACTGTGAGAATAAGGTTCAGCCGGAAACGCTCCATAGCTTTGCGGAGTTTGACGGAAGCCTAAGCCCCGTTGCACCGAGTAGTAAGCTGTGGCAGCCCGCGACTTCAACTCCTCACTTGATTCATCATTTTTGTAGACGGAAAGCGCGACTTCCTGCGCCGCCAGCATCAGCTTGGAAACCATGTGCCAATAGACACAGCCCAGCCCTTCATAGCCAAACATCGAACCACTGCGACCGGTGAAGGAATGATGGGAAAAAACTTTTTCGTAAAGGGTTTCGATCGCCGTTTGATCTTCGGTTGCAAGGCCGTCGATCTCCTGCAAGCGATCTGCCAGGGCATATCCATTGACCAAAGCCTCGTTAAACCGCCAGGCACCTGTTCCGTCCTGATACACCAGGCGTTCGTCCCCCTTCTCCGCCATCACGGCAAGGAGGTGATTGCTTTGAAGATCGGCATCCGGGATGCGATTAAGATTTTTAAACCCGGGCAATTCACGATCAGGATACAAAAGATAAGTCGGATGACGCCTGGAGCGAAGGTCACTCGCGGCCAGCGTCTCCAACAAGTCCACTGCGGTTTCGTTTTCGAGAAAGCCCGAGCTCAAGACGGAAACCTGTCCCTCCAACATCAACTGCAGGTTGTGCACTTTCATCTCCGGATTTCCCGCTCGCACTTCCAACACATTGTAGGAATGCCAGAGCCCGTCAGGCCTGCGATTGGCCTTCAACACTCCTTTCACTGCTCTAATTGCAAGAGAAAGAAAGCCCAGGAGATCAGCAACACCAAGACTGTCTTGACGGCAAATCTCCACCCGCACCGAATCCCGATAATCCTGCATCACCAGCCCATTGGTCCGGGCCAGCGTAAATCGATCGGCGTCCGAAATCGAATCACCCTGCTGCCAGCGCGGATCACCCAGCGCGTCACCCATTTGCCGGACCGCCTGCCCGGTCGCTTTGGAAACGGCAAACTCGTCCACGCCACCGTTTTCGATCGAACGCTTCAAGAAGCGCAAATAGCGCAGAAGGTAACCCGAGGTCACCACCGAGAGTCCATTCCCCGCCAGAGCATTGTTAGCGTCATTCCACTCGGGCTTCTGGGTGTTCATCCAGATTCCTCCGCCGGGAATCAGTTGTCCAAGCTTGGCCATTGGGGGAATGAGCAATTTCTCAATCAGGCCGACCCGAATGAGTTCGCCTGCCTCATCACGAAGAAGTAATCCATCACCTCCCGTCGACTCTTTCAGAGCCATCAGTTTGTCATGACGCTCCTGATCAAACTCCACGGTATCGCGAGGATCCGCGAGCGTCTTGTCCCAACTCGCAAGCTGATAAGGCACATCTGCAAAAACAAAATTTGAGTCACTCCACGAGCCGAGGAAGCCTGGATCAATCTTCGCTTTGAGTTCCAAAAATTTTAGAAGATAAATGATCTGGTGATCGCCCCAGTAACCAATCGAAACCCAGGGATCTTCCGGGTCGGGAACTTCCCAGTCTACTCCGGACGACGTCACACGGTAGGGATTAAAACCATCTACCGTAGAGGCATTGAGAAATCTCGAAATAAAACCATCCAGAAAGACCGGATAACTCCAGGCGAGGGCTTCCCAATTCTGGAAAATGTCCCGCCAGTTTCCTTCATAGTGGTGCACCGGACGACCATTGTCATCGTGAAGACGTATATTGAACTTGTTCCACGGGCGGCTCGGATCGCCGTGACGACGCCCCAAAACAAGAGGCAAGTATTCCGTCGTGAGGCGAATGAGATCCGGATCCCCCTGTTCGTTGGCGCGCGAGATGATCCAGTCGCGCTCGAACGCATCGGGTAAGGCGGAAAGCCACTCGTAGTATTTCGAGATCAGCGAGCTGTTATTCTGCCTCAGAAAGTGCTGGAACTGAGCCCTCGAAAGGACCGAACCATTTTCAGGAAGCCCACCGCGCAGCAAATTGCAAAGCGTATTGTGATAGTGGTAATGGGAGGAATCGCGATCTGCGCTTTCCTGGAACCCGTCCACGGACTCAGCCATTTCACGGAGTCTCTTGCGCCCCTCCTCCAAATCATTCTCAACCTCCGCAAGCAGGGTTTCTTCATCACGAAGAGACTTAATCAGATTCCCGACCTCGCGATGACTTTGCTCGATCTCAGCCACCATCATCCATTCCCTGGACTCCCCTGCCGCTAGCTGCAAATCCGACCCTAGGAAAAACGCTCCACGCTCTCCGCGCGACTTAAGGCCCTTTCCGGCAAGGCCCTTTCCGGCGATAGCGCCGGTCTTCAAAAACTGTTCGGCGTCGCGGTGCGACAAAAAGGGATGGGCATCGGAAAAACCGCTGGTCCAAACGGTCGTCGCCTTGAGACTCTCCAATGGGATCGGAGCGTCCACGATTCCGGACGCCAGGCGATGAATCATCAAGTGGCCTTCACAGCACACCTCGGTCATCTTATAGGCGTCAGCCAGACAGCTTAAATCTAGGTGTAAGCGTTGGCTCACCCCAGAGACCTGCAAATCCTGCAGTCCGTCCACGATCCTGAAATTCCTCGTATCGTCGCCCTCGCTGGTGACCCTGACCTTACGCACAAAGCCAAACCTTCCCGAAAGCTGCCACTGGTAGCTAAAACGGATTTTTAACGCTTCGTGCCACTCTTCGAAAATCAACTCATCGCCGAGAAAACTCTTCAAAAGGCGCCTGCGAACCGGAGCGGTGTGAATGGAAGTCGGCCAGAACGGATGCCAGATTTCACCATCGCATTCGATCGCGGTGAACGGACCCGTCCCATTCCAGTTCCCGAGAATCTTATCAACCGTCAAATACGGGAAGAGCGCCTTCTCCGGATTCTCCCGGCCCGCGCTCAAAGATCCGTTGCTGCTGCAGAACAACCACTGGTTCGTGACAGTGGCCACGCTCAGAAAAAAGGGTTCAAAACCCTCAAGATGATCAATCACTGCAAATTCCCGTCCCTCTCGAAACTCCCATTCATTGACCTGATCAAATTGGGTGGCTTGTTTCATTTCTCTGGTTTCAGCGGTAAGAGTCATTGGCGGAATAGCTATGTCGTGATCTCAGCAAATTTCCCGGGCGGCTGATGACCAAGAGCATCATGTAACTTAATGCAACATAAATCCCAGCCAATGGTGGACAAGTGAAATCCCCCAATAAATGCAACATTATGCAACTTTTTACATGTTCCTCTTGCCGGATGACAATCCATGGACTTCATTCACATGATCAACAAACCAAACTCATTCCATGAAACCCATCCCTACCACTCTCGCGCTCAGCGCGACCCTCCTCACCCTTCCCTGCCACGCGGACCTCTTTCCAAACGGCGGCTTTGGAAGCGCTGGTTCCACGTGGTTGGAAGTCGCGGGCGGTGGAACTTTTACTTTCGATTATCCGGCGACGGGCGGCAATGACGACGGATACGGCGTCATCGACCACAGTGCCGCTGATGGTGGCTTCGGAATCTGGGTCGGGAATGACGGAGATCCCATCGCGCTCGACTCCCTCGGCCTGGCGGCCGGATCCACCTACGACTTCACCCTGGACATGCGTCTGATCGCTGGAGCCAACATCGGAGGCTTCAAGCTCGACTTCACAATCGGAGCGGACAATGCGAGCTCTACCGGCGATCTTCGCAACGACCTCATTGGCGATGGCTCGACTTGGGAGACCTACACATTCCGCATTGAAATTCCCGAAGAAGTGGATGGATTCAAAGTCGTCCCACTTTGGGGCGTCGACTCCGTCGTCGGATATGACAATATCGGCTTCGACCCCACGCCCATTGAGCCCCCTGTCGAACCGCCAGTCTTCGAACCAGGCAGCGAGGCCCAGGTGGCCGAGGGCACCCTCGTGACCTGGGTCCCCACCAATACCGAAAAATTTTACCAGCCCCAGTCGTCACAAGACGGGACCGCTTGGACGAACCTCGGACCTGTATTTCCCGGCACCGAAACCACCACCATCCTCGACCCTAACCCGGCGCCCTTCTACCGCGTTCAGGAAAAAGACCCCGCCGGTCCGGAATCGCTCGTCAATGGAGACTTCGAAATCGCTGATCCCGCAAACCCTGACTGTCCTAAAAATTGGCTCTGCCTGGCAGGCAATGGTCAAATAGCAGAGCGCATCGAATCCGATTCTTTCTCGGGCTCAGCCTCAGTGAGACTTGCAGTAAGCAACGCCGAAGATCCAAGCCCCAAGTCAGTCATTTTAAAGCAAGAACTGCCCCTTGCAGGAACCGCCATCATACCCGGTGGGTCTTACACGCTCTCGTTTAGAGCCCAGGAGATCTCCTTTGGCGTAGCATATGATCAGAACTACAAGCTCGTCTGGTTCAACGACAGCGGTCCTATCGCTGGCCAGGATGTTGGCCCCTTTGGTTACAGGGGAGGAACAAAGAATTGGGATGAAATTTCAAGGCCAGGCATCGTCGCTCCGGCTGGAGCGGTAAGACTCCTCATGGAATTTTCCAGTGCGACTGGTGCCGTCGCAGGAGCCGAAGTCAAAGGAGAAGTTCTGATTGACAATATCAGCCTCGCTGTAGGAGGAGCTACAGAACCTTCCAATCTGAGCACAACCACTGAACCAGGAATCGGAGTGATCATGCTCACGAAGTCAGGGGTAACCTACAAAGCCCAACAAACGGAAGATCTCTTCACCTTCGACGACCTGACCGGCACCTTTACCGGGAACGGAACGGTCATTGGAGCTGGCATCCCCGACGGAGGGACATCACACTACTACCGAATTATCGAAATTCAGGCTGAGGACAACTAAGAGCGCCTCCACTTCGTCACCATCGAAACTGTCCACTGAAACTTCCGGGCGGTCTCTCGAATCAAAAACGGCTCGTCGGCCACTTCGATCAATTCGAAGTCGCCGGCGAGTTCTCTTTTCAGCCAGTCCAGCGTCCGGCCTTTGGGCCAGTTTTCCTTTTGCGTAAATTCCTCAAGCCAAGTGCACGGAGTTGCTAAAACCAACTCGCCGCCCTGGTTCACCAATCCGGAGAGCCTCGCTAAAAACCGCCGCGGCTCGGGAAGACGGCACACTAGGTTCGCCGCATGGACTCGATCAAACGAACCCAGATCTTCACTCAAATTCATGGCATCCCCCACCTCAAACGAAATTCCTTGCCCGTCGATCCCGTCGGGTCGCGAAACATTCACCTCGGTGACTTCCGCCGCCTCCTCCAACCTCTGGCACGCAAGAGTTTCTCCCGCTCCGATCTTTTCAGCTGCTGTAATGAAAGCCCTCGAAAAATCAATTCCGATCACCTCGTCGCTGGTCCGCCCGAGTTCAAACGCCGATCGACCCACCGCACAACCCACATCCAGAGAACGCCCGACCCGCCCCTCCGAAAAATGGCCAACCGTCCGAACCGGGAATCCCAAAGCGTCACTCGGACCATTTTCCCAAGGGAGAATTTCCTTTGGATCTCCGTAATGAAAAAGGAGATATTCCCCCACGTACTGGTCAGTCTCGTAAACATCTGCCATAGGGCGCCACTCAAGCCCCTAAAACGACAATGTCCAGACCAGAGAAGAGGTAAACGGTAATAACAATCAAAACGATTCCGGATCGATCTTCGCATATGAACTCCCCCTCTCTCACCCCCCTCTTCACCTTACTGGCAATTGTCGGCCTGACCTCTTGCAGCTCAGTCAAAACCTCGATGCAAGAGGCAACCCGGACCATGAAGAATCTCGCCAAAACCAATATCGAGCGCCTAAAGAACCTCCGCTTCAAAGGACAGGACAACAACACTCCCTCGGTCGTCGCAGTTGGGAAAGAAGACCTCCGCGAGATCAAACCAGGTAAGGAGAAGATCCTGGCCTGGAACCGCTCGCGCCAAGCTAGTCGCACTACAGCGGTCTACCTCCCCCAAGAATTTCGATCCTTCCAGCCTTCCCGTTGGCCCGGCCCTTCGCTCGTCCGGCATTCTTCATCCACTCAGCTCGGTCGAACCGGGTAATGGCACTCCCATCGAGTCTGGGCCCGACCTAGAGCTCCCGGGCGACGTCTCCGGCGATTAAAATCTCGCCTCGTGGTCAGTTGGGGATTCCCACTGCCGCAATCCTGCGCTAAAGCCTCCGCATCATGCTCAAGGCCGGAATCGTCGGAATGCCAAACGTAGGCAAATCCACCCTCTTCAATGCTCTCACACGGACCCGCAACGCCGAGGCCGCAAACTACCCGTTCTGCACCATCGACCCCAATGTTGGAATGGTCACTGTCCCGGATCCACGCTTGGACAAACTCTCCGCGATGTCGAAGTCTACCAAGCTCATTCCCACCGCGATTGAATTCGTCGACATCGCCGGACTTGTCGAAGGAGCCTCGGAAGGTGCCGGACTCGGCAACAAATTCCTCGCCAACATTCGGGAAGTCGATGCCATCGTCCAAGTCGTTCGCTGCTTCGAAAATGATGATATCATCCACGAACTCGGCACCGTCAATCCAACCCGCGACATCGAGATCATCAACCCC